>Ga0208373_1001336_pt1 | contig 33645 bp, 29 predicted proteins | sample RifOxyC2_FD_184036 | JGI IMG/M metagenome (GOLD analysis project Ga0208373, IMG submission 184036) | Soil microbial communities from Rifle, Colorado - Rifle Oxygen_injection C2 (SPAdes) | ecosystem: Environmental > Terrestrial > Deep subsurface > Rock core/Sediment | place: Rifle, Colorado... | reverse complement strand
TCGCTTCACTCCGCATCGCCTAACTGTCAGCTATACGGAAATTACTTATAAATTGTGCTACAATTTACTCGTAACTTCGTATAGCCGCCGCACATTAGGCGAAATAAAATTCTTTCTTTTTTCTTTTTTTAAATTTGCTTTTTTGATAATAAGGAAAAATAAGTTTTTTTATCTATTTATATAGGGGTAATAAGGTGTTTTTTCTGCCCACAAAGGGGCAGAAAAAAATTTATTGATAATTTTTTGGAATCTGTATTTGACAGCGATTCATTAATTGGATATAATTGGACATAGTTAATATATCCAAATGTTATGACTACAACAAGCCAAAAAAACAACATCGTCGCAAACAAGTTTACGAAAAGACTCAACAACATTTCTGCCGAAATAATTTCAAAAATCGCTAAGATTGATGAGCTAAAGGGTAGCTGGGTTACTGGCGCTCAATTAAGTCCACAAGCCCTCGGTCGCCTCAAACGGTCTGTTTTAATTACTTCTACTGGTGCATCTACTCGCATTGAAGGCGTGCAACTTTCCGATGAAGATATTGAAAAAGTGATGCGTGGCATAAACATTCAAAAATTTGCCGATCGCGATAAACAAGAAGTCAAAGGTTATTATGAACTATTGGAAAATATTTTTAATTCTTGGGAAAGATTGAAATTTAACGAGAGCTCGATTAAGCATTTTCATAAAGAGCTTCTCAAATATTCAGACAAGGATCGGGGTCATTTAGGTGATTACAAGTTTGGCGAAAATAAAGTAGTTGCTTATGACAATGCTGGTAAGGAAGTTGGCGTTATTTTTAACCCTACTTTGCCTCATCTTACGCCAAAAGAAATGTCGGAGCTAGTGGAGTCAACAAATGCTTCGCTAACTGAAAAAAAATATCATCCTCTATTGATAGTTGCAAACTTTTTAGTTGAATTTTTAGCGATTCATCCTTTTCAAGATGGAAATGGAAGAATTTCTAGAGTTTTAACAAACTTGCTATTGCTTCAAAATGGATATTTGTACATGCCATATGTTTCGCATGAAAAACTCGTGGAGGATAACAAAACAGATTATTATCTAGCACTTAGACGTAGCCAAAAAACTTTTAATACAAAAAAAGAGGACATTGCTCCATGGCTCGATTTCTTTTTTACGATTTTATTAAAACAGTCCCAATTAGCTATAAAATTGTTGTCAAAAGAAAATATTGAAAAATTACTATCAGAAAAACAACTTGCTGTTTGGAAGTTTTTTCAACAAATTGAAATTGCCGGAACCGGCGACATTGTCGTTGGCACAAATATTCCAAGACCAACGGTTAAGCAGGCGCTGGATGTACTGTTGAAGCTTAAAAAAATAGAGAGAATCGGACAAGGCAGAAGCGCGAGGTATAAAAAAGTTTAGATCTTGCATTGATGTGGGGATAATAAGAAAAATTATGAAATTCGAATTAAATTTTTTACCAAGTGGTGCTACCGATGAAGATATTTTTGAGCATATTCGGGAGATTGATTCCATAGTAGATAAAGAATTTTTAACTCAGCAAGATTTTAATACGCATAGCAAGATCCACTCGGGAACTTTGGTGCGCCGTTTTGGTGACTGGACTAAGGTTTTAGAATTGGCTGGTCTTGGCAATAAAGCTACGGGGTGCGGTGTTTTTGGTGTACCTAGAGCTCAAATCAGCAATAAACAACGACAACAAAAAGCTAGATATATGACTAATGATGAAATACTTGAAGAACTAAGGCGGATTGCAAAAGACTTAAACAAAGATTCCGTCACATTTGAAGATGTAAGAAATCATTCTGAAATGTTGGCTCCCGAAATTGTTAGGCGACGTTTTGGCACTTGGGCTGTCGGGATGGAAAAAGCGGGTCTGAAGGTTACCGAGATGTATCATCGCAGATACTCCGATGAGGAATGTTTTGAAAATTTGCTCAATGTTTGGACACATTATGGAAGACAGCCAGTTTATTCAGAGATGAAATCTTCTCCCTCTAAAATTGGACCCGACACATACAAAAGACGTTTTGGTGGTTGGAGAAAAGCACTCGAGGCTTTTGTATCTCGAATGAATCAAGAAGAGAATAGTGAGGGTCAGCCGGTTTTCAAAAAAGAGGAACAAATACCACAGGTTCGAGTTCAGATAAGAAGACGCATCGTAGCAGTCGAGGATAAGCACAATATTGGTCTTGGTCTTCGATATAAAGTTTTGAGTAGGGATAATTTTAAATGCATTAGGTGCGGAAGAAGTCCAGCAACCGACATTGGCGTAGAATTGCATATTGATCACAAACTTCCATTTTCAAAAGGCGGAAAAACAATTTTGGAAAATTTAGAAACGAAGTGCAAGGAATGTAATCTGGGAAAAAGCAATAGACACATTGAATAAGGAGTTGATTTTGGGCATTCACCCTTGACCCCTCTGCCCAAAATCAAAAACAAAAAAACTTATTTATCAATTTAGAATAAAAGCAAATTTTAAAAAAGAAAAAAGAAAGAATTTTACATCACATAACAAAGCATATGAGGTTCAGAAGTTTTTCATTTATAAGAATATTATTGAGTAAAAAATTTCTTCACCCAAATTTTTGTTTCTCTTTTGTTGATTTAATAATGTTGAAGAGAAACAAAAACTTCTCATATGCTTAACGTTAGGCAAAACTCCGCTACGCTCCGTTTTGTCTAATGTGCGGCGGTTCCCGCCAGTTATTCGATCCGTCGCTTCACTCCGCATCGCCTAACTGTCAGCTATACGGAAATTACTTATAAATTGTGCTACAATTTACTCGTAACTTCGTATAGCCGCCGCACATTAGGCGAAATTTCATTTTAGAAAGCCCCTTTTATTCTATTATTATAAAAAAACAACATGAAAGAATTACCAAAATCAGATATTTATGAGCAGGAGTTTAAGTACATGCCTTGGGGTGTTTTGATAGATAAAATTCTGGCCATAATTGAAAAGGAGGCCGCACAAAATGGAAAAGTGCTTGATTTAATGTGTGGACCAGGGTATTTGCTTGGTGAAATTGAAAAACGAAGAAACGACCTTGTTTTGGAGGGCACCGACATTAGCGAAGAATTTATCAATTTTGCGCAAAGCAAATATCCTAAAATTTCATTTCAAGTTGCGGATGCTTTATTGTGGAACCCGACAAAGAAATACGATGTCATTTTATGTACCGGCGGGATACATCATTTGCCTTACGACAAACAAGCACCATTTTTAGAAAAAATTCCAGAAGCCTTAAGCTCAAATGGCTTTGTTATTTTTGCTGATCCTTATATTGATGACTATACCAATGAGTCAGAACGAAAACAATCGGTGGCAAAATTAGGATATGAATATATGGTAGCAACTATAAAAAATGGTGCTTCTGATGATATTGTTAAAGCAACTGTCGACATTCTCTATAATGATGTGATGGGGTTTGAATATAAAACATCAATCAAAAAACTAGAGCCGATTTTTAAAAAATTATTTCCGCAACTTGAAATGAAAAAAACATGGCCAGAATCCAATTCTGAATATGGAGATTATTACATTATTGGAAAAGGTGGAAAAGGGGCTTTCTAAAATGAAACTCAAGGGCCAAAGCCTCGCCTAACACGCGATATCCGCAAGGGCTAAAGCCACATTTCTACGAAACGTCGGATATCGCGAAACGTTAGGCGTAATCGGTAGAGTGCCTTTAACCCCCGACCACCCGTCCCTAAATTGAGGGCAAGAAAACGAAAATTTATTAAAGTTTTAAAACTCCATTCAAAATATGAGTATCCCAAAGTACAAAACATGGCAAGAACAAGTTCAACGCTCAATTACTTCGATTGAAGAACTTTCGAAATATTTGCCAATGTCTAAAAATGAGAAGGAGGAATTGCTAAAAGTTACAAAGAAGTTTCCTTTACGAATTACTCCTTATTTTTTAAGTTTAATAAATCCGAAAGATAAAAATGATCCTCTGAGGTTACAAGTTATCCCGAACACAGGAGAACTGCTTAAAGAAAAGGGAGAGGAACTGGTTGCATGGGACAAAGAGGCATGTTATGCCGTCAAGGGAATTGAACATAAATATCCAGATAGAGTGGCTTTTTTGGCAACGAGAAACTGTGCTAGTTGGTGCAGACATTGTGTCAGAAAAGTTATGTGTAAAGATGTTGATGGTCTGCACCTAACAGAACTTTCTCTTGAAGAAATTGATAAAGCGGTTGGGTATATTAAAAAACATAAAATTATCTGGGACATTCTTCTTACTGGTGGCGATTTATTTATGATTTCTGATAAAAAGTTAGAATATATTTTGAAAAAATTGAGAAAAATTAAACATGTTAAAATAATTAGAATCGCCACGAGAACATTAGCTTATCTTCCACAAAGAGTCACGCCAGAACTTGTAAAAATGATTTCAAAATATCGAAAAGAAGAATATCCCATTTATATCGGTACTCAATTTAATCATCCAAAAGAAATTTCTTCTGAAGTCAAAAAAGCCTGCGAGATGCTATCTAATGCCGGATTTGTCTTATACAATCAAGCAGTCCTCCTTAAGGGAATAAACGACAGCGTAAAAACCCTTGAAGAATTATTCAAGAAACTTCTTTGTATAAAAGTTCGACCATATTATTTGTATCACTGTATGCCCGTTCTTGGAACAAAACATTTAAGGACAACCGTAAAAAAAGGTGTCGAACTTATGCAAAAATTACAGGGCAGGATTTCTGGCTTAGCAATTCCTCAATACATTATTGCTTCAAAAGAAGGTGGCAAAATACCAATTCTTTACAGAGACATAAAATTTTTAGACGGAAGAATTGAAGCAATAAATTATGAAGGTAAAAAAATAACATATTTTGAATAGTTTTCTTGCCCTTTATCATTGATAATTGGCGTTCCCACCGCCAAAGGTACTCTACCGACTTGCTCCGCTATCGCTTCGCACCCCGCTACGCTCTCCTCCTTTCAGTCGTCGGGACGCCTAACAAGTGATAACCAGAAAATGCCTCAGCTCGGCATTTTCCCAAATTTTCTTTCGTTGCACTTCAGAAAACTTCGGTTATCACTAACGTTAGGCAAAACTCCGCTACGCTCCGTTTTGTCTAATGTGCGGCGGTTCCCGCCAGTTATTCGATCCGTCGCTTCACTCCGCATCGCCTAACTGTCAGCTATACGGAAATTACTTATAAATTGTGCTACAATTTACTCGTAACTTCGTATAGCCGCCGCACATTGTGCGAAATAGCGAAAAACCTTCTTGATTTAATAGTTTTAGTAACATACATGATAAAAAGAATCCATTCTACATTATTTTTTTGTAAAGACATTAACCAAACGGCTAAATTCTATGAGCGGGTAGGCTTTGCAGTTGATGTTTCTAACGATGCTGTGCGAATTATATTTGGCGATTATCGACTTGCCTTTATGGATGAAAGTAAAGCCACAATTAAGGATGACCCTGTTGCCAAAAAAGGTGTTGGCATGGTCATATATTTCGAGGTTGAAAACGTGGATTCTTTCTATCAAACGTTGGAAGAAAAAAATATTAAAACCGCTAGCGAGCCACAAAGTACTCCGTGGGGTAAGCGTGAGGTTATGATTACTGATCCTGATGGATATAAATTAATATTTTTTTCCAATATTTAATTTGCCAAAATTATTAGAAACAACTAAGGAGTAAAGTTTTTTCGCTACATCGTACAACAGCCCATATCCGGTTTCGCTACGCTTCACGCAAATGCTTCGCACTTCGGATGATGGGCAAACGTTATGTGCAATTCGGGCTGGATTTCAACAAAACGGATAAAAACATAATTAAAGCATGGCAATAGATTATAATGAATAACTTTAATCTGGCAAAAACACCAAAACCAAACACTCAATCTTCCAAGGTGACTGAACGCATAAGCGCAAAAGCATTTGAATTACTCGAGAAGCACCCGGAGGGTCTGCGCTGGTCAGATTTGCTCTCGAAAATCAAGGCATCAGACCCCACTTTTCATCCGAAAACCGTCAACGGGTGTGTCTGGAAACTTGTCGAGAAATTTCCCGACAGAATTTACAAACCATCGAAGGGACTTTTTCGTTTACTGAAATATAAATAGACCTCCGAATTTTGATCAGTAGCGTTTCTCGACACTCCCTGTCATTTTGTGTAACGAGGTCTAAATATTTGGAGGGGTTCTTTGTTTGGGTTCAGAATGACAAACTGAAAAGTGTTTCGCTGCTGACTAATTATGGGTACTATATTCAACGCTACTGCTGTGGTATTGTATTGCCATGAGCATAGTTTTAAAGATACGAAGATTTGTCGAAAAAGAGTGCAAAAAACCAAGTTCAAAATACGGGGATGGACCGCTTGAGTTTCATTTTGTGCCGATGGTAAAACATGCGAAATTACTTGCGAAAAAACCCGGAGCCGATATTGAGGTTGTAGAAATTGCGGCTTGGTTGCACGACATTGGCTCAATCAAATATGGGAGAGCGGACCATCATATTACAAGTGCAAAAATTGCCGAGAAGTTATTACAAAAATATAAATATCCAAATGAAAAAATTAAACTTGTGAAAAAGTGTATATTGAATCATAGGGGTTCAATAAATAATAAGAAAGAAAGCATCGAAGAGAAAATAATTGCCGATGCAGATGCGATATCAAACTTTGATATGATCCCCGGACTTTTTCAAGCAGCGTATCGATATGAAGGATTGAGTCAAGGTGAAGGGAAAATATCAGTTAGGGAAAAACTTCAACGCAAATACAAGAAATTATGTTTTAAGGAATCGAAAGATTCGGTCAAAGAAAAATACAAAGCCGCAATGTTGCTGTTAAGATGAGAAAATTATGAAGCCAGATGAAATTACTAAGTGGCAGTGGTTTACGCTTGATAGTTTACCGTCACCCTTCTATTTTCCGTCAGAGAAAGTGTTAAGGAATTATCTGAAAAAAAGATTTTATATTAAAGAGTAAATGTTATGATTTTCGATATCAAAATACTCGGAATATTCCTTGTTATATATTTCGCCATGATCTCAAGCGCTTTTTGGGAAAGTTATTCGGAGGGCAGGAATGCTTGGGGGATGGGCAAATTTGGTTTCAAGACCAAAGTATTCGGTTTCGAGGTCTCCGGATACCACATCTTTTTGTTTTTCATAACTTGGCCGTTGCTTCTGTTGCTTCCTTTTGTAATTTTTGGTTGGGATAGATACTATTTTGGAGTCGTAATGAGTGCTTTTTTCAGCGGATTGATAGTCGAAGATATTTTTTGGTATATAGTCAATCCGCAAGTAAAGTTTTATGAATTCTGGATGGACTTTTCGAACTATTATCCTTGGCTGAAAATAAGGAGTAGAAAAATTATTCCGGTTGGATATTTAATTTGGCTATTCATTGCGCTGATATTCTGGTTCTTTTTCTGGGCGTAGTGCGCTGATCTAAAACGCAGATTTTTCGCAGATAAAAAAATCATCCGATGCAAATATCACGGATGATTTTTATCTATGAATATCTATGTGATTATCAATGTGGTAATATCAGCTTTTCTTCTCATCTTTCTCTCCGCTCTCGGCTGTTTTTCCTTCAGCTTCAGCTGGCTTTTCGCCAGTCTTGCTTTTTTCTTTCCCTTCCTCTTCTACTTCACCTTCCTCGCTTTCCTCTTCCTTGCCCTTTTCCTCGACTTCAACCGAATCAACGTCTTCGACAACCACCTCATCGAGCGCCTCTAGCTCTTCTTCAGAACGAGGCGGTTGGACTAAGGCGACAACTTCTTCCGGATCATTTAGAACTTCCAAACCAGTCGGCACTTTAATATCGGCAACTTTGATATTTTGTTCAAAATCGGTCAACCCGGAGATGTCGACCTCAATGTGGTCGACAAGATCGGACGGGAGACATTCAACTTCGATGTTGTCTTTATTTGCGATAAAACTACCTTCCTCATCAATAACGAGCGAAGTTTCCCCGACGAATTCAAGTGGAATCTCTGTTTTGATTTTTGCTTTCATGTCTACTTTATAAAAATCAACGTGCATAATTTTCCCGCTTACAGGATGGTATTGTATGTCGTGGATTAGGACTTTGACATCTGCGTCCCCGACTTTAAGGTCGAGCAGGTTAGATGTCCCCGCTTCCTTGTAAAGACGATTGAACCCGACCTCTTCCAGCTCCAAATTTTGATTCTCAAAATCATTGCCGTAAATAACCGCCGGAATGAAGCCGTTAGCACGAAGCGATTTTGCGTCACTCTCGCGCTTTTTTGTTGTGAATTTGTAATCAACCATTATTTTTTTCCCTAAAGAGAAGACCGAAATTGCCGTTAAACTTCTTTAAAAATTTATGCATCTCGATAACATCGTTGACCTTAATCTCGCCATTTTCCGGGAATTGCTTTTTCGCCCCAGGTGTTGAATTCAACATCACGGTTGCGATAAGTGGCATATGACCACTGCAGTTTAGCTCCAAAAAGCAGATGGCATCGACTAATCCCCTTATCTTAATATCGGAAAAAAGATACTGCCTTCCGCATTGGGGGCACCTGACATTTCTCTGAACCGTCTGAAGCAATTTGAAGATTTCGTTATTGTTCATTTATGACCTATTTCACAAATACCTTTCCGACTGCAATTTGCTAGAATCGGCTACAAAAAATTAACTACTCGTCAACGTATCAGCAGATACGCTTCCTCACAATTGATTCTTTTCGCTCGATTCTATCTAAATTTCGTTACGAATAGTATTTATGAAATAGATTCCAGACAGATTTATCATACAGGTAAAATCAAGTAGAGTCAAGACAGTATAGTGACTAAGGAGCCTAACCGTCACAAATCCCTATCCACTAATAGTCACAAATATTTGTGGAAATTGGTGGAATAGATTAGCGTCGGTGGGATTCAGATATTTTACTTTCCAATAATGAGATTTCGTCGCGAAGCTCCGCAGCTTTTTCAAACTCAAGATTTCTTGCCGCCGTGTTCATCGCGAGTGTGAGCTCAGAAACAATTTGTTTCTTCTCTGATCTGGGAAGTTTTGCGTAACTCCTGTCTATCTCCGCCAAGCGTTGTTCCGTTTCGTCGATCTTCGGTTTCACATCTTTTTCAATGCCTCTGGGTGTGATTTTATGTTCAATATTATATTTTTCCTGATATTTTCTTCTTCGATTAGTTTCCGATATGGCATCTCTCATCGATCCGGTAATATTTTGAGCGTACATGATAACTTTCCCGTTGATATGTCTGGCGGCACGACCGATAATCTGGACCAAGGCGGTTTTCGAGCGCAAAAAACCCTCTTTATCGGCATCAAGTATCCCGATTAAAGAAACCTCCGGCAGGTCTATTCCTTCGCGCAAAAGATTTATTCCGACTAGCACATCAAATTCCCCTAGTCGCAGGGAGTGGAGTATACTAGAGCGCTCCAGAGTGTCGACATCGGAGTGAAGGTATGCAACCTTTATATTTTTATCTTTTAGAAAGTCGGTGAGCTCCTCCGCCATTTTCTTGGTGAGGGTAGTGATAATCGCTCGTTCCCCCTTTGTAACTACACCCTTGATTTCGGATATCAAATCCTCGATCTGTCCCTCCGGTTTTCTGACTTCTATTTTCGGATCTATTAGTCCTGTTGGCCGGACCAATTGCTCGACAATATTGTCGGCGGTACAAATATTAAGTTCATACTTTGCGGGCGTTGCCGAAGTGAAGATGACCTGATCTATTTTATTATAAAACTCATTAAATCTTAAGGGGCGATTATCCAATGCGGAGGGTAGGCGAAATCCGAAGTCAATCAATTTCTCTTTTCTGGCGAGATCTCCAGCGAACATCCCATTTATCTGCGGTACCGTCATATGCGATTCGTCTATTATCATCAAAAAATCTTTGGGCTTGCCTGTCGAGTCGGCAGGGAAAAAGTCGATGAGAACATTCGGCGACTCGCCCGGTTTTCTTCCATCGAAATATCTGGAATAGTTCTCTATCCCTTTGCAATAACCGGTGGTTTCGATCATTTCCAAATCATAATTTGTGCGTTCTTCTATCCTTTGAGCTTCGAGTAGCTTATTTTTCTTTTTAAAAAATTTCACTCTTTCGTCGAGATCTTTTTTTATCTTGGCGGTAGCATAGCGTTGCAGATTATCGGGTATCACAAAATGAGTTGCCGGGAAGACCTCGTAACTTTCAAAATCTTTGATTTTGAGCCCCGTTATCCAATCAATCTCTGAAATCCTTTCAATTTTGTCTCCGAAAAACTCTATCTTGATTGGATTTGTCGAGTAGGCGGGGAAGATCTCTAAAATATCGCCTTTGAGGCGAAAAGTACCTCGCTTTATCTCGAAATCATTTCGGGAATATTGTTGAGCAATCAAATGACTCAAAAAATGATCACGTTTTATTTCTTTACCAACCTCGAGCATAAAATTCTGTGAACGGTAAAGCTCGGGAGAGCCGATGCCGTAAATGCATGAAACCGAGGCGACAATTATTACATCATTTCGGGTTAAAAGGGCGTGTGTGGCGGCGTGGCGAAGCCGGTCTATCTCGTCGTTTATTGAAGAGTCTTTTTCGATATAAGTGTCGGTGGAGGGAATATAGGCCTCCGGTTGGTAGTAATCGTAGTAGGAGACAAAATAGTGAACGGCATTCTCCGGGAAAAACTCTCTAAATTCGTCGGCGAGTTGTGCCGCCAGGGTTTTGTTATGTGCGATAACTAGTGTCGGTTTCTGGATTTTCTCGATAACATTGGCAATGGTAAAAGTTTTTCCGCTCCCGGTAACGCCCAAAAGAGTCTGGTGCTTAACGCCATTTTTAAGATTGGATGATAATTTCTCAATAGCCTGCGGTTGATCACCCGTCGGGCTGAATTTTGAGTGTAATTTAAACTTATTCATTAATATAATTCGATAGTGAGAAACTGCTCTACCTCACCCTGTCATCCCCCGATCAGGTCGGGGGCAGGCTCTCGGACGGCGTAGCCAGATCCGGGGATCCACTAATAGTAGATTCCCGTCTACACGGGAATGACGAGTGAACAGTTATTACGATGGCTATTGTACAACATTACTATTTATGATATAAAAAGTCTATCCCATGGGAGGGTAAGGATCATGAACAAGGGGCACGGCCACCATCGCAAGCGCGGTCCCATCAGTGGCGCGAAACTCGAAGCGCGCCACAGACATGGAGGGAGAGGCAAACAGCGCCACAAACTGGTGAGCACAATCCGTTTCGGTCAGGCTGGTGCTCGCAGAACAACGCCCGGATTGGCATACCGGCTGGCCATGAAGGACCCGGGCAGGATCAGGAGGTTGAGCGATAGAGAGGTCACTGGCCTCCAGGAGCGGGGAGTAGCGTCAGCCGGCTACAAGGAGAGGTTCGCGGCTCTACCGTCAAAGTACCCAATCCGTGACCAGAGATGGTGATGATGTAGCCCTTCGATGCCGTTGGCGCTCCGGGCGCAGTATCCGGGGCGCCAAGTCGTATTGTCACACAGAATTGATACGCTGAAAGATCACAGAAATAGTAATTTGTAGCTTTTTCGGTTCACCCCGCCTGTTACAGGCGGGGCAAGCTCGATATGACATTTAGAGAAAGGTGAACTTTGAGGTAGTGTCAGAATTATCAGCGCTTTATCAGTGGGATAGATCAGCGTTGTTTCTACATTGATGTTGTTTCCGCCACTCCTCGATTTCCGCGTGGTTTCCGGAAAGAAGCACTTCCGGTACTTTCCAACCTTTGTATTCGGGGGGTTTGGTATAGACGGGAAAATCGAAGACCGTTGACCGTTGACCGTTGACCGTTTTTTTCGATCTTCGGTTTTCGATCTTCGGTTTTCGATCAACCATGAATGATTCGTTCATCATGGATTCTTCTTTGATCACCCCCGGTATCATTCGAGTGACTGCATCGACAACAACCATTGCCGGAAGTTCACCGCCGGTTAGAACATATTCTCCTACCGAGAGTTCTTCATCAACCAAGTGTTCATGAATTCTTTGGTCGAACCCCTCATAATGCCCGGCGATAAGTATTACGTTATCATACTTAGAGAGCTCAATCGCTTTTTGTTGATTGAATATTTGTCCCGTTGGAGTCAACAAGATTATTTTCAATTTGTTCTTGTCATTCTGAGAGTAACAGAGAATCCCTTTAGCGTTGGGATCTCTCGCATCTTTATTCTTGATATTTGGATTGCTCGAGATGACATGTTGTAGGGAGTCGTCAACAACAGCCACTTTCAGCACCATTCCTGCACCTCCGCCATAGGGAGTATCGTCAACCGTCTTGTGCTTATCAGAAGCAAAGTCTCGTAAATTATGAATATCAATTTCAAGTAACCCTTTATCCTGTGCACGCAAAATTATGCTCTCTGAAAAAGGGCCTTCAAACATTTTTGGGAATAGTGTTATAATATCAAATTTCATATAAAGACGCGGACTAATGCGGAAAAAAATCGCGGACTAATGCGGACTAGACGCGGAAGAAATCAGGAATCAATACTCATACATTATGATCTAGATATAACTAAAAAGCCACAGCAAAACGGGGTTGTGGCTTTTAATATATTATCAGGACTTGCGCGTTTCACTTCTTTGTCATTCCCGCGCAGGCGGGAATCTACTATTAGTGGATCCCCGTTTTCACGGGGATGACACCAAGCGCATGAGTCGTATATTAATTCAGCGTTGTTCTGCGTTTAGTCAGCGCCCTTCCGCGTCTACTCTAGGACGTCTTCCGGCACATCTTCCATGACATCTTCGGATTTCTCATCTTTCTTTTCGGCGACTTCTTTCTTCTCCTCTTCCGGCTCTTCAGAGTAATCTTTTCTTGGCGGTCGTTCCGATCCCTCCGGTTCCATAATTTTTAGGTTAATGCGAGAGTTGTTTTTAGCTCCCAAGACTCTAAGTAATGTTCTAACCGCTTTAGCGGTGCGGCCGTCCTTGCCGATGATTTTACCCATATCGGATGGGTCAACGGTAAGCTCTATCAAAACGCCCATTTCGTCCACTCGGCGATCGGTTTTCACCTTGTCCGGATTATCAACGATCTCTTTTACCACATCCTCGACGAATTTCTGATCATGTTCCATAACTTTTCCTTTCTGCGAGATATCTCGCCAACTTAGTTTTAAGTCTTAAGTCCTAACTCTTAAGCCTTAAGAATGCAGGATTTTCTTATTCAGTTTTTTCTTTTGGTTCCTTTGCGCTGTCAGATTTAGCTTCCGCAGCATTAGGCGTAGCAGATTCGGTACTCTCTTTCACTTCATCGGACTTTTTTACTTCTTCATCGGTGCCGCTATCTGGTTCTGATACAGAATCGTTCGTTTCCGGTTTTTCTTCGCCCTTGGCACTTACTTTATCGCTCTTTGATTCAGCTTCTGTATCTGCGACTTCGGTGACCTCGGCTTTATCGCCGTCGGTGTTTTCTCCATCTTTAATGTCAGGAGCTGGCTTTGCGCTGGCTGTCTCTGCCTTATCGTTTGCAATTTCTTTCTTCTTTTTATCTCTTGCATATTTAATATTAACCTTATCTTTTTTAGGGATTATGCCCAAATCGGCCATTAAATTTCTAACCGTATCGGAAGGTTGTGCGCCGGATTTCATCCAAAAAAGAGCCCGATCTTTGTCGATGACAATCTCTTTGGGCTTTAAAATTGGGTTATAGTGTCCAATAATCTCGATAAATTTTCTCTTAACTGCGCGCCGTTTTTCGGCCACGACCACGCGGTAGGCAGGACTGTTTTTCTTGCCGACCCGAGTTAATCTGATTACAACCATTGGAATTCCTGGATATCAATTACTTCTCTGCTCGCCAATATTGTTTTCCTAGGCGTTTCCGCTTCGCTCGCACTTGCAGACCGTCGTCAAACAACATTGGCTCGCTGATCACTCATCGTATACTTAACATTATATAAGTGAAATTCTACACTAAGAGTTGGGGAAAGTCAACAGAATTTTGTGACCGCGTTTAAAATCATCGTAATTCATCTCTCCTTTACCTGCCGGCTTGACCCTATCAATAACCAAATTCTTCTCTCTGTCGAAGTGCGCGGCGGTGATCTGAATTGTCAGATTATTCAGATTAATGTATACTCCCGGCCATGGATAAAACGCTTTTATTTTTCTCTCAACTTCAACAGCAGGAGTTTGTAGTGTCACCTCGCCATCTTTTTTTGTAAACATTTTGGAATAAGAAGCTTTAGCCTCATTTTGGTTCGTTGGTTTGAGCTCGTGCGTAAGATAATAGGGCAAAGTGTCCAGGAGCAAGCCGGCGCCAGCTTCGGCTAGATAGTCGTAAAGGATCTCAAAGTTAGCGCTCTTGGTCAGTCTGGCTTCCGCTTGCGAAAGAATAGGACCGGAGTCTACACCTTCGTCGATTTTAATGATTGTCACTCCTGTCTTTTTGGCACCATCCAATATCGACGATTGAATCGGAGTTGGTCCGCGATATTTTGGAAGTAAAGAGGGATGAACATTGACTATACCAAACTTGGGAATTTCAAAAAGATATTTCGGAATAATATATCCAAAATCTATTACCACTCCCAAATCCGGCTTTAGTTTTTTCAATTTTTTAGTAAATTCTTCGTCAAGCGAAGTTATCTCAACAACATTCAAGCCCAGCTTTTTTGCCAACTCTTTGACGGGGCTTGATTCAATATTTTTGCCTCGACATTTGAGTTTTTTCGAATCGGTAACTACGGCGCGGATACGATATTGTGGGTCGGAGTTGAGTGCTTCCAAAGTTTTTAGACCGAATTTGCCGGTTGAAAAAAATACGATATCGGCGGCTTCTATGTGGTCGATCATTAAAGTTGAGTTGAGATGATCAATTTCGTGCTGCATCACTCTGGAGAAGAGCTTATCCGCCTCTATCTCTATCGGCTTCCCATAACGGTCAAGACCCACAACTTGCACATCTTTCGGGCGTTTGACCATAATCCCAATCCCGGGAAAAGAAAGACAGCCTTCGACCATTTTGCACTCTTTATTCGACTTTGTTTTAATTTTCGGATTACAGATAACAGTGAGCGGGAAACCGGGGTAGTCGTTTTTTGAGGTCGGCTCGAATTCGCAAACGACTATTTTTTTAGAAACTCCGACTTGAGGTGCGGCCAGACCGATGCCATCGTTGGCTCTCATTGTCTCCACCATATCGTCTATAAGTGTTTGCAATTCCATATCAAAACGAGCCACCTCTTCAGTCGGCTTTCTAAGTATCGGATTTGGATCGGTTAGGATTTCAAGCTTCATAAACACACACAGAATTAATACACAGAAGGGTCACAGAAATTGTCTCTAGCCAAATAATCAAGACACAAGAAACAACTTCCAAACAAATCACAATTAATAATATTCAAATTATATTTTTAAATATTTGGTTATTGAGACTTGATTATTGTTTGTATCTTGTCTCTTGTAACTTGAAATTTACGTAACCGTTAGGGTGTGAACTATGCCATTTCCAGGCCGTCTCTGCCATGTCGGTCAAATTATATTTTGCTTTCCAATTCAGTACTTTTCCCGCTTTAGACGGATCGGCTATCGACAGTACCGGGTCGCCGTTTCTTCTCGGCGCATCAGCAGTTTTCACCTTTTTTTTGCTTGCTCTCTCGACCGCATCGATAACCTCAAGAACAGATGAGCCTTTGCCGGTTCCTAGGTTAAAAGCATCTGATTTATTATTCTCAATCAAGTACTCCAAAGCATCAAGATGTCCGATAGCCAGGTCGCACGGATGTATGTAGTCTCTAATTCCCGTCCCATCCGGAGTTGGATAGTCTCGGCCTAAAATATTTACAATTTTGACTTTGCCAAGTATTTGATCGATGGCAACTGACATTAGTGTCGTAGCTTTCGGCTTCGCTTCGCCGATTTCGCCAGAAGGATCTGCGCCGCAGACATTGAAATATCGCAAAGCGATAGATTTAATTTCGTGCAATTCATCATACTTCCTCATAAGAATTTCGTCAAGAAGTTTGGTAATTCCGTAGATTGATGTAGGAATTCGCAATTTTGTAATTTCATCCTCTGCAAGTTTAAGTTCCGGTCTTTTAGGAAATATTTCGATATATCTATCCAGAAACATCTGTAGAAAATTTTCACCTTCAGTCTCTCTACCATTCCACTCGCCAGAGAGAAGACAAGATTTCTCCGGTTTGTAATCTTCCAGATATTCTTCTTTAAGGGGAATGTCTTTTTTTTCGTCGAGAGGGTTACCGTAAGTAGCGGCGGTAGAAGATTTAATAATGTATTTGCATTTTTTTTCTGTCATGATATCGAGTAGATTCACAAAATTAACAACATTGTTTTGCAAATATTTTTCCGGGTCTTCCATCGATTCGCCAACGGCAAGATAGGCGGCGAAATCAATAACCGCATCGGGATTGTATTTATCAAATACTTTCGTGACTGCTTTCTCGTCTTTAAGATCGCATACCTCGAGTTTCGCTTCTGGATCAACCGCTTCACGATTTCCCGACTCTAAACTGTCCAATACGACAACATCGTATTTTTGTTTGACAAGTTCTCTCACTGTAATTGAACCGATATAACCTGCCCCTCCAGTGACTAAAATTTTCATAACAAGTTCCTTGCTATCCCTACTAAATTACGAATTTAACGAAAATACGAATCTGGCCTCACAGAGACAGTGCGGATATATTTAATTGTCATTTCGAGTGAAAACGAGAAATCTACAAATTATCATTAAACGTCCGTTACTTCAATCATACCAAAATTTATCTTACTATTGAAATCGTGCGACCAAACTACTAATCTGAGGCGTTCCAATGCAACTAACAGGATATGAGTAGCACCCGACCCCGGAGGAGCATTTAGTAAGAAACTGATAGTTTACTCTGATGTTGTGGCGATATAGTCGCGGTCGCGACAATATCGCTATTGATGTTAGCGAAAAATGCGAGATGCCCGATCATAGCTAATTAGATCATATCCATTAAAGCAGATCTACCGGATCGACATCCCATGTTAGATCTTGATGGTTGAGATATATTGTTCTAAGTAAAGAGTGCTGATCGGTTGGAGTCTGATCATTCTTCAAGGAAGCTGACAGCTGACAGCTATTAGCTGATAGCTTGATGATGATGTGGAAGCGCCAGCGGTCGCGGATTCGTTGGAAAAAGCAAAGGCCCGGACCGATGAATTCGATGTCCGTTGACCGCAAGTCGTTTACCGTCGCCTCAATTCCCATTCGTGCTTTTTCGATATTTTTGTCCTCCGAGACTACTCTGATTAAATTGGAAAATGGTGGATAGCCCGATTCTTTTCGATGTTTCATTTCCTCTTCATAAAAATACTCGAAATCATGCCTTGCGGCGGCCAAAATCGCTCGCGATTTTGGCCAATAAGTTTGAATTATGGTTTTTCCAATATTGTGGATTCTTCCGGAGCGTCCGGAAACTTGAGTAATTATCCCAAAAGTCTTTTCACTTGCTCTAAAATAGGGGAGGTGAAGCCCGGTATCGGCAGAGATTATTCCCACCAGATCAATATCCGGAAAATCATGGCCCTTGGCGAGCATTTGGGTTCCAAGGATGATATCAATTATTTTATCTTTGATATCTCTGTACAATTTTTGATAATCCGATTTCGAAGTTATTGTTCCGGCATCCACTCGAACAACTCTGGCTCTGGGAAAGAGTTCATGAATCTGATGCTCAACTTTTTCCACACCGGCACCGAAGAATTTGATATTAATGCTTTTGCAATCTGGACAGATACTCATCAAATTTGTTTTATAATCGCAGTGATGGCATCTGGCCAAACTGTATGAGGAAGTATGATGAATTAATGGAATATCGCATTTGGGGCATTTCATCACATATCCGCACTCTCTGCAAGAAATAAAAGTCGAAGAGCCACGGCGATTCAAAAAAAGTAGAACTTGTTTTTTGACTTTGAGCGTTCTTACGATCTCCTCTTTTAATCTTTCTGAAATTAGCGAGCGATTATCTTTTTTGATCTCCTCTCTTAAATCAACAATTTCTGCCGGAGGAAGCATCAACTTGTTATATCGGTTTTTGATTTCAAATAAATCGTATCTGCCGGATTTCGCTTTATAATAGGTTTCGATTCGCGGGGTGGCTGTGCCTAGAACGAGCAGGGAATTATTGGACTCGGCAATCTTTTCTGCCAAGTGGGTTGCGTGATAGCGAGGATTTTGTTCCTGTTTATAGGAATCTTCCTGTTCCTCGTCGACAATTATCAAACCAATATTCGTTGATGGAACCAAGAGAGCGGAGCGGGGGCCGACAATGATCGGCTTGGCGCCAGTTGAGAAATCATCATAACACCTCATACGCTGGCTTTTGTTAAGTTTGGAGTGCATGAGAGTTATTTTATCGCCAAAAACTTCTTCGAAGCGCTCTATCGTTTGCGGTGTGAGTATTATCTCCGGAACAAGAATAACGACTTGCTTTCCAAGCTTGAGCGTCTCTTTCGCCAAATGCAAATATATCTCCGTCTTTCCGGAACCTGTAACTCCGTAAATTAATGCCGGCTTCCTGTTCTTTATCTTCAGATTTTTCTTTAATGATTCAAATATCTTGTTTTGATCATTATTTAATTTTTTGAATTTAGAATTTGTTTCAGATTTCAGATTTCGGATTTCGGATTTATCACGCAAATGCGTGATCTTTGGTGGTAAAAACATCTCCAGCGCCTCGCCCCGAGTGCAAAAATAGTGCTCCGATATCCAATCGATGACGGGGAAGTAGGAAGTAGGAATAATGAATTTGGAAATTGAAGTAATTAATTTTAATTTATAACTTGAATTTTTCACTTTTAACCCCTCGGGCTTACTCGGGGCAAGCTTTAGACTTTTAACTTGCGCTACCGCGCCTCTCTCCTTCCTCTTCCCAAACGGCACTTTAACAATTGATCCAACTAAAATCTTGGCCTCAAGCTCTTTCGGAACAAGATAGCTAAAAGTATCGTTCTCTCCTTTTGTTTTTACGGCGACCAAAACATCGATAATCATATCTTAAGTATATATTGATATAGTCTAAGTGTAAAAAAGAGGCTCTATACTAAATAGTGTGTTACTTTTAGCTACATTTTGTTCATAAAACAAAAGTAGGTAGACTGATTGTAGGAAATATCACTTAACTACAAGGAGTCTACCCATGAATAATTGTTTCATTAAATTGTTTCAACTGCAAGAGTTTCACGTTGAAGATAGCAAACTCGAAGGTAAAATTATGATCATTACCGTCAGACCAAAAACCAATGGGGTCAGATGTAAGGATTGTGGTAAATACATTACTACTGTCAACCGCTATCCCAAACCAAGAAAGGTAAAACATATGTTTTGGCAAGGAAATTTAATTATGCTGTCTATCAAAACCAGGGCATTTTTCTGCTGGCAATGTCAGAAGAAAGATAGACGCCGCCACATCACCATTGACCGCTTGAAAAGCGTCCCTCCGCACAGAAACTACTCACTAGTTTATGCTGATCAGATTATGAAAGGTTTAGGTTCTACCAGTTTTAAAACCCAACAAGAGCTGGCTGAATCAAGCTTTGCTACCATCAGTAAGCTACTAAGCGAGAGAATAGATCCCTTTATTGGTGTCTGGCCGGAAGAAACGATCGTGGCTATCGGGTTAGACTGCCACAGCTTCTCCGGCATGAAAATGCTACCGACAATTACCGACTTGACTAACCATAGGTTGATCTCCATATTACCGGATGACAGGAGAACTACCGTAGAGAGATTTCTGAAAAACATACCTGCCGATAAAAAGGGAAAGATCACAGAGGTTTGTATTGATATGAGCAGAGATTACTTTCAAACCATAACTAGAGAGTTGCCACAAGCCAAGATCGTAGTTGATGCTTTTCATGTCATTGCTGATGCCAACAGAAGGATTACCGAGTTAAGGACAGCTATCCAGAAAAGGGATAAAGTCAGTTTGCCCAAAAGACTCTTCGATAAACCAAAAGAACATTTGAAACCAAACGAGCGAGTATCGCTTAACGAGATCAATAGAGCTTATCCGGAACTCTTAGGGCTATGGAGATTCAAGGAGGAATTAAGAAGAATCTACAAGATACCCAACAACACACTTGCTGAAATCAGTTTCAGCTCAATGGCTAAAAGGATGAAGTTGTCAAAGCACGAAAGTGTTAAGCATTGGCTTAGAACTTTAATGCGCTGGCGCAAAGAAATACTTGCTTATTTTGATAACTTCACCACCAACGGCTATACCGAGGGGGTAAACACCAAACTAAAAACTATCAAGAGATTATCATATGGTTTCAGAAATATTGACAACTACATTAGGAAAGCCATGCTGGCATTTCTACCAATCAGTCTGCTTCTATCACATTATTTGACATAGAGCCTATGGCAGGTAGTAACCACTCACTGTATTGTCATTGCGAGGAGGTACGGCGAAGCAATCTATTTGGGAAAGGATTGCCACGCCTCTCGCTTCACTCGATGGCTCGCAATGACAGTGAGTGGTTACTATGGCAGGTATTGACAGGCCCCGAAAACTGTGCTAATAATGTTAATGACAAAAGCGCAGGAGCAGTTTTGTAACTTGCTCCCGTTGTCTGGTGGGTGTGTGGCCTTACTACGCTTGGCCCGCCTCTGCGCCGTGAAAGGCATCTGATCCGGTGATGCGAGGTCGACGCAGATCCGCAATCAGATGCCAATTACGACCTTCCGCTCCACCCGAGACGCTTCGGGTGGAGTTTTGTATTTTATAAACTATCAACCCACCAAAATCCGACCCCCGGCGTCGGATTTTGGTTGTTCCGGTCTGTGTATTTTGATATTACAAAACGAAAAGGCCCCGGCATTGCCAGGACCTCATCGGTTCATTCTCCATCATGCCCCATTGCCTTCTTACTCCCTTGCCGCCCTTGCCGGTACAGACTTCTGATTTTCATGACAGCCGCGACAATCACTCCCACAGAGAAACCCGCGAGACAACACCAGGGTGAATACACGCTCCTGCTCGCCAAGGAAACGGAGAGTATGAGCACGAACAACGTGATCGTACTGAAGAACCCTACGATCACATCCATGATGTTCTTCGAGCAGAAATAGACAATAAGTGTAACCCAAAGCGACACAGCAAAGGAAACGACGCCAAACAGCAGAGGGACCTCCCACATCTTCGGCTCACCCCTTTCTGTTTACCTGTGTGCTGGCAAACAATACATATTATTCTTTTATTTGATCTTTGTCAATATATATTGTATAGTCTGTTTATACACTATATTGTTTATTTATGAATAACGACTCAAAAATTAAACTAGCCCTGCAATCGCTCAACGTTAACGAATTTGACCAAAAAGTTTACGCAAGTATTCTCAACCGGGGCACGACAAATGTTTCCTCTCTTGCCCGCCATTTTTTAGTTGAGCGACCAACCATATATAGTTCTCTAGACCGCTTGCAACACTTTGGATTAATGCCAAAGCGGCAAGATTATTCAAGAAAAATTAGTGTCGAACCACCGAATATGATCCTTGCCTTGATAGAAAAACAGAAAAATATATTGCAACAAGTCGGAGCCGAGCTCGAACGAAAAATGCCGGAGATAATGCTTGAATTCTCTACCAAAAATCATGATTCAAGCTTCAGAATGTTTGAGGGTAGAGAGCAGTTTTTGGCGGTATTCGAAGAGGCGATTCAAGAGGCGAAGGAGGAGATTCTCTTCTTTGGAGACGTGGAGAACTTTGTCTCCTATGAGGGGGTAAGAACGGAGAAGGCATGGATTAAGAAAAGATTAAGCAAGAAATTATCTATCAGGCTCCTGGTAAAAAGGCCCCGTGACACAGAAATAGATCGGATAGAAAGGGATGACCTGGGAGAGTTGAGGCAAACTAAATATTTACTTATAAATTTTAATTGCACTAGTTCGTTTTTGATTTACGGTTATAAAACTCTGCTCTGGAATACTTTAGCCGACCGCGCTATCGTAATTGGCGATCCAATAATTACCGAGATGTTTAAGCAGATTTTTGAGAAACTCTGGAAGAACAATAATTAAAAACCGCCCGAAGTGGTGGTAATTGGTGTGGACTATTTAATTGTGCTAATTATTCTAATCAAATCCCAAGCACTAAATACCAATAGCCAAGTTGTAGTCGGGTCTGTATTTGGGACTTTGTCATATTTGGATTTCATTAGGTCAATTAGTTTAATTAGGAGTAATTAGAATAATTCATCAATATCTATTCTACCTCTATTACTCACAATCTTCAATTTGTCAGCGTGAAGCCAGTGTATTTAAGGTCAGCGTTGTTATATGGCATTTACCAACCCATATATCGGTTGCAGGACGGAAATTATCAAAAAGCCGATTCCCGCTCCCATCACCACCATTAGTATCGGTTCGAGCAGGGTAGAAAGATTTGTCGTCATATTATCCACTTCTTTATCGAAAAAGTCAGCCATACTTTTAAAGACGACATCAATATTGCCTGATTTCTCTCCGACCGCGGCGAGTTGGCCGACCATGCCGGGGAAAAGCGGACAATCCTTAATAACTTTTGATATCGGTTCACCGACCTCGACTTTTTTCGACATCTCCTCAATCGCTTTTTGGTAGATGACATTGTCAATAACATCCTTGGTCGTTTTGAATACATCTATCAGGGGAAGTCCTGCGGCGGTGAGACCTGCAAATGTTCGTGTGAATTTTGCCATATAGGTTTTTTTAAAAAGAGAGCCCAAAACAGGAATTTTCAAGCGAATACGATCGTAGATTGATCTTCCGCGCGAAGTTTTTAACCAATATTTGAAGAGCACGGCAAGTGCAATAACGCCTATCGCGAGATAAATTATATAATGCTGAAGAAAACTGCTTAACCCTATAACAATCCGTGTCATCAGAGGAAGGGGGACGCCGACATCGTCAAAAATTAATTTAAGCTGGGGGATGATTACGACTAAGACCAGAATCATTACGGCGACCAAGGCGGTCAGAACTACGGCCGGATAGATCATTGCACCTTTCAGTTTGGAGTTGAGTGTATAATCTTTTTCGAGCTGTATCGCCAACTCGACTAAAATTTCATCAAGCTTTCCCGATTTCTCTCCGGCCTTGACTGTGTTGACGTAAACGGCATCAAAGGAGCGAGGGTGTTTGGCCAGTGCGTCTGAAAAGGTGGTGCCGCCTTTGACATCGGAGATGACATCGTTGATCTCGGTCGCGAATTTTTTATTCTCCGTTTCCGTCGCCAGAGCGTGAAGAGCTTCTACGACTGCCAGACCGGATTTGATCATAATACCCAACTGTTGGGTAAATATAATTTTATCTTTGAGTCCGGTTTTGCCGCCGATTAGAGGAATGGAAAACTTCTTCTCGGAAACTTTAGAAATAGAGCTTAAATATAGCCCTTGTTCACGAAGGGAAGCTGAGGCCGAACTCTGATCAGAAGCCTCGATCTCTCCCTTAACGCCTTCTCCCTGTCCGTTTTTTGCCCTGTATTTAAAATGCATGTCGCTTCGCGATAATAAAGCTGATATTACCACATAGATTCACTCACAGATACCATAGATAATCTATGTAAATCTATGTATCGATCTATGTAGTAACAACCGCTCAGCTATTCTTTCGTCACTCTCCAAACCTCTTCCATTGTTGTCGTGCCCTTGATAGCTTTCAAAATCCCATCTTGGATCAATGTTACCATTCCCTCCGAAATTGCGGTTTTATTAATCTCATCGCCGGAGGTTTTAGTAACTATCTCCTCTTTCACTTTTTCGGAAACGCTCAAAACTTCGTAAATGCCGATTCGTCCCCTGTAGCCGGAATTGTCGCAATCTTTGCACCCTTTGCCTTTCCAAAATTTCATATCTGACTTCGTTGTTTCTGCTTTCTCCGCTTCCGGCATTTTCTCAATTTCATCTTTGATAATCTTCATCTCGGGTTCGGTCAGCTTCGTCTCTTCCTTGCAACCAGTGCAAAGTTTTCTTACCAGTCTCTGGGCGATTATTACGTTAAGCGAAGAGGAGAGCAAAAATGGTTCGACTCCCATATCTATCATTCGGGGGATTGCTCCGGCGGCGTCGTTTGTATGTAAAGTCGAGAAAACGACGTGACCGGTAAGAGCGGCATGAACTGCCATCTCGGCTGTCTCCTTATCGCGGATTTCCCCGATCATAACCACATCCGGGTCTTGACGGAGTATTGAACGCAAGCCGTTGGCGAAAGTATAACCAATCTCCGAATTTACCTGGCTCTGGTTGATCCCTTTTATTTGATATTCGATAGGGTCTTCCAGCGTTACGATATTGATTCCCTCGCTGTAAATTTTGCTTATCATTGCGTAAAGAGAGGTTGACTTTCCGGAGCCGGTAGGTCCGGTGACCAAGATCATTCCGTGGCTAATCTTGATACTTTCCTCTAAGATCTTTAAACCACTACCCTCGACTCCAAGTTGCTCGATAGTCAAGACCCCGCTCTCTTTGTCTAATATCCTCATCACGATTTTCTCGCCATTTGCTACCGGCATAGTCGAAACTCGGAAGTCTACTCGGCGCTGGTCAACGGTCATATTGAATCTTCCGTCTTGAGGGACACGTTGCTCATCAATTTTTAAGTTGGAAAGGATTTTGATTCTGGAAGTAACGGAGGCCTGAATATCTCTTGGAAGTTCAACTTTGAGGCGCAGTATTCCATCGACTCTAAACCTGACTTCAACTTTGCCCTCGGTCGGTTCGATATGAATATCGGAGGCTTTATCGCGTATTGCGCGCTTTAAGAGCGAATTGACGATTCTGGCGGCGGGGGCATCGTCGGTGGGGATCTCCATTCCCGCCTTTGCGTCCTTTTTCTCTTTTCCTTTATCCCGCTCGTCGTCCTCTGCATCCTCGGCGCTTTGAATAGCGCTGTTGACTTCGGATTCAAGCCCTTGGTATTGGCTTAGAACGTGGTTAATGTCAGACTCTGTTGCCAAAACGATATGAATGTTATCGCCGAGCAATCTTTTTAAGGTTTCTTTGCTCTCGATGTCTTGCGGGTCGACCATGGCAACGGTCACTCTGCCCTCGGCTTCGTCAACGGGGACGGCCTGAAAACGGCGAGCGATATTTTCGGGGATACGCGAAAGCAACTCTTTTGGGACGGTGGTTTTTTGAAGATCTTGGTAGGTAATTTTCGCTCCGTCTTGAGCCATGACCGTGGGAGTAGCTGGTTCTTTTTTAATATCAATTGCCGGAAGAGCTTCCTTCTCGTTCTTTAACTCGTCGGCTCCTTTGTCGAGTTCGTTTTTTATTTGGTCGATCTTCTGCGCTCCGACACTCTGACCCGGCTTGGGTGGCGTCTGGTTGCGGAAACTTTCAGCCGCAAAAATACCTGTGTCCGCCATATTCGCATCGTGCTCCGAATCATCGGTGCTATTTTTTGGGGTTGAAGTATCACTTTCGGCAGGGTTTGATGTGTCATCGGATTTTTTCTTGAAAAAACTCATCTTGTCTTTGAAAGCGGCGAAAGCTCCCTTGGGCTTCTCGGTATCTGTATTAGAGCTCTCACTTTTATCACTTATACCACTTTTTTCACCTATTCCCCCTCTATCCCCTCTGTCACCTCTGTCACCTCTACCACCTGTTTCACTTATTTCCCCTTTATCACTTGTGTTATCATGATGAATTTTGATCGCTCCATCGATTGTCGAGAGTTCGCTACTTCCGTCTTTTAGCATTTCTTCGTAAATATTGGCCGGAGGGGGATTATTTTCCTCTCTGGAAGGTGTCTCCCCCGGTTCTTTTTCGGGGACTTTTTCAATTTCATCTTTTGCGATTTCTTCCATATCCTTTTTGGACTCCGGATAGATCGAGCCGGTTCTTTGCGATTTATGGCGTGTCGGTTCCGCCACATCGGTTTCTTCCGCCACCATTTTTTTAATGTTGATTGCCGGCATCCATTTCATAACATTTGTCGGGAGCATTATCATTTTCTTTATAGCGCCCAAGCGTGGGTGGATAATAATTTTCGAAGGGTAGTGAACGGTATAGAAAGTGCCGAAATTGGAGTAGACGATCTTTTTACCTTTTGAGAGTTCATCTGCAACCGAATCCCCGAAAGATACTATAAGATCCTCGGCTTTCTTATTTGAAAGTCGAGTCACTTTTGCAATTTCCCTTGCCAGAGAATTTCTATTCATACCCCTCCAAAAAATCGTAGATTTTTTGCCCTCCGAAGCGAAGATTCGTTTGCGAACCCGTAGGTTTCGAGACGAACCTGAGCGTAGGACGGGCAACCCACCGTAGGTCGGCAATAACCAAGATACAAGAAACAATAACCAAACAATATCCAAATATCAAATTACAAACAAAACATATCCGCGCCTATCAGTGTAGTGGACCCCTGTCCGACGGCAGGCGGGCGTGTTGGAATATCCTTTAGCACCATTGTACCAATTCCCGTAACCAACTGCAAGATTATGCGCGAAAATGCTTATGATTTGACAAAAAAGGACGTCAGATTATAATAAGTTTGTGATGAAAAAAGAGGAAGATAAAATTGATAAGCTCGAAAAATCGATAGTTAAGCTTTCGAAAGCGGTGAAGGCCGGTTTTTCGGCTGTGGATAAACGCTTTGAAGGCGTTGACAAGCGTTTTGATGTTGTGGACAAACGCTTTGATGGTGTTGATAAGAAATTTGACGATGTCGATAAATCGATAGGCGATTTGGCGGCTTCGACAGCTGTTGGATTCGAGAAAATGCACAAGTATGTGGATAACCGTTTTGAGATGGTTGATATTGCTTTACTGGAGCTGCGAAAAGATGCAAGATGGACGAGAGATGTGCTTGATAAACACGCGGGATGGAATTTGACGTTGGATCAAGAAAGAATATTTACTATCAGCAGGATTGACCGTTTGGAGGGTGAGATCAACAAAGTAAAAGCAAAAATCGGTGTTAAATAATCGAACGATCAAGCATCAATCTTCTCCCAAAACATTTCGTAAATAGTTCTCATCGAGTCGGCGATACCGCGGCTCTCGATAATAATTCCCATTTTGTCGGCGTAGGACATAAAAGCGACTTTGTTATTGTAAACATTGATCTCTACCGGCAGATTGAATTTATTAGAATCAATCATCTTCGTCCGACTAAGCTCCGAAACATCATTTGTTGCGTGTTCGTTCCAGAACTTGTCTTTGGCGGTGATTCGGCGTGCATGAATTTTTCTTTTAATTCTCTCTTTAACATAATTTTTCGGAAAAGTCGGAAAAGTCGTGAACATATCGGAGGAATTGAACTCGAGTATTTCTTTCGGTTTTTCCTTTAAAGTGTCTGCGTAAATTTTTAAAATACCTTGCGAACCCTCATAAAATACAATCTTAGGTTTTGACGGTTTTTGGTTGTGGATTGCTTCCAGCTCCGGCAAGTTCTCGTGAAGTTGCCTAAAATATCGGCCATACCGTCTGACCAGATTTTTTGGAGATTCTGCGGAATAGCGGTTCCGGCTCAAATGCTTTGTCTTGTATATCAAGCCTTTAATCGCCAGATTCTCCAGTACAGGATAGGCAGTTGTTCTTTTGATATTGGCCTTGTATGCGATATCTTGTGCCGATGCTACTCCCATCTCCAAAGAGGCCAAATAGATTTTGGATTCATTGAGTGAAAGCCCCAGATTTCTTAAAGTATGCTCAAAATTCATATATGATATTTCGACGACGTAATAAACATCATAATAAGTGTATCAAGATTATTCCAGTAAATCAAGGTGCAATATGGAGTAAGACATAGCTAATATTATGGCTTTAGGCAATTAATATTATTTAAGGAACAAATATACGACGAATATATTGACAAATAAGTGCATCACATTCAATATCTACCTGCCTCATCAAAAGGGGGGCAGATCACGATGACTACGGCGGAGAAGTATCGACTGATGACGCAGATCGCGCCGATCGAGGTACTAGCGTTTGACAGAAGAGGAACACCCTATTTCCACTGGATGCGAGTGGTTGTGCTCGTGCTTGAAAGTGATGGCACAGAGTACCAAATCGGTATCAGATACGGCGGAGACAACTTCCGTAAGGCTGTGAATGCTATGTGGCAAGTAGTTGAGCGGCACGAAGTGATTCTTCACTTCCCAGCCGATGGTCCCGAAGAGCGTTATGCCTATTCAAGGGTGCGGGGAACCTGGCTTCCGATCAGTTGGGGAACACCCGGTAATCCCACCGAGAACACGGAGGCGGAGCAATGATTGCGCGTGAAAAGCTGGCGGTGATGCGCCAGATAGCGCCGGTCGAGTTCGGGATCAGGCAGTTTGAGAAAGAGGGAGAGGAGGCGTATATCAGTTGGGGGGTAGAGTTCGTAGACGGAAATGGGGGGCTCACGAGCATGACGTTTGGTGGACCGCATCAAGACCTGATAACGATGGTTGAAGATGCGTGGAAGAAGATGATGGAAAGCAAGGCGGTTCTCGTCATCGACGATGATCACGAGCGCCACTACTACGCTTTCTATGAAAAGGAGATGCGGTGGATTGATGGCACTCCGGACTACGTGCTGGAAGCGCGAGAGAGGAGGGTGAAGAAGCGAGAGGTTGCGGAAAAGAGGCGGAAGAGGAGCGGGAAACCCAAGAGTGCGGGGACGTAGTCGTCCCCGCACTTGTTGTTTTTCATTATAAATAGTATTCGTTATCAGTACGTACGTACTATAATCAAATAGTTTAGAGCTTAATTTAATATAGTCGGTCCAACACGATAAATCGTGATCTACGATTTCGTTGATCAGACCTTAGCTCTGGCATCACCAACATATAAGTGGCTTGCCAAGCGTAGCCAGAATTTATTGTGGCGAAGTTTGGTGGACAAGGTTGGGGATAGGATGTGGGCGGAGAGGGGGACAACAGGACAGCTTTTAGCTATTAGCTATTAGGTTATAGCTTTAGGACTCAATAATTCAATGCTTCAAATGCCGAGGCATTTTTGGCGCCGTCAAGTGATCTATAATAGTAACCACACAGAAAAGGACACAGAATTACACTGAATGACAACACAGAAACAAGCACACAGAAAAACAGTATTAATTGCTAAACTTTCTTCTGTGAACTTCTGTGGATTAAGTTCTGTGTGATGATTCCTGTGATATTCTGTGTAAAAATTCTGTGTAATAATTACCTTTTGATTATGAGTCTCTACACCAAATACCGTCCGAAAAAGTTTTCCGATCTTGTGGGGCAAGATCATATTCGCGATACCCTTTTGGAGGCGGTGAAACAGAACCGAATATCGCATGCATACCTTTTCGCCGGACCGCGCGGAACGGGTAAGACTTCGGCGGCACGAATTCTCTCTAAAGCATCAAACTGTTTGACCATAGCGAAAGATCGAGATGCGAAAAAAGAAATATCCGGCGAGCCCTGCGGGAAGTGCGAAAGTTGCCTCGATATAATATCAGGCAGAGCTCTCGACATAATAGAGATCGATGCCGCATCGAATAGAGGGATTGACGAGATACGGGAACTGCGGGAACAGGTGAAATTTGCTCCGGCAAAACTGAAGTATAAGGTCTATATCATCGATGAAGTCCATATGCTGACGCGTGAAGCCTTTAACGCGCTTCTCAAAACTTTGGAGGAACCACCGGCACATGCGATATTTGTCTTAGCGACAACGGAGCCGCACAAAATATTGCCGACGATAATTTCGCGCACCCAACGCTTCGATTTCAAAAGAGTAAGCAAAGATGACATCATCTCCAATCTCAAAAATATCGCAGAGATGGAGAAAGCGAAGGTCGACGAGGGCGCTTTCGATTTGATATCGGCTATGGCCGAGGGGAGTCACAGAGATGCGATTACGATGCTGGAACAGATAATATCACATTCAAAAGATACGAGTTTGGAAGATGCGGAAAAATTGCTTGGGGTGGCAAAGAGCGAAGAAGTGATCAAAATTATCGGGGCGATTTTTAATTCGAACGCGGAGGAGGGATTAAAAATCGCCCACGGAATGCAAGCAAGCGGGCAAAGCATGACACAGCTCAATATCGCGATTATCGAGCAGCTGCGGAGAGTTTTTTTGTATCTTGTGAGTGGCAAAGCGCTTTTTGAAGATACGAAAGAGAATACGGAAAAGATTATCAACCTCGCCAAAGATTATAAAGATAGTGGAGCGAGCGAGAGAGAAATCATTAAAATGATCGAGGTATTTGTGGAGGCGGGGGCGCTCTTGAAAGAGAGTGCTTACCCGATATTGCCGATAGAAATGGCAATTGTCGAATCCTGCGGATTCGACAAAAATCCGAAATCCCTGCCCGGCCGGCATGCGGGCGAAATCCGATCTTCGACAGACTCAGATCGCCCTGAGGACAAATCGAATGGGCGAAATCCGAAACCCCACTCCGCTGAAGCTACGCGGGGCAGGCAAATTCAAAATTCTAATGACGAAACCCCACTTCGTCAAGACTTCGCGGGGCAGGCAAATTCGAATGATGAAAATTCGAAGCTTCAAGTCAAAACATCAAAAAAGGAGGAAAGCAGTCATTCTGAACCGGAGGTGGAGAATCCCGTAAAGTCAGGGGATCCCTCGGCTTCGCTCGGGATGACATCAAAAGCTCCTGAAGCTAGCGAAGCTCTCGAAGCTTCTGAAGCTGTTACAATTACTGATGATGTTTGGAAAAAGATTGTTGATACCACAAAGGGAGAGAATAACTCGCTGGCGGCGCTACTTCGGGATGCCAAACCGATCGGTGGAGGCGACGAAGAGCTAATAGTCGGGGTAAAATTCAAATTCCATCGCGATAAAATCTCGGAGATTCAAAACATTCAAGTTCTCGAAGGAGTTCTTTGCAAAGTGACCGGACAAAATATACGAGTCAAATGTCAAATAGCCGATCTGCGCCCAAAAGCAAAAAAACCAGCGACCGATGATGAATTGCAGAAAGCAGCAGAGGAGATTTTTAATAATTAACCTAATTACACTAATTATTCTAATTAACCTAAATAAATCCTAATATTACTAAAAACCCCAAAAATCTAAATACAAATATCCCCACTTCGCTAAAGCTACGAGGGGCAGGCAAACAAATTACAAATAACAAATCACGAAAGAATATTGGAAATTGAACATTGGTGCTTGATTAGAATAATTAGGTCAATTAGAGCAATTAGAATAATTTGAACCATGGCCAGGAGGGATGATAAAAATCAGGAGAGAGGGAGAAGATCATCGAAAGTAGTAATACCTGCCGATGTTCGTATCCCGCCACAAAACCTCGACGCCGAGAGTTCGGTTTTGGGTGCGATTTTACTCGACAAAAATGCTATTATCAAAGTTATCGACATAATCACCTCGCAGGACTTTTACGAAGACAGAAATGGGATTATTTTTGAAGCGATGCTTTCCCTTTTCGACAAACGCCAGGCGATCGACATAGTTACTTTATCGGATGCGCTCGAGAGTGAACATAAGCTAAAACAGATCGGAGGGGCGAGCCATTTGGCGGAAATTGTAAACTCAACTCCTTCGGCGGCAAATATTGCCCACTATGCCGAGATTGTCCGCGATAAAGCGGTACTGCGCCGTCTGATAGAGTCGGCATCAACCATCGGCCGGCTCGGTTTCGAGGAAGACGAGGAGATATCAAAAGTTCTCGATAAAGCAGAACAGTCGCTATTTGCTGTCTCGCAGAAATTTTTAAAGGATAAATTTATCGCCGTTAAAGATGTGCTCACGGAGGCTTTTGATAGGATTGATAAAATTCATCGAGATAAGGAAAAGGGAGCTTTGCGCGGGGTGCCGACCGGATTTAAAGATCTCGACGGCTTGACTGCCGGTTTCCAGAACTCCGATCTGATAATTATCGCCGCCAGACCTTCGATGGGAAAATCGTCAATTGCTTTGAATATCGCCGAGCATGTGGCGATTGAAGAAAAAATCCCGGTCGGAATATTTTCACTGGAGATGAGCAAGGAGCAGTTGGTGGATAGGATGCTGGCTTCGCAGGCAGGTGTTGATTCATGGAAATTGCGTACCGGCAATCTTTCTGATGAGGATTTTCCAAAAATCGGCTATGCGATGGGAGTTTTGGCTGACGCACCGCTTTTTATAGATGACACTACCGCCGCAAATGTAATGGAGATTCGCGCCAAAGCAAGGCGGCTTCAGCTCGAGCATGGATTGGGACTGATAATTATCGACTACTTGCAGTTGATGGAGGGAAGAACTCAGTCGGGGGATTTCAATAGAGTTCAAGAAATTTCTGAAATATCGCGTTCGCTCAAGGGACTGGCCCGTGAGCTTAACGTGCCGGTAATCGCTCTTTCGCAGTTATCACGCGCGGTTGAACATCGTCCAGACAAACGACCCCAGCTTTCCGATCTTCGCGAGAGTGGATCTATCGAGCAGGATAGTGATGTGGTTATGTTTCTCTACCGCGAAGAGTACTACGAACCTGATACTGACAAAAAGGGTGTGACGGAAATTTTGATCAAAAAGCATCGAAACGGCCCGACGGGGATGTGCGAACTATTTTTCAATCCGGAGCAGATGCGTTTTCGGGATCTCGAACGAAAACGCACAGGCGGTATTTCGGCGAAAGATTTGGAGCCGGTGGACTAGACGCACACAGAAATTGTTCACAGAAAGGGCACAGAAACACCATACAGAAGAAAGCCACTGAAGTTCACAGAAAATATTTTATTAGGTGTAAGACATCGATATATAGTAGCGGAAAGGTGACAGTTTTTGGTTTCTGATTGATCGTGAATGTCTCAATCTCTAGCAACTAGAAACTAACGACTGGTAACTAGCAATGTTTTGTGCTATTATACTTTCGGTTGCATCAATGCCACGACCTGAGGGAGGGGCGAGTGTGCGTCTGATTCCGGTAGCATCAGCGGCGGTCATTGTGCCCAGGATGAGTGGGGATCACCCTCTCGCGGGCGAAAAGGCACCAAGGTGCCGGATGTCGCATAGGCTTTGCCAAGATCCTGAAGGTGGAATTCAACCGGGACTCTGTCCCCATGGTGACAATTGCGATGTTCTGAAGAAAGAGAGGTGACGATAATGTGCGTGCGTTGTGGTGCTGTTCCTGTCGTAAGCTCGCAGGAAAGAAGTGTCGAGTTTTGCGAGTGCGAGGTACCACGGCCGACTCCCAGTACGGAGAATGTCTGCTGTCTGAACTGCGGTCACGCGATTCAGGCGGAGACATCATCTTTCTGCGAGTGCGACGACCCGGATCCTGTGGTGGGCGAGACGGTTGTCTACTGCAGGAATGGTGGCTGTGACAAGGTGATCAAGGATCCCAAGCCGCAAGCAGTCGGGAGGTGAGTCGTGACAAGGTTCAGGCCGTCGCCGGTAACATCGAGGCTCCCGTTCGTCAGGAGGCATTGCAGTGCCACTCCTTCGACACCGACGGACATCACGATGACCAAGTTCTGTTGGTGTCTACCACCTCGGATACTCTCACCGAAGGATCCACGGCGATGCGGCAGGTGCGGGAAACCGTTCAAGCCGCAGAAGGTAGCCAAGACCGGTGGGTGAGCGATGACGCTCACCCACCCCCATTAATATAGTTATTACCTTGAATTACGAAATTAAAGCACTTTGACAAAAAATGGCGTAAACTGTAGTTGTATTTAACCACTAACGTATACGCCATGAAAGCTGAATTAACAGCTCACAATGACATAATACATCAGGTTTTG
>Ga0208373_1001334_pt1 | contig 33659 bp, 40 predicted proteins | sample RifOxyC2_FD_184036 | JGI IMG/M metagenome (GOLD analysis project Ga0208373, IMG submission 184036) | Soil microbial communities from Rifle, Colorado - Rifle Oxygen_injection C2 (SPAdes) | ecosystem: Environmental > Terrestrial > Deep subsurface > Rock core/Sediment | place: Rifle, Colorado... | reverse complement strand
GTGCCCGACTTGCGTGGTTGTGTGACTGCAAACTTTGATGCCGCCATCAACATTAAATTCGAGTGATTTTCCTTCGACGGCAGCACAGAAAGCATGGTTTCCAGTAAGCAGGCTTTCGCTAGTGAGGTTGCGGAAGGCACTGTCCCAGGTACCGAAGAAATCAATACCTCTTTTGTTGGCGTATCTCTTGATACGTATGAGTTTGTCAACTCTCGTCGCGACAGGAATGTTGATTAAACTGACAAGATCATAGTCAAAGGCGATAGATGTCATGCCTCTTTGAACCGCCAAATTGATGATGTCAATATCAACAAGTTCGAAATTCCCATTCGCCACCGTAATACTGAATCCATCCAACGGGTAACCGATCTCAACTAGAAGGTCAAATTTCTCCAGTATGCGATTGAAGGTGCCTCGGCCTCCTTTGGTGATACGAATTGCATCGTTGGCTTGCAATATCCCGTCAAGTGAAGTAGCAATACGAACTCGATACTTCTTCAACACCTCGGCGATTTCCCTCGTCATCAGTACGAGATTGGTATTGATGGCAAACTCGAAGGTCAGATCATCAATGCCATCGCAGTAGCGAAGGACTTCAGCGATGACTGACCAATTGATCAAAGGCTCTGCATTGCCAAAATGGATTTTGCAATGTGTACGACCCTGCTTTTTCATCAAGGCGACATAGTGGTCGATGCACTTCTTGGCAGTTTCCCAGCTCATGTTGAGTTGCTTGGTCGGCTTCTGATAGATTGGAAGTACCGTACCACTGTTGCTGGATGGTTGGAAATGGATACAGTGAGTACAGCCGAAATTGCAGGAGTCACTGATTGCAAGGCCCATTCGGTCAATGGTTTGTCCAGTACTAACATTCGATAGGTGGTGACCTTTTTGTTCGCACAAAAACTCTTTTTCGTTGAAGCCAGGTTCAATAAGGAAAAAGATCTTAGCAAACTCTCGAATTATATCTCCTGGATCTTCATCGCAGATTTTGGAAATTTCCTCTGCGGTAACTGGCTGCTTGAAGAGATCCAAAAATCGTAAACCTTCGAGATTGACGATTCTAGGGTTGCCGTACAGGGAATGATAAATCATCGCCATTTCTGATTCAGAATCAGACAGAATACGGATATTTGGAGATAACTAATATCTTTGCTTTTCCATGATCCCATCCTCCTTATTTTTGATGTTAAAGATCTGCTGACACTTTATCACTACCCCCCCCATTTTGTCAAGGGAGTTTTCTGGTAAAAAATAAAAAATAGCCCCAAATAATTATCCGCGAAGCGGATAAAAAAACTTTTAATTATTTCCGATAACGCACGGCGGCTATACGAAGTGGCCGACCGGCCTGAAGCGAAGTGAGGGGAAAAAAAAGGGGCTGACCTCTTTTCTCCTTTTCGGATCAACTCCTTATTTGCCATTAAATAGATTTTCATTTTTTTTAATGGCTTTGTAACTTTTATCCAAAAATTGTTCAAAATCTTTATTTTCATTATAAAGCTCGGTAAAATATTCGGGAGCTGTTTTGTTATTTATTTTTATTTTTTCATGTTCTTCATAAAAAACAGCTTTTTGCTTCAATATTTTTTTAATTCTTTGATCATTTAAAATAATCGGAGCAATTATTTCACTCAAATGCCATTCTATATGAGGTGATTCAAATTTTTTGTTGCTAACTTTTGGATATAATTTTTTCCACTTTTCAAAATACAAAAAATGACAAGATTCATGCATAATCACTTCCATGGCGTGAGACATTTTTTTGTAGTTATAAAAAATAGAAAAACTCCAATCGTTTAAAAAACGAGGGCAGATCGGATTAATAGAAACCATCGCTTTAATTATTTTTTTGTTTTTAGGCCAATCGATTTGTGTAATTTCTGAAAGAATGGTAAAAAAATCTTTTTCAACTTTCTGCCATTCTATTTGATATTTTATTTTATTTTTTTCTGTTAGTTTTTGATTCTCTGTTTTAAATTTACCGATATATTCTCTTAAAAATTCAACCTGTTCTAACTCAGTTTTAAAAGAAAAAATTTTTTTAATTTTAGGATGTTTTTTTATTATATATTTATCCCAACCCCGCTCATTTTGAAACAAAAAACCGTATATCCAATCAACCTCTTTGGATAATGGAATGTCGATAAATTTTACTTTTGGTATATTCATAAATAAATTTTATCATTTTAGAGCCAAAAAATAAAGCCCAATCAAGAATAATTGGGCTTAAGTTTATCTCGCATTGTATAGTAAACACATTGTGATCCAAACCCCTTAAAATAGACAGTGGGAGTCCCTTACAAAAAATGGTATGCTTGGTAGAAAAATAATAAATATGTTCATCAAATCCTATGTCTAACATTTACAAAAAAATTAGGACAAATACTTGGAAAAAATACACTCCTTTTGTATAAAGGGGGTCAGTCCCCTTTTATTTTATTTGTGATATAATTAAACTATGCTTAGGATAATAAGGATAGATGAAAAAGGATACACATATTATGTACTAAATCGTGCAAACGCTAGAGTGCAAATTTTTAGCAATTCAAAAGACTACAAAATATTTAAGACTGTTCTTAAAGAAGCTAAAAATCGTTTTAATATTTTAATTATTTTTTTAAGATACAATGCTATCAATTAATCAAAAACGCTATGAAATTAGGAATTATCATCAGCCAAACAAATGCTGAAACCGTATGGAATGTTTTTCGTTTGGCAAACTTCTCTATTAAACAAGGAGATAAAGTCAAAATTTTTCTCATTGGGGAAGGTGTAGAATATGAAGCGAGTAGTTCGGAAAAATTCAACATTCAAGAACAAGTAACAAAATTTTTAGAATCTGACAAAGCAGAAATTTTAGCATGCGGCACTTGTTTAAAATCAAGAAATCAAGAGGCAAGCAATACTTGCCCAATAAATAGTATGAAAGATTTATACGAACTCGTGCAAGAAAGCGACAGAATTTTAACTTTTTAATTACAACTATTATGAAAACAGCATTAAAAATACTCTCTGATGAACATCAAAATATATTAAAAGTCATAGACGCATTACTTAGAGAATGTGATTCTCTAGAATCTAGTAGCAAAATTGACAAAAAATTTTTTATTAAAGCAATTGGCTTTATTGAGGGTTATGCGGATAAATTCCATCATGCAAAAGAAGAGGACATCCTATTTGTAGAGCTATGTAAAGATGAGGTACAAATGCACTGCAACCCCACGCAACAAATGCTTCACGAACATGATTTAGGAAGAAAATTTATAAAAGAATTGAAAAATGGAATTAAAAAAGATAAAAAAGATAAAATAATTAAAAACGCCAGAGGGTATGCGCACCTTCTTCAAGATCATATATTTAAAGAAGATAAAATACTTTACCCTATGGCAGATAAATCATTAAGCCAGAGTGTTAAAAATGATATATTAAATAAATTCAAACAAGTTGAAATGGAATTAGACAAGGATAAAAATAAATATTTGTTATTTTTAAAAGAATTAACTCAATAAGATTAATCAACCTTAAACAGAAAAAAAGATAACTTCTAGAAATATCCATACAAAGAAATTCCCCTTTTGGAAAAAAAATAATTGGAAAAGTAAAATAATAAAAAAATTTAAATTAGAATCTACTACACGTCCCAGGGGTAGACCAAAGAAGAAAGTTTAGAAAAAAGAGGCTGACCCCTTTTCTCTGCTTATCGGCTTATTAATTTTGAGCATTAGAGACATTAAAATAATCAACAAAGAAATCATAAAATAGACAAAATTCGAGTTGATAAAAAAATTTGACACATCTAATTAAATAGTCTATAATAAAAACAAGCTAAATATCCCCCCCGAGGGGATTTTAAAATCCAAAAAATATGGCTAAAGTTAGCAATATAATTCAATATATCAAAGACTCAAAAAATGAGCTAAGAAAAGTCACTTGGCCCAACAAGCGCGAAGTCAGACAACACACCGTGTTGGTAATTATTATTTCTCTGGCGGTAGCGTTATTTTTGGGCATTGCTGATTATGTCCTATCTTGGGCTCTAGAATTTATTATCTAAAAACCTAAGCAACTAAAAACTGATTCACCCCATTGAATAGACAATCATATTACCAAAAATTCTGAAAGAATTTTTTATTCAATAGGGTAAACTAACCAATTAAAATATGGCCAAACAAACCTTAAACTTAGGTAAACGATGGTATGTCCTTCATACCTATTCTGGCCTTGAGGAGGCAGTCGAACACAATCTCAAACAACGAATCGAATCTATGGATATGGAAGACAAAATTTTCGGTGTTTTAATCCCCAAGGAAAAAAAGATTAGAATCAAAAACGGCAAACGAAAAATTGTTGAAGAAAAGATCTATCCCGGCTATGTTTTGGTAGAAATGCTGGTCACTGATGAATCATGGTATGTAGTGAGAAACACGCCTCATGTGACAGGTTTTGTCGGATCGGGCACAACGCCAACTCCGGTATCAGAAGAAGAAATCAAATCCTTACAAAAGAGAATGGGCGTGGACGAGCCGGAATATCAAATTGACGTGGCCAAAGGCGACCCGGTCAAAATCACTGACGGACCATTTAAAAATATGGAAGGCAAAATTACCAATATTGATGAAAGTCGTGGCAAGATCAAAGTCTTGATTTCAATGTTTGGCCGAGAGACACCAGTAGAGCTAGATTTCCTGCAAATTACAAAGGTTTAATCAATATCAATGATACGAATTCTCAAATAAACTTTCAACTTTATAACTTTTTAACTTTATAACTCACCCGTATGGCAAAAAAAATAAAAACAATAATCAAACTACAAATTCCAGCCGGTCAAGCCAATCCGGCGCCACCAGTCGGTCCGGCTCTAGGACAGCATGGTCTTAATATTGCCGAGTTTTGCCAAAAGTTCAATGACAAAACCAAAGAGCAGAACGGCGATGTTGTTCCGGTTGAAATCACGGTCTATGAAGATCGAAGCTATGACTTTATCTGCAAGACTTCACCGGCCGCCGAGCTGATCAAAAAAGCCGCCGGTATCAAAAAAGGCGCTAGCAATCCACTCAAAGACAAAGTCGGCACTATCACTAGACAGCAAGTAGAAGAAATCGCCAAGATCAAAATGCCAGATTTAAACGCTAATAATCTAGCAGCCGCCAGTAAGATTATTGAAGGCACTGCCAGACAAATGGGTGTCACAGTGAAATAAAAAATTAAAAAAATAATTTTAGTTATGCGTTATACGTTTTGCGTTATACGCTAAATCCGTGGGAGGATTTTCTAGTCCAAAATCCGCTAACACCACGACAATCAAAATAAACATGAAAAAAGTAAACCACCCCAAATCAAAAAGATTTAATGAGCTTACCAAACAAATCGACAGTGAAAAGCTATATGACATCAAAGAAGCGATCAAATTAATCAAGAAAACCTCAAATGTTAAATTTGACGCCAGCGTCGAAGCTCATATCAGATTAAATATTGATCCCAAAAAGGGTGAACAGCAAGTCAGAAGCTCGGTGGCTCTGCCATATGGCAATGGCAAAAATGTCAGAGTAGCTGTTATTTGCGCTGACAGTGCCAAACAAAAATCAGCCAAAGAGGCCGGGGCTGATATTGTCGGCGAACAAGATCTGATTGAAAACATTAAAAAAGGCGTAATTGACTTTGATATTCTAGTTGCTACTCCTTCGGCGATGAAACTACTTGGGCCAGTCGCCAAAATCTTGGGTCCAAAAGGTATAATGCCAAACCCCAAGGACGGCACGGTGACGGACAATATCGCTGACACAGTTACAAATCTAAAAAAGGGCCAAATCAATTACAAAAACGACGATTCCGGCAATCTTCATGTCATTGTCGGCAAAGTGTCATTTGAAGATGGTCAGCTTGATAAAAACTATGACGCACTGATAGAAAGCGTTCAAAAAGCCAAGCCAGCACCGGTTAAGGGTGGATATATCAAAAATGTTGCCCTCACCAGCTCAATGGGACCGTCAGTTAAAATAAAATTTGAGTAAAATATATTTTAAACAATTTTGTGTCAACAAAAGCAGGGTTATCCCTGTTTTTGTTTTTCTCACAAAATTATGATAAAATATGTGAGTGTCTAGTTAACAATCATATCTATAATATTTAAATGACTGAATATCGCCAAGATCGACTCTCATGGGATGAATGTCTAATGCAAATTGCCTACCTCATCTCCCAAAGATCACCCGACCCCAACACCCAAAACGGCTCTTGTGTTGTTAGTGATAGAAATATCATTATCGGCTTGGGCTACAACGGCTGGCCCAGAGGAATTGATAATGACGCCCTGCCATGGAATCGTGAAGGCGATTTCTTGGACAAAAAATACGCTTATGTGGTTCATGCCGAAGAAAATGCCATTTATAACGCCAACGCTGATACTGAAAGTTGTCGAATTTATTGTACCCTCTTTCCCTGCAATGAATGCGCCAAAACCATCATCCAGTCCGGCATCAAAGAAATAATCTATCTAAGCGATAAATATCATAATGAGCCAATGTCAATTGCTTCCAGAAAAATGCTTGATTTAGCCGGCGTCTCATATCGACAATATATACCGAAATTTAAAATTAATTTTGAGCTGAAAGAAAATATAAAATAACTTACTTAGCTTAATATGGAAAATAATAAAATCATTATTGGTATTGTCGGTGAAATCGCCAGTGGCAAAGACACAGTCGCCGCTTATCTGAAAAAAAAGTACCACAGCCAAACCGTAAGTTTTTCCGAGCCATTGCGAGCGATTTTAGATATAATTTATCTGCCTCATACCAGAAAAAACATGTCTGACTTGGGAATAGACCTTAGAGCCAGATTCGGCCAAGATATTTTGGCCAAGGCGATTACTGGGGAAGTCAGACAAAGTAAAAGTAGAATAATCTGCCTGCCAAACATCAGACTACCTCAAGATATTAAATATTTAAAGAAAATGCCTGGTTTCGTCCTTATCAGTATTGAAGCCAAGCAAAAAACCAGATATTATCGACTAATCAAAAGATTACAAAACGCCGATGATAAGTCTAAATCTTGGCAACAATTTATTAGTGACGCTTTACTGCCCACGGAAATTAAAATTAGAAAATTATCCAAACAAGCCAAGCACCATATCAATAATGACGGCTCATTTGCCAAGCTATATAGGCAAACTGAAGACATCTTGAGAAAGCTTAAAGTGAAAAGCTAAAAGTGAAAAATAACAATTGTCATTCCGAGCTTGACTATAAATCTATTCTTTAAGATATCTTCATAATTTTTTTAACCTGCCCGCCACGGTTTGTAAACGAAGCGTAGCAATTCTGGCTGGTGTTCTAGTATTCTGGCGTTTGCCCCGTTTTGGGGCTTTTTTTATTGGTAATTTAACAGTTGACATAATACCGGTGACTTGATAATCTTACTTAACCGCACTTTAACAAGAAAAGCAAACCTAGAAAAGGAGCAGTCAATGAAACAAAAAAATGGCAAGCTAATCGTGATTGATGGCGGTGATGCCTCAGGCAAAGCCACCCAAACCAAAAAACTAATCGAGGGAATTAGAAAACTAATTACCTTAGTGAAATGGATAGATTTTCCCCAATATGATCATAATTTCTATGGCCAAATCATTAGGGCGTATTTGGCTGGTCAATTTGGCGACCCGAAAGAAATTGATCCGAAATTAGCCGGCATCTTGTATTGTATGGACAGATTTGAATCAGCCAGACTAGTCAGACGCTGGCTCGACTCCGGCAATACTGTCGTTACTGACCGATACCACACCGCCAACATCATCCATCAAGGCGCCAAAGCTGCTTTTGCCAGTGGTAAAACTTTTGACGCCAAAAAACTGATGGCACTGATGATTTTCTTGAACCGGATTGAATTTGAAATTCTCAATGTGCCGGAACCAAATTTGGTCATTTATCTTCATGTTTTCCCCGAGGTCTCACAACGGCTAATGAATGAAGAAAAACGCCAAAGAGACGGACACGAAACCCTTGAATTTGCCCAAAAGTCAGAACAAGTGGCGCTCTGGGCGTGTGATCATTTGAACTGGACAAAGATTGAATGCTGTCCTGACCGACACTCAATTTTGACACCGGAGGAAATTCATGACATGATTTGGCATCAAATAGTCAAGATTTTATAGTCAAGATTCTGCCAAAACCCAAACAAGGAGTAAACGACATGACCGACGAGTTCAGCAAAACATTTGTCAATGAAGCGACAGCCCAAGGCCGAATACCGTCTCTTCATATTATCGGCGATTCAATCCCGATTGCTTGGTACCGGGCGATGAAAGCGGTCTGGGAAGAAGGTATTGAAGTACGGACGGAATACGACCGCGTCAACGAGGCCGGCGATTTTATTGACCCGCCCAGCCGAGACGCTCGAGTTCTAATTGAAGTGAAAGATCCATTTGCCCAACCGCGCTTTCCCCCGCTGTCGTTTTGTGAAATCGGCACTTACATTGCCGAGATTATGGGCGTCAAAGACCATCTGGTTCTACCGATGCAGACCCTTCGGGAGTCAATCGGTGGTAAGTTGTCGGCGACCCAGTGGCCATACAGCTATCACCAGCGTCTTTTTGCCCATCCAGATGTCAATGGCGACACTGTGGATCAAATCGCACTGGCAGTCCAGCGGGTGGCTAAAACGCCATTCACCCGTCGAGCCATGGTCACAACCTCGGTACCCAATATCGACCCATTTCTTGAAGAAGATGTGCCTTGTCTGCGAGAAGCCCAATTTCGCTGTCCCGAAGACGCAATCGGCGACCTAATCTTGAATGTCACAGCCACTTGGCGCTCTCGCGACTTGTACAAGGCCTGGCCGGACAATGTGATTGGCCTGACATTTTTGTATCAAGTAATTGCCAAGATGATTGAAAATCTGACTGACCGGATAGTTGAAGTGGGCAGTTATGCTGATTTCAGTATGTCCCTTCATATTTACGGCCAAGATCATGGCGCTGTCGGCGGCAATGCTGACAGAGGCCTAGCCAGCTTCTTTGACACCTTCGGCACAGAAGAATATTTTGTTGCTAGATGTTTAACTAGTGAACAAGCGGCAGTGATGCTGGTAATACCTCAACTGACAGACCTGCTCTCGGACAAAGGCCAAGAGCAGTGGCATTTCCCGCCCGAATCAATGGCACTGTTGCATCAGCTCATTTCGCAGATAGAAAGCGGTGAATTCACCGTTTAATCGCAGTACTATTATACGCCTCAAATAGTTGGGGCGTTTTATATTTGATTTTTCTATTCAAATCCGCTAAACTATAAGCTATAAACCATAAGCTAGCAATATATATGTCCAAATATGTCCCAATAATTGGCATGGAAATCCATGCCGAGCTCAAAACCAAGAGTAAAATGTTTTGCACTTGCCCCAATGGCTATGAGCTTAAAGATAAACCAAATATAAACATCTGCCCGATTTGCCTTGGTCATCCTGGAACTCTACCGACGATTAATCGGCAAGCGTTAGAGTGGACGATATTTGTTGGCCTCGCTTTGGAGTCAACCGTTGCCAAGCTGACAAAATTTGACCGGAAAAATTATTTCTATCCTGACCTACCCAAAGGCTATCAAGTTTCTCAATATGACCAACCATTGACTCATAATGGCAAGTTGAAGATTAATAATAAAATTATTGATATCATCCGCATTCACTTGGAAGAAGATACCGGCAAATTAATGCACACCAAAGACGGCGTCACAGTTGACCTCTCACGCGCCGGCACGCCACTGATGGAGCTGGTCACCGCCCCAACCATTGACTCGGCCCAAGAAGCCAAAGAATTTTGCCAAACCTACCAACAAATTTTAAGATATTTGGAAGTATCTGACGCTGATATGGAAAAAGGCCAAATGCGCTGTGAAGCCAATATTTCAATGCAAACGACTGGTAAATTTGTGGTTGAAGGAGGCGAAGTCAAGCCCCTACTAGATTATCAGCTTAATCCTAAAGTAGAAATCAAAAATATTAATTCATTCAAGGCGGTAGAAAAAGCGATTGACTTTGAAATTAAACGCCAGACCAAAGCCATTGAAGCCGGAGAAAAACTTATCCAAGAAACCCGCGGTTGGGACGAAGTCAAACAAAAAACCTTTACCCAACGAGTTAAAGAAACTGCCGCTGACTACCGTTATTTTCCGGAGCCAGACTTACCGCCACTTGAAATATCAGCTGAGCTAATTAAAAGCCTTGAAGCTACTCTGCCAGAATTACCTCAAGCCAAAATTGATCGATTTATCAGCCAATATCAACTAAGCCCTAGCGACGCTAAGATTATTGTCATGAGTAAAGATCTGGCCGCCTATACCGAAGAAGTTATTTCTGAACTCATCGGCTGGCTAGTGTCACTGCCGGAAACCGAGGGCACGGAAGAAGAAATTTGGACCAAAGACGGCAAAAAACTGGCCAAACTAATCAGTAATTGGCTGATTAATAGATTGTTCAAGCATTTGAATGAAAAAAAGGTGCAAATCGCAGAATGTAAAATTACACCGGAAAATTTTGCTGAATTTATTACTCTTATTTATGGCAACAAAATCAACAACACGACCGCCCAGCAAGTCATGGAAGAAATGTTTAATTCCGGCCAGGATCCGTCGGAAATTGTGGCCGAGAAAAATCTCGGCCAAATGGAAGACGACGGACAGCTTGACGCCATTATTAATAAAGTAATCACTGATAATCCAAAAGCGATTGACGAGTTTAAAGCCGGCAAAGAAAATGCCTTCAAATTTCTCATCGGCCAAGCTATGGCCGCTGCCAAAGGTAAAGCCAACCCGCAAATTGTCACTAAAATACTAAAGAAAAAACTATCCTAAATAAATGACCTGTCGGCGTAAACAGGCGCAAAATCAAAAAGATACAAATATGGGAATTTTCAGCACCAAACCAAGAATTAATCGATACAAACCCAACGAGGTCAAATTGTCACACATTTTCCGCAGTGTTGCCAAAAGCGACATGATTGACTCGCGAACAGAAAAGAAGATTCGGCTCGCCCTCTACGATGCCGGCTACAAAGATTTTCAGGTTAAGAAAATTCTTGACCGCGACGTCGCGCTTGGAATTGATGAGATGAAGCAAATCATAAGTCACCTAAACGACCGCCAAATATTTGGCAATAAAAAAAATGACATCAATGGATTAGTAGAGGATCATTTAAAAAAAGAAGCAATTAAAAAATTGAATATTGCCAATGTCAGATATGAAAGAATGCTTGAATCACGCGTTGAAGATATTGAGGCGTTGACCGCCAAAGACAGGCACAAGCCCAATGAACACCAGCCCAAAGTCAGTCTGACCGGATCCAAAGGCGCACCCAAAGTCAGTCTGGCTAGGTCAGCGAAAGGAAACATTATAAAACTAAAATTTTAAAAAATAATTTTAAACCTATGGAAAGATTCGGTGAAACCAACTCATTAAGTGGTGAAAGGGAACAAAAAAAGGTCCTGACTGAAGACATAGACACCCAAAGAGCAAAAGAAATAGTAGCAGTTAATCTACTTGAAGCAGTCAGAGATGACTTATATGCCGATCCTTGGAAAATTAATTTAGATGATTATGGGAAATATGTTGAAGCGGCTAAATTATGTTTGGAGACAGATGAAACCGATCCAAAATTTAAACTTGATAGTAAGTTGAAAATGATCGCCCAAGATATTATAGAAAAAGAGCCGACGGAAGCGGCCGCCTAAAACAAAATCAAAAAACAGCCCCGAGTATTTGGAGCTGTTTTTTATTTTAGAAATTTTTTAATCCTATCTCTAGCGTCAGCATAATTTTTAATCCAAATAATATCCTTATTTCTTTTAAACCAAGTAATTTGCCGCTTGGCAAAATGATGAATCGCATTTTTAAGTCCGCTTATCATCTGCTCGTAGCTTATCTTGCCCCGCAAATAATTGGCGACCCAGCGATACTCTAGTCCGAAGTCATCTAATCTCTGCCAGCTCACTCTCTGTCGGCGAAGATTTTTGATTTCACTGATCATCCCTTGCTTCATTCGCTTGCCTAAGCGACTGTCAATCTTCTGATAAATTTCTTGAAGCGGATATTTTATACCCAAAACCAATATTTCATAAGGTGGCAATTGATTTGGACTCTTGGCTGATTTTGGCTTACCACTGATATAATATATCTCCAACGCCCGCTGTACTCGTCGTCGATTCTTATGATCAATAACCTGATAAGTCTCTAGATCAACTTTTTTAAGTCTCGCCAACAATTGTCTTAAGGATAATTTATTCAATCTATCTCTTATATTTTGCGTTTTGCGTTTTGCGCTATGCGTTACGCTAAAGGCGTAGCCATTAACCACTGCGTCAATATAAAGCCCGGTACCACCGACCAAAAACGGCACCTTACCCCGGCTCAAAACATTGTCAATCGCCTGATAAGCCAACTTTTGATATTTGGCCACATTAAATTCTGTCTTGGGTCCAACCACATCAATTAAGTGATAAGAGATTGTTTTACGTTTTGCGCTATGCGTTTTGCGCTTGACGACATAATCGTCAAGATCCTTGCCGGTGCCAATGTCCATACCCTGATACACTTGACGGCTGTCAGCCGAAATTATCTCACCATTAAACTTAACTGCCAGCCGAGCTGCCACTTTTGTCTTGCCGGTCGCGGTCGGCCCTAAAATCACTATTAATTTGTTATTTATATTCATTGATTAAATTACTTCTCCGACCAGCCACCAATTTTGGACTTTATTAACTCTGACTTTTACAAAATTGCCAACTATCTTTTTTCTGCCCTTAAACTTTACGACTTTGAAAGTCTTTGTTTTACCCACACACTGGTCATTCTTACAACTATCTACCAGCACCTCAACTTCATGACCAATCAACATTTTATTATTGGCTTTGGCGGTCTGCTTCAAAACTTTAATCAACTCTTTTTCTCGTCTTGTTTTTTCTGACTTTGATACATTATCAGCCAGTTTCGCCGCCACTGTGCCAAGGCGCGTGGAATATTGCGAGATAAAAGCCATATCAAACTTTACTTTCTTCATCAAACGGACAGAATTTTTAAATTGTTCCTTGGTTTCGCTGGGAAAACCAACAATAATATCAGTTGAAAGCATGATATTAGGCACAACTCTTCTTACTTTTTCAACCAATTTTAAATAATGACTCACTGTATATTTCCGGTTCATTAATTTTAAAATCTGATTATCACCGGATTGAATCGGTAAATGCAGATAGGGTGTAATATGCTTGCCTTTGGCCATCACCTTAATCAACTCACCAGACAAATCTTTGGGATGAGAAGTGACAAACCGAAGCCAATAATCACCCGCAATCTTATCTATTGCATAAAGCAATTTCGTAAAATCATATTTACCGCTCTTATACGAATTAACATTCTGTCCCAGTAAAGTTATTTCTTTATACCCAGAAGAAATTAATTGTTTACACTCTGCTATCACTTTCTCCACTGATCTTGACACTTCCCTGCCCCGAACATATGGCACCACACAATATGAGCAGAAATTGTTGCACCCGGTCATAATCGGCACTTGAGCTTGCCAGTTGGATTGATGCTTTGGGTTGATGTGGAAATAATCACGATCTATAATTCTCAAACCACCTAATTTTTGCGGCAATCTACCAATATCTTTAACGTCCAACACCAAATCAAACCTACTCTGCAATTTTTCCTTGTCTTTGGGCATAACACAGCCAGTCAAAATCGCAAATAACTTGCCTTTGGTTCTTCTGGCTTGCCAATTGTAAGACTGGCCATAGACTCGGTCAATGGCGCTTTGCCTGACTGAACAAGCCACCATCACTGCCAAATCAGCCAGCTTAATATTACTGGTTTCCTCCAGTCCCATATTATTTAAAACACGAATTATCCGCTCGCTGTCAGACTGATTCATCTGACAGCCAAAAACCAAAATAATATATTTTTTCATACACCCTGTAGAAGAATTTTGAATACTAAAAATTATCTTAACAAATCCAGCCCTTTTGTCAAAGAGCTGGACAAAACATAGATAATTTTATCCCAGTTTTTTTACCCACTCGCAAACATCCAAGTCAAAATTGTCCCAATCACAACACTGGCACCGACTAGCAGTCCGGCCATAGTTGACACCCGCTTGATCCGAACTTTTCTATCAGTAATAACTTTTGTTTTGGTTTTCATCTTATTTAATAATAATACTAATTTTATTTTCGTTTTGTGGAAAACTCTTGCTCCAATATGGCGACAATTGAATTTTAAAATCTTTTATCTGATCATTGCCATATAAATAATCTTCAACTTCACCGACCGACCGACCGACAAAATTACTTTTAGCTAGTATCGGGCTATTCTCATCCAATTTTGCATGAACTACATAATTTATTTTTACCAGCACGCTGTCAATCAAGCTTTCATCCAAAATTAAATAATCCAGATCTGTGACGTCAATACTTTCAATCGTTAGTCCATTAGTATCAAAGTTAGCAATCTTTTTCTGGATTAAAGCCACTAGCTGATTGTTATCAATCTCCAGTTTCTTTGCACTAACTGTCAGCTTCAGTTTAAAACTATCTATTTCAGCACCAACTTTCTGATCCACGCTATAATCCACAGTTTGAAGCGCCAGTTTTTCGCCCTCGCCCAGACCTAATTCAGAGCTAATTTCACGAGTCAACTGCTGGGTTAATTCATCTTTGGCTCGATTGATATCACTCTCGGCCAAAACATGGATATCTCGCAGTTCATTGGTCAGCACAGCTTCAGTCACGCCATAAATATTGTCTTGCAAACTGGCATTTAATTTGATAATTGTCAGCTGTCCCGGTTCAATATCTGTAAAATTGTCCGGATCTTTGGGATACACATCCACTATGACATAGCCACCCGCCGGCACCACGACCTGCTTACTAGTTCTAACAATGACGCCATTGTCCGCTTGAAGCTGGGTCGTCTCAAGTAGTGGCTGATTGCGAGTAAAATTATTGACAATCTTGACCTTACCGACAAATTCCGAACTAGCCGTCTTAGTACTTAGCACATCAAATGTGGCCTCCTTAGTTTTTTCAGTCTCAATCAACGCGCCAGCGACAATATCTTCCTCATTTATCTCATCGGCAGTCGGACTTGCCTTGACTTCAACATTAAAACTCAAACTCATATCTTGTGGCTCTGATTCAATAATAATACTGGCTTGATTATAAAAAAACAAAAATATTGCCAGCAACAATATCACGGTCAAAAAAATAAATGTAATTGAAATATTACGATACAAATTAATTTTAGGAAATTGTTTTTCTGGACTCATATATTATTTAATTATTTTTCCATTGAGCGACTGTCAACTTGATTTCTTTATCAGATACTTCCGGAATTTTGTTGGCATTTTTTTCAGATCGGGTGACTTCTAGTCGGACTCGGCTAGAAGCCTCGTCAATGGCGTCAATTGCCTTGTCCGGATAAGAACGGCTAGTGATAAATTTTGTGGATTTAATCGCCTCGTCAATCGCTGAAGGCAAAATATTCACTTGATGATACTCTTCATACACATTCTTGATGCCAATTAGAATCTCCTTGACTTCCTTGGCATTCGGCTCGGATACAAATATCGGCTGAAGTCGACGATCCAAGGTCTTATCCATTTTAATATACTTTTCATATTCTTCTTTGGTAGTTGCTCCGACCACCTGAAGCTCGCCCCGAGCCAACATTGGCTTCAAAATATCAGCGGCATTGATAGCGCCTTCAGCTTCACCAGCTTCAGCCAAAATATGAATTTCATCAATAAAAAGTATGATCATCCTTCTCGCACTAACGATTTCATCAATAATTTTCTTCAGTCGCTGTTCAAATTCTCCTCGATATTTGGTGCCAGCCAAGATATTGGGTAAATCCAACGCCAACACCTTTTTGCCAGTCAACACCTGTGGCACCTGTCCATTTTTCATTGCTAAAGCCAAACCCTCAACAATTGCTGTCTTGCCAATGCCGGCAGCACCAATTAAAACCGGGTTATTTTTGTTCCGCCGAGACAGGATTTGAATCACTCGAGTAATTTCTGCTTGACGACCAATTACCGGATCAAGCTTTTTTTCAGCGGCCAATTTAGTTAAATCACGGGAATATTTTGATAAAACCGTCGTCGCTGACCCCCAAGCGCCAGACTTACTACTATCTTTTTTATAAAAAAATATATACCACAAAATCCCAGCTATTATCACCAAAAAAATGAGCAAATAAATCGCCTCCATAGTGTTAATTTAATTATTATAATTACCTGACTATATTATAACAGATATTGCTATTCAATAACAATTGAATTACTGTCAATAATATTTGCCACTTCATTTTTAAACCGATCATTATGATTGATTCTGAAACTGGTCTTAATCCGCTGTTTATTGCCACTCACCCGCTCGACCAAGAGCTCCACATGATGATTACCAGGATATTCATAAAATAGATTGCGCAAACTCTTAGAAACATCATAATCTATTGGCTCGGTAATTTTGATTGAGATTTTCTTGTGCGGATTTAATTTGTGGAAAAATTTACCTATTCTGCCTCGGTCATTGTCATTACTTTTTTTAAGTAGCTCAAATGTCTCAGCCACGTTATCTTTCTCAAGATACGCGACTTGATTACATATTATCTTAACCTCGCCGTCTTTGTCAGATATTTTGCCGACACAAGCAATAATATTTTCCTCTTGCCAGATATGAGGATTCTGCTCCAACATCCGAGGAAATACTAAAAGCTCCACTTCGCCACCGCTATCTTCAATCTTCACAAACATCATCGCATCACCCTTCTTGGTGTTTATTTTTTTAACTGTTGTGACTACTCCAGCCACCCTGACCTCGGTACCACTCGGACAATTGCCAAGAGTGGAACAACCGACCACCCGATCCTTTAATACGTCTTTAAAGTCAGACATTGGATGTTCTGAAACGTAAAGCCCCAAATATTCCTTTTCCCAATTAAGTTTTTGTTTTTTATCTAGCGCCGAAGAGTCATCTAAGCGAAGCCCCGGTAAATTGGAATGTGGCATCAGATCAAACAAACTATCTTGACCATTGTCCATCGCGTTGTTATTTTCTGTGATAAACATCAAAAGCCGATCCATATTATCTAGTAATTGATTGCGTTCGCCCAAACTATCTAAACAGCCGGATTTTATCATAGCATCTAGTGACCGCTTATTAAGATCTTTACTCTTAATCCGACTCAAAAAGTCCTCCAAATTCTTAAATTTTCCATTTGTCTTTCGCTCTTTAATAATCACCTTGACGATATTGTCTCCCAAACCCTTAACCGCCAAAAGACCAAAACGAATTCGTGGCTCATTGATTTTGAGACTTTCAGCGACAACCGTAAAGGTAGAATAGCTCTCATTGATATCAGGCGACATTACCTCAATTCCCATTTGTCGACATTCTTCCACCTCAATTGCTATCCGATCTGAATTTTGCTGGTCAGATGTCAGAAGTGATGCCATAAATTCAGCCGGATAATTGGCTTTGAGATAAGCAGTCTGGTAGCCAATTAAAGCATAACAAGCCGCATGGGAACGATTAAATCCATACGCGGCAAACGGCAAGATAAACTCCCATATTTTCCCAGCCACCTTTTCCTCAATTCCATTTTTTACCATACCATTAATAATTTTCACCTCTTGCTCATCCAGTAATTTTTTGATTTTTTTGCCAACCGCTTTACGCAAAATATCAGCTTCACCATAACTAAAGCCAGCCAAATCTCGAGCAATCTGAAGTAGCTGTTCCTGATAAACCGCCACCCCATGGGTCTTCTCTAAAATCGGCTTTAATTTGGAATGAAGATATTGTGGCTTTTTGCGACCATGCTTACCGGCAATATAATCAGGAATATATTCCATTGGTCCCGGTCGATAGAGCGCTACCATGGCGATTATATCTTCTAGCTCGGTCGGCTCCAGCTGTCTCAAATACCGTTTCATACCGGAAGATTCAAATTGGAAAACGCCTGTGGTTCCGGCTTGCTGAAAAAGTTTAAAAGTCTTTTTGTCATCAAGGGGAATTTTGCCAATGTCAATAGTTGTACCATGAATCTTGCTGATAATTTCAAGCGCTTGTTCAATAATAGTCAGATTACTCAATCCCAAAAAATCCATCTTCAGCAGTCCCAAATCTTCTATCGCGTGCATTTCATATTGGACGACAATACTGTCATCGCCATGACTGCCGAATTGCCTTGGGGCATAATTATCTAATGACTCGGGCGTAATCACCACGCCACAAGCATGAGTCGAAGCGTGCCTCACCACCCCCTCCAACCGACGAGCCGTATTAAGCAGTTTCTGGCCGTCTTCTTCTGCCAACAGCTCCTTTAGCTCCGGCACAATGTTTATCGCTTCATCAAGCTTGGTAAACATTGGGATAAGCTTGGCCACTCGATCACAATAATTATATGGCAAGCTCATCACCCGACCGACATCACGGATAGCATTTCTAGCTGCCATTGTGCCAAAGGTGATAATCTGCGCTACTTTGTCTCGGCCATATTTATTGGCGGTGTATTCAAGCACTTCATCACGCCGAGCGTCAGCAAAATCAGTATCAATATCAGGCATAGAAATCCGCTCTGGATTTAAAAACCGCTCAAAAACCAATTCGTATTTGATTGGATCAATGTTAGTGATATTGGTCAGATAAGCGACCAAACTGCCGGCCGCACTGCCTCGTCCCGGACCAACAACAATGCCACTATTTTTGGACCAAGTGATAAAGTCCGACACAATCAAGAAATATCCGGCATATCCGGTTTTCTCAATCACCTCCAGCTCATAATCCATCCGCGTCAAAATTTCATCACTTATTTTCTTGCCATATCTCTCTTTCAGTCCAACTTCACATAAATCGCGCAGATATTGATCAATATTTTTTCCCTCTGGCAAGGGGAATTGGGGCAAAACATTTTGTCCCAGCTTAAGCTCGAAATTACACATTTGCGCCACCTTGAGCGTGTTAGCGATTGCTTCCGGGTAATCCTTAAAATCACTGATCATTTCAGTTGGCGATTTAAACGACAAGTCAACTCCCAAATACGACATTCGATCAGGATCAGACAAAACTTTCTTGGTCTGAATACACAACAAAACATCTTGGGCATATTCATCATCCTGATTGGGATAATGAATATCATTGGTCGCGATTACCGGCACGCCCATTTGCCGGCTCAAGTCAAATATTTTCTCATTGACTACCCTCTGCTTGGCAATGCTTGGATGATGCTGGACCTCAAGATAAAAGTTACCATCACCAAAAAGATTCTGATAACGGCTGATCATCTCCTTGGCAGCGTCCAAGTCATCGTTAGTGATATGACTAGCCAGCTCACCCGCCAGGCACGCCGTAGAACAAATCAAACCATCATGATGCTTTTGGAGCAACTCAAAGTCAATCCGCGGTTTATAATAAAAACCATGCAGGTATGAAATACTAGTCAATCTGACCAAATTTTTATAACCCACCTCGTTCTTCGCCAGCAGAATCAGATGATATGGCTTTTCATCTATTTTAGCGCGCTTATTCAAATGGCCATTTCTCGCCACATAGGCCTCAAGACCAATGATTGGCTTGATGCCAGCATTTTTGCATTTTTGATAAAACTCTACTACGCCATACATTGCTCCGTGATCAGTGAGCGCCAAAGCCGGCATCTGATAATCAACCGCCTTTTGAACTAGATGATCAATCTGACCCAAACCATCAAGTAAGGAGTAGTGAGAATGAGTATGGAGGTGGACAAATGACATAAATTAAATAAAAAATAAAATATATTTTTATTAAAGATACAAGAAACAAGAAAACAAGCAACAAACAACAATTAATCGTCAAAATTCAAAAGATATTTGTAGCTTCGTAAATTATTCGTATATTCGTAGGAGATGATAAAATTAAGACGGCAATTTCACTCCTTTGAGCTACCATTGCCGTCACTCTAACACTTTCTGCCACCACCCTCGGCGGACTGATTGTCGTATTCTATGGAAAACACAGAAATCTCCATTGATCTTTTTTCGATTCAACAAACCGGCGCTGATAATCACCCCGTCCTTAGCGCTACCATTGGCGAGATAGTTCAATTGTTCCTCTGTCAGTCTAGCCAAAGATATATTGACCCAGCCAACAGAGGAATGACTGCAGTTCATGGCCCGCAACAGCTCTAATGGTTGTACTCCTTCCTGTCTGCACTTGTCGACAAATTGACTGATTGTCAACAATCTTCCGGGAACCACACTTGACTGGACTATCATCTAGCTTCTCCTTTCTATCTGATAATAATTGATAATCAGGCCAACCAACGCCAGATGATGATATATTATAAAAAAACGCCTTTCAGTACAGCTACTTCAAAGTCACCTCAATTGTTAATTCAGCGCCTTGACGCCGGACTAATAGTTCTATCTGATCTCCGGACCGATATTCATTTATCAACTCAGACAAGCTTCGACTAGAAATTTCAATATCATTAACTTTCAATATTATATCACCATCTTTGAGCTGGCCAAATGCCGGACTAGTTCGAGTCGGCGAGCCATATATCAACGCTCCCTTGTCGCCCCAGTCAATCAAACCGTCGACATTCCCCAGATCGATATAGCCAACGCCCAAAACCGGCCTGATAATTTTTTGATTGTCCAACACTTGAGAGATAATATTTGCGAAACTATCAATCATAATAATTCTGCCACCACTGACTAAGCCGACAATTTGACCTTTTAAATTGGCAACCACGGCACCATCAAAACTGTCATCCAAACTAATGTCCAAAATTATTTCTTTGTTTATTTTTTCAGTTGATTGGACAACGCTTTGTCGCTCCTGATAATCGTAACCAATCTTTTCAATATTGGTCAAAGTCAGCCGACCCCTCGCTGATGCCACGACCAGTGTCTGACCGACCGCCAAACTATTTGACCGCCCAATACTTGCTACTGGTAAACCAGTTGAATTTATCTTGGCAAACACTACTCCGGTTGCCTTATCTTCAACATATGATTGAAACTCATAATTTTTGAGCTGATAGCCAATACCAGTATAAAGACTACTGAAATTACTAATTACATCACTGGTCGTCACGATCCAGCCATCAGCCGTTAAAACAAACCCTTGACCCAACGCTTCAGATGGCAAATAGACTTGAGTCAATGACTGACTTGATTTTTTCTGGAAATAAATATTAACCAAAGTCGGCACAATATCATTTTCAATTTGTTTAAGTGCAATGTCCTGCTCAATAATGACGCTTCTTGGCTGATCAATTACGATATTTCTGCCTTGGCCGATATCATTAAAACTGATCTGACCAAAAAATGGCAAGCCAATACCACTAGTGCCAACCAGTGAGAAACTAAAAATTCCCGCCATAAAACCACAAACAATGGATAGACCGACAACCAAAATGGGGCTTTTATTTATTTTTAAATCTTTCATATTACCCTACATATTTACAAATCTTAATACAAATTTACAAATCAAATTTTTTCCACTTTATTAATTTTCAAAAAATATTTGTAGATTTGTAATAAAATTCGGATATTCGTAGGATATTTATATCCACGTAGCAGTCGACAACACAATTATCAGCGTCAAAATGGCAAATGCGCTATACTGCAATATTCTTGCCCGGTTCAATTCTTTAGTAATCGACATGGCAGAAAACGAAACCAGTAAATAATATGTTATGGCCATGATAATAGCTGAAACATACAAACTGACTGACACATATAGCAATGCAACCAAAATTTCCAACAAAATCAAGGAAATTATCAAAGAATATTGCCAGCTGATTGATAATTTAAACCCCTGAATTGTAAAATCAACAAAAACCAGAATATACGATACCAAAAGTCCTGTCAGAAGCACCCACCACCATGACAAATTCAAAAATATATAAAAATTATAAAGCGTGGCAGAAGCAATAAAAAATACAATCAAATTGATATATGGTACAATCTTTTTTAAATCAACCAAATAAATCTTTTTGCTCCGGTAAAAATAATGAAATGCCGATTCCAAATAAATCAGATAAATAAAAGCCCAAAAAGTTATAAACAGATTTATAAATAATGTATGACCAAGAAACAAACTATAAACAAACCCCACCACCGCAAAAACCACCGAGTGGACATACAAATAAACAATATTTTTGTCTTTTGTCTTCAAATTCAACAACCAGAAATATCCCGTATTGATGATTAAAATCAAAGCCAGAAACCAAAGCCAATAGCCATTAAAGTAAAACAATAATCTAACATTCAAAAAATATATAATCGGAATGACAAAGGGCAGAATTCTAAGCAACAAAAAAATCATATTTATAAATTGTCTAAACTATTTTCCAAATTTTGAAGCTGATTTGAGACTTGATCCAAGTCATGATCAGTTAACATTTCCTCAATCTGAGCCAGTGCCAAAATTGAAGCCAAATAATGATCTTTGTATTCGGTCGGCACCACCAACTCAAGCAAACCTTGTTCGGTCTCTTGGGTAATGACGATCATTTCGCTGACATAGTCATCTTCCGCCAAATCTGTAAAACTGTCAACTGACCCCAAATAACCGTTAATCAATATTGCAAACCCACTTTGATAATCTTGTCTTAATTTAACCAAATCAACCGGACTGTCGTTTGAAGATTTTGAAGTCAATTCTTTACCAAACTCAAACATTGCTTGATAATACCGACCCAAGATAAAAATTGCGCTGGCAAAAAACAAGAAAATAATTAAGATGACAATAATAACCTTCTTTGATACCCGAGTACCCGTCGGATAATTCTGCACTTGTGACATAAAATATAGATAGTTATTTATTTAATTTGCTACCCAGTCCTTCCAAAGCCCGCAATACCTCTAGGGGCAAACAAAAAATCACCGTATTGGATTGGTCAGATGACAAATCATTAATTGACTGCAGGGTTCGCAGATGAAGCGCTCCTGGTGAAGCCGACATCATTTGAGCCGCTTTGGCCATGTTTTCAGCCGCCGCTACCTCGCCTTCGGCCTTAATAATCACCGCTCGTTTTTCTCTTTCCGCCTCGGCCTGCTTGGCAATAGTCCGCTTCATCTCTTCCGGTAATTGAATATCTTTGAGTTCCACATTGATTACCTTGATACCCCACGGATCAGACGCCTCGTCAACAACTTTCTGAATCCGAGATGATATTTGCTCGCGACCGCTTAAAAGCTCATCCAAGCTCACCTCACCGGAAGTGTTTCTCATTGTGGTCTGGGCTAGCTGGGAAATGGCATAAATATAATTTTCTACCTCAATAATGGCTTTAGCCGCATCAGACACCTTATAATAAATCACCGCGTTAATCTTGACCGAAATATTATCTTTGGTAATCGCATCCTGATCAGGCACATCAACCGCCTTGACCCTAATATCTACCTTTTGCATTGTCTGAATGATCGGCCAAATAATTCGCCAACCCGGGGTCATAATATTTTTGTATTTTCCAAACTGAAATTTAACCCCCCGCTCATACTCGTTGATTTGCCGCAAGCTGATCAGAACGAAAAAAATGATCACGACGACGACGATGGTGATAATTGTTGGCCACATATTGTTTATTATTATTTATATAATTATTTTGGTCATTCGTATTTAATTTACATCATTTGCATCAATTTATTAAAAAACAAATATTTCAATTAAACTAATTAAAATAAAAATTACTAGAATCGTGCCCAAAGTAACGCCCAAAGCGACTATGCCTTCTTGATATTTTTTCTGGGTGAAATAATACAAAGGCAATCCCAATACCAGTATGCCGGACACGCCGACGCCAATTACTAGTAGTGACAACACCGCCATAATATTAAGAATAATGTTACCAGAATCAGCCGGAAAGAAAGAATCGGCAATCATAAAAAAACCAGCGACTAGAGAAATAAATATTACTTCCAAAATACCGGCTAATATTCCTTTTTTAATAAGCAGATTGGAATCAATTTTCTTTTTGAACATAGAATTGGGGATTAATAATTTTTATTAGGTGAATTAGAAATTAGGTGAATTAGAAATTTTCAACCATATTTAAATAATCTAAAAATATATTATATTAGTGATGATTTTATAAACTAAAAGATTCCTTCTTATCCATTTCCATCTCAACCCAATTATCAGTATCTTCATCCCATTTATAAGCAACCAATTTATGAGTAAATTCGTTTTCGGAATAAATATATTCTACCTCGGTATGAGACCCAATCCGACGCGAGCCATGAGTTTGCTTATCAAGAACTAACGGCCGAGTGATATACTCCAATCTCATCCGACCCAAAGGGCCGTCAAATATGACAATTTCTTTGACGCCTTTTTCTGGATTAGTCAAGTCTTCTTGGCTGATTTCAACATTAGAAAAGCTATCTTGCACCTGACCCTTTAATTGTTCCCATTTTTCTTTTTGCATACATTTTTATCTGCTAATCAATCAGCCACTGACCAATTTAATTAAATTATACATTATTTTCATAGCTATATCAATATATTCCATGCTATGTGATACTAAACTCACAGCCACAATAATTTTGATGGTAAAATCCTTCCTGATGACTTAGCTCCATCGCCTTTTTAAAACCGTCCTGTTTTTTCCAGTCGCCGGAGAGAAACTTGACGCCCAATTTATGTCCCAAGGCCTGGCCAATGTTATTTATTGCCAGCGCATCTTTGTGCGGACTAACTGCCAAGGTTGAGGAAAAGAAATCAAAACCGTTTTTCTGGGCGTAATTTGCGGTATTAGTTAAGCGGTAATGATAGCACACTTTGCACCGTCGGCCTCGTTCCGGTTCAGCTTCCAATCCTGCTATTAATCTCTGCCAACTTTTGTGGCCATAGCTAGATTCAATAAACTCAAATCCTTCAACGGAAAAAAATCTTTTGGCTTCATCCAGTCTAATGTCATATTCTGATTTGGGATAAATATTGGAATTATCAAAGTAAATACTGACAGCATAATCCTCTGACAAACGCCGACTTAAATAGCCGCTGCAAGGAGCGCAGCAGGTGTGAAGTAGAAGTTTTGGTTTGGTCATTGTGCTTTACAATTTATAAACCAAATCACCTTCTTTAGCTGGTTCGTTCACCTTAAGGCCGACACTGTCGCCTTTCTTGGCGCTCGCCACTTCCTGATGATCCACTTGCATTGATGCGACTACTTGATCAAACTCACGCTCATGACCTTTGATCCGGATAGTATCACCGGCCTTCAAGGTAGCATCTGTAAGTTCAATCACTCCAACGCCAATCTTATCAAAATAGTGGGTGATCTTGCCAACTAGCTTTTCAGTTTGAGGTTTTTCCTCTTTCATATATTTTTTTAACTTATAGCTAATGGCTAATGGCTTATGGTTTCTTTAAAAATACTATATGCTATATGCCATTTGCTATTTGCTATTTAATTTTTTATATTTATCTACCTTATCTTTAATATATGAATCAGCTTCCGTCAAGATGCTTTTAAGACTCTTGAACTTCAGATATTTAACTGCGGTTTTATAATCCAGCCAGCCGTAGCCATTGTGTTCCGACGAAATCTTGACTGCCATATTTGGTTGGGCTTTAGCTAAAAATATTATAAACTTCTTTTTGATTAGCTCCATCTTGCCCGACCGGTTCTCCTTGAAAAAAAATTCTGTTTCTTGGCGCCAACCATCGACAATCTTTAATTTATTCAGTCCGGTTTCTTCATCAAGCTCGCGCAAAGCCGTCTGACTCTCATTCTCACTTAACTCCATTTTACCTTTGGGGAAATTCCAATAACTCCCCCGATGATATAACACCAGGTATTGCAAACCCTCTTGCGGATGAAAGCGGAAGACGATTATGCCGACTGATTTTTCGTTAATCATAATATAAAAATTTTCAATTTTTAATTTTGTAAATAATTTTTAATGTTTTAATTTTTAAAATTTAGATTTAGTTAAAAATTACAAAATTACAAAATTTAAAAATTATTTAAGATATTTGCGTCCTTTAATTTTAGTAGGTAAATAATCCTGCTCTTCTTGGTAGTCAAAATCTGGGCTGTATTTGTAATCTTTACCGTATTTCAAATCTTTCATCAGGTCGGTCGGCGCGTTACGCAGATGAAGCGGTACCGGCTCATCCATAGTCTCTTTGACATCTTTTTGGACTTGGCTATAAGCCATATAAAGCTCATTGCTCTTTTTACACTTGGCCAAATAAACTACCACTTGCGCCAAAATCACATTACATTCCGGCATGCCGATGAAGTGACAAGCCTGATAGCCGGCTACGGCCTGCTGAAGCGCTTGAGAATTGGCCAAGCCCACATCTTCACTGGCAAATCGCAACAGCCGTCTGGCCACATAAAGCGGATCTTCGCCGGCTTCCAGCATCCGGCCCAGCCAATACAAGGCGGCGTCCGCGTCCGAGCCACGAAGTGATTTATGAAGCGCCGAGATTATATTGTAATGTTGTTCGCCCGCTCGATCATATAAATAATGAGACTTCTGCAGTGATTCTTTGATAATCTCTTGATTTAATTGTATTATACCACTTTTATTTGGTTCTGTGGCCTTGACCGCAAATTCAAGCGCATTTAAGGCGGTTCGCGCATCACCACTCGCTAGTCCCGCTAAATACCTAATTGTATCATCACTGGCCTCCACTTGATAATTTCCTAGCCCCTGATCTTTGCTAGTTAAGGCGCGATTTAATACCCCAAACAGATCATCTTCAGACAATCCTTCAAGTACGAACACTCTAGCGCGAGAAAGCAAGGCTGAATTGATCTGAAAGCTGGGATTTTCCGTGGTGGCGCCAATTAAGGTAATAATGCCATTTTCAACATGAGGCAAGAGCGCGTCTTGTTGGGACTTGTTCCAACGATGAATCTCATCAATAAACAAAATAGTGCGCTGATTATCAAATTTTCTTTTTTCTTGAGCTCGACTGACAATCGCCTTTAAATCCTTAACGCCGGAAGAAACAGCTGAAAAAGAAATAAAGGTAGAATTGGTCAAATTGGCAATAATTCTCGCCAAAGTGGTCTTGCCGGTACCCGGCGGACCCCAAAAAATAATCGACGGAATATCGTCTTTTTCAATGAGTTGGCGCAGGAGTTTACCTTCGCCAATTACCTCATTTTGACCTATAAAATGCTCCAAAGTAGTAGGTCTCATTTTATCGGCCAAAGGCGCTTCAAAAGCCAATTTTTGACTTAATTTTTGGTCAAATAGATCCATTTTCTTGCGGGTTAATGGGTGTATTTTACTCCTATCTGATAATATCCACAATACCCTTGACAGACGCACAAAAATATGATATAATAGTGAATGCTCTTTAACTGTTTAAAACAGTAAAAAAAACCAACAGAAAGGGGTAATGAAATGAATAGGATTCTCAACTACGGGCTGTTGGTGGTAGTGGTCGGTGCAATCGTCTTTGGAATCGGCTACTGCATAGTAGTCGACAACTTGATGACGGCCCAACTGCAGTGGACAATGCTACGGGTGGGCTTGGGAGGCATGATCACTGCCTCCGTCGTCACTCTCACTTTGCTCGTCTTTTACGCCCTTGGAATTAAGGGCTGGTGGGCGGTCTGGAGTACGATGGCGACATATGGGAGCGCCATTATTATCTTGTATTACTCCGGTGAACGAATGAACCAGATTGGCCACAAAGTAATGATAACAATCGGTGTTCTAGGGTCGGCGTTTGGTCTGGTCGGGTTATTCCTGAAATGGGACGACGCTCGGATGGCCCGGCTTCGACAAGAAGAAGTCTTGGGTCATGAACGTTTTACCCCCTCCGATGAAACCGGCACGGTCGGCAAAAACCCGACCCAACTATAGGAGAAGACACATGAACCAGAATTCCAACAACCAGAATTACTCACCTCCGAAGGAGGTCAAACCAAGACCATGGACAACCAGCATCTGCAGTGGCTGTGGATTGCCAGCAGAAATCTGTATGTGCTACACTCCGCGTCCCCCCGATGCAGGGGACAAAATCATTTTTGAGGATTAAAGCAAAATCGCCCGCGACACAAAAGTGTCCGGGCGATCTTTTTTTCTAAAAAATAAAAGAATATTTTTTTAATTTTTTATTTTCCCCCAAATCTCCTGTCTCTTTTTTGAAAATTATCAATCGCCTTATCCAAATCATTTTCAATAAAATCTGGCCAATGCTTAGGGGTAAAATACAGCTCGCTATACACCGACTGCCAAGTCAAAAATCCCGATAATCGCTGTTCACCCGAAGTTCTGATAATTAAATCTGGATCTGGCTGTCCAGCCGTCCAAAGATTATCAGCGATTAATTGTTCATTAATTTTGACCGGAGAAATCTTTTTGCGCGTAATTTTCTTGACCGCTTCCACAATCTCCAGTCGGCCGCCATAATTAACTGCAATATTTAAATCACCTTTTTTATTATCTTTTGTTTTTTGTTGCGCGATGTCAATCACTTGTTGTAATTTCTGTGACAGCCCTAAGCTGTCACCAATAATTCTAAGTCGAATACCCTTATCAATAAATTCTGCCAAATCCTTGGTCAGTGCCTCTTCCAATATATTCATCAAAAAATTCACTTCTACTTTACTCCGCTTCCAATTTTCAGTGGAGAAAGCATACACCGTCAAAATCTGTATCCCCCGCTCCAAACACCAATCGCCAACTTGCTTTGCTTTTTGATATCCGCGCCGATGACCTTCAATCGCCGGCAACCCCCGTTTTTTCGCCCAACGCCGATTGCCATCCATAATCACTCCTAAATGCTTGATTTGTTTCATTATATTGGAAATTAATATCTTAAAACACAATATTTATTGTATCTCCTCACCACTAAAAAGTCAACGCTAAATACCCTCGGCTCGTAGAACTACTCGAATCGTCCGCAGTAATATTTTCAAATCAAATAATACTATTTTCCACGCTGGATTTAAGCGACAATACTCGATATACTCGCCATCCAGCTCAACATCTGTTTTTTTAGTCAAACCTTTTTGCGATTGAAAGTTTCCAGTCAGCCCGGCCTTGATAACTTTTTTATTATAAATTCCCCGCGAGATGGAGTTCTGATAAATATGCAAGTTTACCGGTCTTGGACCAACTACAGAGATATGACCAATTAAAATATTCAGCAACTGTGGCAATTCATCTAGATAAATACTTTTAAGCACTCGGCCGGTCCAAATCAAACTTTGATCGTTTTTCTCTACTTGCTTGGTAGCAATAAACTTTCCATCAGCTTTCATCTTGGCAATAACTTGAGGATTAAAAATATTGAATTTAATTAGTGGGAACGTGTCCCCTTGAGAAATTCTAGTTTCGGTGTAAAACAACGGCGCCAAAACCTGACCCATAATAATATGCTCAACCAAAATTAAAACCATAATTAAAACAAATAACGGCGAAAAAATAATTACAAAAAACAAAGAAAAGATTACATCAAATAATCTCTTCAACTTCGGAATTTTAATTATTTCATTGTGTTCCATCAAAAATTAATTTTTTATAGTAAACATCGCCACTGACCCATCACTTCAATAATCTGGCTCATTTTCACCTCTTCCAAGTGTCCGGCTAGTGTATTGCTATTATCAAGCTTGTTATCCGGCACCAAATATCTAATATTATCTATCGCCTGATATGGTAATAATCCCATCAGATATAAATCCAAATCCGAATATTTCTTCTTGTTCGGCTCGGTTGATAATGATATTTTGTTGGTATAGGTGCCATCACCATTGTCCTGCCAGCCATAGCCGCCCAGTGGCGAAACAAAATCCAGCTTGCCGTCCCAATGATAAAGATCTTGCTGGAGCAAATTAAGGCTGACATTTCCTGACTCGTCTATAAATCTGGCTCGGCCACTCCAGTGATGACCGATTTCATGAAGAACATAATTGACCGACTGATCTAAGGTGCTATTATTATCCACGCTATATTTATCAAGATTGCCCATACTGGCGATGCCTTTGAGTTTGCCCCGACTGCCATAAGCATAAGCCGTGTGCATAATCGGCGCCATTGTACCCCTGATATCATTGGTGGTCGCAATATATTTGGCTATTTCCGACTCATTCAACACAAAATTATTATACAAAATAATAAAATCAAAAATATCGGGATTTTTGTCATAAAAAGTGTTAATAGTTTCAATATCCGGCTTAAACTGGCCATCCTTGTCAGTAAAAAGCAGGGTCTTATCATCGCTTAAGATTGTAATTGGATAGCTGACATCAAGCTCGGCCAGATCATTAGTCGCCCATTTGAAATTGACAATTAGTCGGTCTTTGATTTTGGTCAGCTTCGCGACTTCGTCGGCCGTATATTTTTCTTTGGCGACAAGAATAATGGCCGCTTTTAATTTTTTGTTCTCACAATCAGCCGTGCTGGCATTTGAGGTGGCAACCGGATCAAAAATTCGACTGTCAAATCCGGTAATCTCACGCTGACGCATACTATAATTAACATTCGTATTGGCCACATCACTCAAATCAAAGCCATTATCAATCAAACTCTGGACATCGGCAAATGGCCACATAAGTCCGTTATCAACATAATAATATTTCCGATCTTCATTAAGCTTATGGATCATGCCGTCTGGCAATTGATTCCAAAGGTGGATATCCTCGCCAATTTCATAATTTTCAAAAAATCCGTCCGGCAAAGTGATAAGCCGACGGCGCCAACTGTCGCCATAAATTTCTCTGATAGTTTCTTCCTCGTCAAATTCTCTTAGCACGCCCCCAGTTTCCACTGCATAATAATTTTTGTCAGTCCGGAAGGTGACAATCTTTATCCCGGGGCGAACCGTAATGTTTTTGCCCAATTTGTATTTGATCAATTCATCTAAGTCTACTGTCTTAATGTCCGAGTAATCATTATACCAGCTTTTATACACTGATCCCGTAGGAAAAAGATGCCGAGTATTGTTGCCATCTAGATAATACACCGCCGGACTGTCAGCGATTTTCAGCAGTGCTCCACTAGCAAAAACCGGTGAAGTAATTAATACTCCACCGAGACATAGAAATACGAATATTATAATTTTAAATAAGTTGTTATTCATTCTAAATCCTAAAATTTTTTGAATTTTGAAATTAGAATCTGTTTAGAGTTTCTAATTTCAGATTTAATATTGCAGTACCGTCTTCACCCTTTTCGCCTGACCCGACTGATGGAAAATAATCTTCTCAATATTATATGTGCCATATTTGGGCGCTTCTAAAAATCCCTGCATCGCCGCTTCCGCCAGCCAGCCACTATCAATCCAATCCAACAGCCACTCATTGGTGTAACGCGGATCTTCCTGATTGATACCGGCGCCAATTGATTGGAGCCACTGACGATTGAATATTTCCTGCGAACCAATCGGTGGCGCCATCACAATCGGAATGCCCAAAGCGCAATAAAACGACAATTCGCTCGGCTTGGTCCATAATATATCAGTCGTCTTCAATATTCGATTAAATCGCTTGAAATACTCCGGCTTACTTTTAGTAAAAATCACCTTAACACCCTGATTCAGCTTCCGATTCAAACCGGCCTCTTTTATCGCTTGGTGAAAAAAATTATTCACCTGCGGGTGGACTCCCGCCACCAAATTAATATTTACCTTACCAGCCAATATTTCTCTGGTCAAGCTGATGATAATTTCACGACCCAATTCCCGTTGCGCACCGGCGCCACCGACCGCAAAAGTGATGGTTAACGGCCGCGTCGGATTTTTTTTCAAATTATTTTCACCAATGTGCCGGACAATGGTCTTTTGGTATTGAGACAAATAAATTTTTTTTGAATCCAAATTAATCAATCGCCGACCCAGATCTTGCTTGACCACTTTTAAATTCTCGCCAACATTTTCATCGGGCAAAGGAAAACCGGTCACATATATCTTGTTTGGCCTGACGCCATACAGCTTCAGCCGTTCCGCCACCCGACTATTGGGCGCAAAATAATTGATTTTGCTCCGGGTCGGATTAAGTGGCGCCCAAGTCCGACTAATGTCCGTATCAGTCGCCAAACAATATATCTCCCCGCTATAGCCGTGAATCTCCGCCATAAACGCTGTGACGAAGAAAGTGTGGATCATTGGCAATGGGTCTTTGTCCAACTTGTCAATCAAGTGCTTGCCCCAATCAAATTTTTTAATCATATTATAAATGCCTTTAAGCTGTAAATTAGGCTTGGACAAATCACGCCGAGGATAAAATTTAGGAATTGACTGGAGACGGTCATAAATTTCAAATGTTTTTTCACCCAAAAAAGGCACTTTTTTAAAGCGCGAAATAAACTCATACGATTTACGACTATTGGCCCAAGCCGACTTATCCTTTTCAGTGATACCGGGATAATTATTGGCGGCAATAATGCCGTCTTTGGCTAGATGGCGAAGCGGATATGACGCTCGTTGGTGGCCATAGCCCATATCAACAGTAATAATCCAAGCTTTGTGCTTGAGCTTATCCTTTTTTTTCATCTTTTATAAATTGAAAAATATTATTTGAGATGATTGCATTCTACCGCAATTGTTTTATTTTTAATAATAATCTCATTATAACAAAATCCCACCTTTTTCACAAAGGCGGGATTTTATTTAACTGATTCAACTATTTACAAAATAGCATCTTTGGTAGCTTTCGCCACCCTAAACTTCACCACTGTTTTGGCTGGAATCTTGATGGTTTCGCCAGTGGCAGGATTTCTGCCCATTCGCGCTTTTCGATCCACCTTTACCAACTTTCCGATTCCCGGAATTACAAATTCGCCATTAGATTTAACCTCAGAATACGCTAAATCTACGAATTTTTCCATGAAGTCAACGACTTCCTTTTTGCCCAGGCCGGTTTTCTCGGACAAGGCAGCCATGATTTGAGTCTTGGTCATTTTAGCCATAACCTTTTCTTAGTTAAGTTATTTTAATTAACAAAGTTTTCCACAATCTTACTATACTTACAATTATAGCAATAAATACAAGATAAATCAAAGCTTTTAACAAAAGCATCTTTCAAGCAGCACCAAAAGGACGATTAAAAAGATTGTGATAAACATACTGGACGGCCATTGATTTTTAACTTCAAGATTAATTAAGACAAATCTCAACACTACCACATATAGTAAAATCATTAAAATCCACATCCAAATGCCCCAACTGCCACAAGCCAGTCCGGCCACAATCAGCATTAACGCCAATAGAACGACATATATCCAACCTAATCCACTTTGGTTTCGAGAAAAATAATTTTTCTTGTCTGATCGACTCAAATAATTTATCACCAACATTATTAGCCAAGAGATAATCAGCACAATAATGGGCCACCAGCTCCAAGGGCGACAAGTTTCTTCTGAAATACCGGCGACTTGGCCATTAGGCTCTTCCGGCGCCGGGTTTTCAGCTGGTTCTTCTGGCTGTTCTTCTGGAAGCTCCTCTCCTCCACCGATTCCCGGCTGTAAGGTGCCACCACCGGTCGTCCCACCGGTTTGACCACCAGTTCCCGGTTCAGGTTCTGGCTCCGGCTCCGGCTCTGGTTCAGGTGCCGGCGTAGCAGTTGTAAATGTCAGCTCAATGCCATGCACTTCTGGTGAAGCCGCGGAAATCGGCCGGAAATAATAAGTTGTCCCTGGCTCTAGTCCCTCAATA
>Ga0208373_1001331_pt1 | contig 33675 bp, 27 predicted proteins | sample RifOxyC2_FD_184036 | JGI IMG/M metagenome (GOLD analysis project Ga0208373, IMG submission 184036) | Soil microbial communities from Rifle, Colorado - Rifle Oxygen_injection C2 (SPAdes) | ecosystem: Environmental > Terrestrial > Deep subsurface > Rock core/Sediment | place: Rifle, Colorado... | reverse complement strand
GTAATCATGGTTGAGGAAACATATGCCAAATGAGCGGTTGAAGAAACCATTAATTTGTTTTGAATCCAGATTGGTGAAGTGGTGGCGTTAACATTGATTCCGTAATTGGTGGTTGGAGTCCATGCGAATACGGCGAAAGTGGTATCAAGCGAACAAGATGTTCCGTTGCAAGTGAAGTCTCCGAAATCAACAGCGTCAAGATTATCCGGTCCGATAGCTCCGACCGTGATTTCTTGTCCTGTAAGCGTGAGATAATCTTCCCCTCCGCCGGTGAAAGTTAAAGCGCTATGTAATTCCGAGTCTCTGGCGATTAAATCATCAATAAATATTTCCGCGATTGATGAAGTTGGAGTGAAGTTTCCTGATGTTTCGTCAAATACGAAAAAGTCTTGATCTCCAAATGCTGAAGTGGTGGCTAAGTTGTAGGCGTCAATTACTCCGTTGGATATAGTTAAAGTAATGGCGGTTGTTCCTGAACCGGTCGCGTCTCCGGAGATAGTAATAGTTTCATTGTTGTTGGTTAAACAAACTCCTCCGGCGTTGAAACAACCGCCGGTTAAGACGATGCCGTTGGCAAAGGTGCTTGAGACTGTGGCGGAAGTTACATTAAGAGCCGTGGTTTGTAGGCCGTTGGCAAAAGTGGAAGTTGACGCGCCGGTTCCGCCTCCAACATATAAAGTGCTGGAATTGAATATATTTCCTCTTAAATAAGTCTGCAATATGCTGGTATTTCCTAAAACTACTGAATCAGAACCCATACCGATTGCTCCGTAACCAAAGACATTTTCATTGTATGCTCCGCTGATTGAAGATCTGGTGTTTGCGCCGATATATACGGAAGTGCTGGAAAGTTGATTTTCTCCTGAACCATCGGCAATATATCTTCCAGCTTGATATCCCAAAGCAACATTATTTCCGCCCGTAGTATTGTAATACAAAGCAGTAGATCCCACACCCACATTAGAATTAGCGGTGTTAACATACAAAGCTCCCAAACCGATAGCTACGTTTGAACTGCCATTAAGAGTAGCTTGCAAAGCATCCATACCTATAGCCACATTACCAAAACCTGTTGTAGCAGAATCAAGAGCATTATTTCCCACAGCTACATTGTTATAACCAAGAGTAAGCGCCTTTAACACTTGATAACCAACTCCTGTATTGTTTGAAGCATGACCAACAAGCGACGCGTCACTTCCCATTGTAAAATTACCCGCTTGTAAACCAACAAAAGTATTTTGTCCGGTTGGCACTGCAGTATCCCCTGTTAGATGCGAAAAATTATGAATGAAACTATCAGTTCCTTTATAAATCACACCTGTATTAGCATCCGTTGTCGAACCGGTTAGTGTTAAACTCGAAGATAAATTAACTGCAGTTGAACTGACATAATTTAAGAAAGCAGTTGAAGAAGCATAAATATTTCTCCAAGCATTATTAAATGCACCTAAGTCATCAATATTATTTGCATCAGAAATCAACGAGGTATTTATTGCCACATTAACCAAGTTTGATAAAGCTTTATTCGCTCCGCCGAGTGAATCAGCAGAAATACATAATCCGTTTTGTTCAATGCAACCGCCGTTTAAGACTATGCCATTAGCGAAAGTGGAAGTGACGGAAGTTGAGGTGATGTTTAGAGCCGGGGTTTGTATTCCGGTCGCGAAAGTTGAAGTGGCGTTTGAACGGATAGTGGTGGTAGCTCCGTCCGCGCCCACATCAAAAGCCAAGAACGAACGAATAGTTCCTGACGCGGAAACATTACCAACAGAATCAACATGGAAGAATCCACTCATGTTTTCGGTGGAAGTAGCTATGTATAATTCATTTTGTGATAATCGTGAAACTGTTCCGACAATGGTGACGGTGATTGGCGAAGTAAAAGCGGACGCGTCTGATGAAGTTGATTCATCGGTTCCGCAAACGATATTTCCGAAAGCGTCGGTTTCCAATAAGCTGGCGCCGGAACAGCCGGTGATATTGGTTAATTGCATACTTCCACCGGTTAAAGTTAAACCATTGCTGATGGTGGAAGTGGTAGTGCCGTTGATGTTGAGCGCGGTGGTTTGTAATCCGTTGGCGAAAGTTGAGGTCGTTCCCGCTCCGCCAATATAAAGTGTTCCCGAAGCAAAAATGTTTTTCCAAGCATATCCATAAGCGCCGAGGTCATCGGTATTATTCGTGTCGGAAATCAACGAAGTATTAATCGCTACCGATTCCAAATTAGATAAAGCTTTATTCGCTCCACCAAGTGAATCAGCAGAAATACATAATCCGTTTTGTTCAAAACAACCTCCGGTTAAGACTATGCCATTGGCAAATGTGGATGAGACGGAAGTTGAAGTAATGTTCAAAGCTGACGCGCTAACTCCCGCATTGAAAGTGCTGGTCGTGGTTCCCAATACTGTAATCATGGTTGAAGAAACATAATCAATGTGGGCGGTTGAAGAAACCATCAATTTGTTTTGAATCCAGATTGGAGAAGTGGTGGCGTTAACATTGATTCCGTAATTGGTGGTTGGAGTCCAGGCGAATACGGCGAAAGTGGTATCAAGCGAACAAGATGTTCCGTTGCAGGTGAAATCTCCAAAATCAGCTGAAGCTAAGTTATCCGGATTGATAGCGTTGACTGTGATTTCTTGTCCGGTTAATGTTAAATAATCTTCGGCTCCGCCGGTGAAAGTAATAGCTGAATGAAGTTCTGAGTCTCTGGCGATTAAATCATCAATAAATATTTCCGCGATTGATGAAGTGGGGGTGAAGTTTCCTGATGTTTCGTCAAATACGAAAAAGTCTTGATCTCCAAATGCTGAAGTGGTGGCTAAGTTGTAGGCGTCGATTACTCCGTTTGAGATAGTTAAAGTAATGGCGGTGGTTCCTGAACCGGTCGCGTCTCCGGAGATAGTAATGGTTTCATTATTGTTGGTTAAACAAACTCCTCCGGCATTGAAACATCCACCGGTTAAGACGATGCCGTTGGCAAATGTGCTTGATACTGTGGCGGAAGTAATGTTCAAAGCTGACGCGCTGATTCCAGCATTGAAAGTGCTGGTCGTGGTTCCCAAAACTGTAATCATTGTTGAACTGACATAATCAATGTGGGCAGTTGAAGAAACCATTAATTTGTTTTGAATCCAGATTGGAGAAGTGGTGGCGTTAACATTGATTCCGTAATTGGTGGTTGGAGTCCAGGCGAAAGTGGCGAAAGTTGTGTCTAATGAACAACTGGTTCCGTTGCAAGTGAAATCTCCAAAATCAGCCGAGTCTAAATTATCCGGTCCGATGGCTCCGACTGTGATTTCTTGTCCGGTCAGAGTTAAATAATCTTCTGCTCCGCCGGTGAAAGTTAAAGCGCTATGTAATTCCGAGTCTCTGGCGATTAAAGAATCAATAAATATTTCCGCGATTGATGAAGTTGGAGTGAAGTTTCCTGATGTTTCGTCAAATACGAAAAAGTCTTGATCTCCAAATGCGGAAGTGGTGGCTAAGTTGTAGGCGTCAATTACTCCGTTGGATATAGTTAAAGTGATGGCGGTGGTTCCTGAACCGGTCGCGTCTCCGGAAATAGTAATGGTTTCATTGCTGTTGGTTAAACAAACTCCTCCGGCATTGAAACAACCGGCGGTTAATACTATGCCGTTGGCAAAAGTACTGGATACTGTGGCGGAAGTGATATTTAAAGCTGACGCGCTGATTCCGGCGTTGAAAGTGCTGGTCGTGGTTCCATCTACTGTAATCATGGTTGAGGAAACATAATCCAAATAACTCGTGCCGGACACAAAAATATTATTCCAAGCTGAACCATAAGAACCTAAATCATATAAATTATTCGCCCAGGGTTCAATCATAGTGGAAGTAACCGAGCTTAGATAAGCTGTGCTGGAAACCGCCAAGTTATTCCTCACCCATAACGGCGAGGTTGTTGCCATATATATTTCTCCAAAATGAGACAACCAGTTAAAAGGATTAGCTTCGCCGACAGCGGTATTATCATCTTCCCAAGTGATTGTTCCACCGGTATTCCATTTTGGCACTTGTCCATTTGTTGGCGCGTCGGATAACAAAGCGCCGATTAAGTATGTGCTGGCAGTGCCATCAAAAACTTGTATCGCCCCCCTGCCTACGCCCCACGCGTCGCTGTCAAAAGCCATATCGCCGACCGCGTCCGTAGTCACGGAACTGCTATTGACCAAGTTTAAGACTCCGTCAATTCCGATGGAAGTCGTGGCGGTTCCGCCAAACCAAACTTGATTGGCGGAGAATAAAGTGGAGGAAACGCTGTCGGTTAAGTTTTCCCAACTGACGCCGTTGTAAACATACAAATCATCAACATTGGTATCGTAATACATTGTTCCGGTAACCGAGGTTGGCGCGGTTGAGGTGGCGTAAGTTCCAAAAGAAATTTCCGAAGCGTAAGAATAACCGACAGTATTGATTTGTGTGCGCGGTGTCATTTCGCCGTCGCTGGCCACTTCCAGAGAAAACCAATATGGTCGGTCAAAAGTCAAATCCAAGGCTGTAATTTCTCCCAAGTTCACGCTGAAATAACCATTGGAAACGGAAATGTCATTTTGCGTTTCCGTCCAAACCGCTGTTCCGCCGGTGGAACTTTCGTAAATCCGGAAAGTCATATCATAAGTTCCGGTCAATAAAGTATCGGCTGAGTTTGTCAATTGACCTTCATATCCGAGATAATTTGGAACCGTTGTCGCCAAAACCGTGGAAGCTAAAAACATCCAGCCAATCAAAACTATCGGCGCTATCAACACCATCAGAGGAAACATTAATTTTTTAGCTTTTTGCAACATAATTCTGCCTCTTGGCTAAACCTTATCTTTGTTAAAAAATGTTTTTTTGCCCGCGTAAAACACAACCGCGAAAATCAATAATGAAACGACTAAAACTCTCCAAGGGAACAGCGCGCGCATCGCCACCGGCGAATTGACAACGCTGTTTTCGGAAACTTTAAACTCTCCGCTCTCGTATCTGATCAAGCCTTCGGACTTGACTGTCAAAAAATATTTGCCGGGCGGAACCACAAACACATATTCGCCGTTCTCTCCGCTAGCTTGCGGATTTTTTTGTTTGTAAGAATCCGCTTGCCACAACACCCATTCTTTTTTTTGATTCAACACATAGAGAGCGACTTGCGCGCCTTTTACCCGTGTTTTTTCTTTGAAAAATATTTGCCACGGTTTTTGCCATGACCACGATTGGTATTTTTCCGTATACACATAACCGTAAGGTCTGACCAAAACCACTTTAGCGGATTGTTCGTAAGTATTGTCCGTATAAATTATTCTGGTTGTCAGCCGGTATTTGCCGGATTGGTCCGGAGCTTTTATGACCGCTTCGTAATTTTTTGTTTTTTCATCATAAACGAGAATATATGATTGCGAGTCTATCGTCGCCGTAATCATTTCCACCGGCTTATCAAAATTGTCGGCGGGAATGCTCAAGAGCGAATCCGACCCGGCAAAAATACTCCAGCTTTCTTCCGCCGCTTTTGCCGGCGTCAGACTGACAAAACCAACAAGTAAAACGCCCGCGAAAAATATTAACAGCCAAGACAAAATCGATGGCGGAATCTCCGGCGGTTTGGGAGGTGGCGGTGGCGGAGCAATCGGCTTGTCGGATATTTTGTCCACAATTTCTTTGTATTCTTCCAAAGTTTTTTCATAAGCCTGTAATTGTTCTTGGTAATTTTGTTTGGCATTGGCTTGGAGTTTTTTGTCGGAGTAATCATCATCCATATTTTCTCCGCCGGTTTTTTCCAATCGAACATTTTTGTTAATGAAAGTTTCGCCGGTTTCTTTGTCCTTGAAATTCAAATCAGGCGTTCGGTAATCTTGATAACCGGTTCTTTCAAAAGCCACATAATAGTCGCTTGGTCCGACCAAGAACGCGTAGCGTCCTTTTCTGTCGGTGACGCGGAAGTCAATAAGCTTGTTGTATTCTTTAGAGAACAAACGGGCGATAACTTTGTTAATCGGTTTTCTGTTATCGGCATCATAGACAACGCCCCAGCCTTTCGGTTTTCTCGGATTAACATATTTTAAGAACAAGAAGAACATAACGATATGCAACGCCAAGAAAATCCAGAGATACCAAACATTCGTGATTAATATCACGATGGCCGTGGAAAATATACCGCTCATTGAAAGCAGATATTGTAATAGGCGAACTCTTTTCTGAAGTATGACGCGCCATGGAGTTTTGATCGCGCCAATCGGATCCATCGGGATATTGACGACCACATTTACGTTTTCGTTGTCCACAAAAATATCTTCGCCATGATAAATATCAAGCATTCGTCCGTCTTCTTTCAAACCGGATAATAGTTTGGATGGAAAAACCAAATCATTTTTAGCCACTTCCATTTTGTAAATCCCCGGCTTAACCACATAAAAACCGTAACGGCCTTTATCATCGGTAACCGCGGTTTGAACAATTTTTCCGGCGCTGTTGTCTATCAAACGCACCACGGCCAAATCTATCGGCAGTTTATTCAAGCTGTTGTAAACAACGCCGTATCTTTTTCTCTTGCGTAATCCCAGGAATAACAGGGGTTGTAGAAATAGGAAGCGTAGAAGCGGTAATAATATGCTGGCCAAAGACGGAATTAAGATAAAAAAGGAAGCGCCCAAAGAAACCGGCGCGATAATCGTTCTGGCAATTTTTTGCACCCCGGGGTCGGCGGAAAATTCTTTCAGAGCTACAAAAGTGTTGGATAATTCTTTAACAAAAGCGGCGGTTATCTGTTCGGTAATCGGCGCGTTCGGCGCGAATACCAAAACAATTTCTTCCTCACCGGCAAAAACATCCTGTTTAATGGAACTGAAAACCGCTATCTCTTTGTCCACGCTTTCCACTCCGGGAATCACTCCCGCCGGCAATTCCGGAAGTTCGGATTCAATAATTTCATCTTCCGGAGGAACTTCTTCGCCCGGCGGTATTTCTTCTTCCGGTGGTTCTTCTTCCGGAGGTATTTCTTCCGGCGGCAGTTCTTCTTCCGGAGGAATTATTTCTTCTTCCGGCAACACAATCGCGGAAACAATCGCCCCCGAAGAATAATTGTTTGAGGTATCGTAAACGAATATCGTGTAATAATATCTTTGATCAAAAACAATATTTGCGTCCAAGAAAGATTGTTCCGAGCCGTCAAATAAAAGAACCCCGTCGTCAGGATTGGCGGGGTAAGAAGAATAATCGCGAAGCAATTTAATGCCGGCAAAATCAGTCATCGCCGGATTTTCCCACAAAAGGTTGATTTGCGGACCGGCGTCATCGGGAACAGCGATAAGATTACTGACATTAGGCACCACTTTCACGATTGACGCGGTGGTGAAAGTGTATAAAACGGAACTGGCAGTTTGTCCGGCTACCGCCCGCATATGCGCGACCAGGCTGTATTGCGTGTTGGGAATTAAGTCGGACAAGATAAAGTCATGGCCGATTGTGAAACTTGCTTCCGTAGGCGTGGTCAGGTCAAGCGCGAAGCCGGCGCCGTAACTGATATATGTGATTGTTGACTGGTCGGTTTGGAAAGTAACCCGAGCTTGATCGGTGGTGATGTCCGTTATGTTTAACTGGGTGATAAACGGATTGGTAAAAACCTCGGGAGGGATTTCTCCGCCACCGCCCCCGCAAACACCGCAATCGGCGGAACAAGTAGAACAGGTTTCAGTGCCGTTGCAAGTTCCGTCTCCGCAAGAAATGACGGCGACTGCGGTTCGTCCGCTGAAGGAAGAACCTTGGCGGGTATCATAGGCGATACCGGTGATTTTTCCGGCGATTGGCTGACCGCCAGTTTCCAGTCCATAATTGGCGCTGGCTGACACTCCGGAAAGCGAATTAAACTGACCGCCATTAAGTATATAATTCGCGCTTTGCGACACCGCGAAAACCGGTTTTCCGGAAAAAATCCATACTAGAGAAATTAGGACCAAAAAGACGCTAAAGGCATAAAACAATAATGTTCTTTTTTGTAAAAACTTTGCTATTTTTGAACCCCTGTTTTTGTTCATAATTTCCCCAGCATGAAGGTGAAATTTTTAATTTTTCCGAGTTGTCTGAACTGAGTACTATTATACCAAAAAAATGGCTAATCTCACAGTATCATTTCAACTGACTTATCCACACTTTTACAGTAAAAAAATGGCTTTGTTTAGCCAAAAAAAAACTACTGAAAAAACCTTGAAAAAAACCTTTCAAAAAAACAACAAAAACAACAAAAAAACAGTTAAAAAAACTGTCTGTTGATAACTTTTTCTGAAGATAAAAAAATTATTCCACAATTACCGGCGGTTCCGGATTTTTTTTCTTCCTTTTCCAGTCGGTTATGATCAATTTACTCCCCTGTTTTGCGATTATTATCCTTTGCCCGTTTCTCCAGCCCAATTCCCGCACTTTATCAATCGGCAAACTGACAAAATAGCTCCCTTTGGAGTTCTGAATCTTCCTTATTTGTTCTTTATTTATTCTTTGACGAGACATAGCTTGAAAATTTACAATTTTAAATTTTAAATTTTAAATAATTGCCAATTGGCTGATGATTTTGTCTGCAAATTTAGAAAAATCTAAAAAAAACGCGTAATTAAAATTAAAAATTAAATGATTAAAAATTGTTTGAAAATTATAAATTGAAAATTCTTATTTATTTTACCCTAAGGTTTTCCTTGAGGAAAACCATAGGGTAAAATACTTGTTTAAAAAACAATATTTAATGCGAATGCCAAAAGAAGCAGGACGAACAACCACGCCACCGTATAAGCTAAAAGCATCACGCTCCCCTTCTTAAAACCATTTAAATAGAGCCAAATTGGCCTTCCCAAGACCAAGGCGCCGGTAATAGTTGCTGATATAACAAACAAAAGCAAAACAAAGACCGGAGCAAAAAAACTATCCTCTTTTTCAACAAAAATTTTTTCTACATTGAAAAAAAATAGGGCTACCAAAGATACGTAGGCAAAAACGCCTACCGCGTCAACAAAACCCCAAAATATATTTTTTTTATTTGACATAGATTTTAAATTAGCTTTCTCCCGACAATTTATTTTTTTACACCGCGGAGGCGACAGGATTTGAACCTGTGATACCTTTCGGTATATTCGCTTTCCAAGCGAACGCACTAGACCGCTATGCGACGCCTCCGCGTTATAAAAAAAATAAATTGTCGAGGATCCTCGATTTTGTCCTTAGACAAAATCGAGACAAGCGTGCGCCAGCTCAACTAGTCTTAACTAGTGAGCTGGTCCGCTCACGAGCTACAGCTCGTTGAGAGGACACTAGACCAGCTTGCTCCGCTCAAACGCTATGCGTTGAGCGGACCCGCTCGCTTTGCCGAGCGGGGAACCTTCCGTTTGACCATGAGTCATGATTCATGAGCTATGTTTCAAGTTTTATGCTTCATGTTATATGCTACATGCTTCATGATATATGCTCCCCCAGCCATCAGCAGAATACCAAAATATTGCCCGGGAGTCAATCCCAGATATCTTGCATCCGCGTTCATAACATCAACGGCTCTTAAAAAATCCAATCCAAAACGAAGCGCGCCATAATAGGCAAATGATATCCCCGTGAAATAGCCAGCTTTAAGTTTCTTGTCTCTCAAGACAAAAAAGGCTACAGCAAGCGGAATAAGACCTAAAATCTCCAAAAAAGCCATCTCAAATCTGGCGCCATCAATAGTTTTTACGCTCAAAAAACTGGTTGTCAACTTTCCCAAATGATCGTGAATCATAACACACCCTACTCTGCCCAAAATCCAACCATACACAGCGGAAAATGCGAATAAATCCGCCAAAACCGGCAAGTTCTCCCATGCTATCTTTTTTCTTTTAAAAAATATAAAAAACGCCAATAAAGCGCCAAACAGTCCGCCGAACGACGATAACCCTCCTTGCCAAATTTTTAAAATATCCACCGGGTTATTGAAAAAATATACCGGCTCATAAAAAACCGCATGAAACAAACGGGCAAAAACAAGTCCGGAAATAATCGCCCAAATAGCGATATCAATGGTTTTTTCCGCGTTAAAACCCAGTTTCTCGCTTCTCTTCCATAAGACAACCAAACTCAATATCATTCCCAAAGCAACAAAAAACCCCCAAACTCTAATCGGAATCGGCCCCAGATAAAAAACCGTATAAAAATTTTCAAACATATTATCCTTCTATCTCCCCTATTATCTCTTCAACCGAATCCACCACTTTAAATAATTTCCCGTCTTCTTCCATGATAGTCTTATGTTCCTTAACTAATTTATCCATTATAAAATCGCCTAACGGCTTCCAGAACTTGCTGTCATATAAAATTATCGGAATCTTTGGCACTTTTTTAGTCTGCATTAAAGTCATTATTTCAAAAAAATGATGCATACTGCCCAATCCGCCCGGAAAAAAGACCAAAGCGGTTGTCGGCGCGGTGACAATCAACTTTCTTATGAAAGAAAAATCAAATAAAATTGATTTAGTCAAATAATTATTTAACTCCAGCCGACCCGGAACTTTCACGCCGATTCCATAAGACGACCCACCCGCTTCAAACGCGCCTTTGCTGGCTGCTTCCGCCGTGCCGAATTTCCCTCCCGTCACCACTGAATACTTTCTTTTTGCCAACTCTTCTCCTAAAGAATACGCCGCCTGATAATATTCACTGTCTATACCGATGCTTTTTGTTCCTAAAATCGTAACCGCCTTGCTTATTCCGGTCACAAATTCAAAACCTTCCACCAACTCCGCCATCACCCGAAATATTTTCCAGTCTATATTGCCGTCACGATGAAAATTATTCGGCGATAAATCACACACCTTCAATTCCTCCTGAGAATCTTTTATAAATTCATAAGCCTCTTCGGCGGTATCAACCACATGCCATTTTTTTATTTTATCTTCGGTAATCGTGCCAATTTTAGCGCATTTTGACCTCAAAAAATCTATCAAGGGCTCCCAATACGACTTGCCTACCAAAACCACCGGCGCCTCGCACAACACGCCCTGGTCCATCAAATCCACCACCTCAAAAAACTCATCCATAGTTCCATATCCGCCCGGGAACATAATAAAAGCGTTAGACGGCGAAGTTAGCATTACTTTTCTAGTAAAAAAATAGTGAAAAGCGGTTGATTTTTTGACATAAGGATTAATTCTCTGTTCAAAAGGCAACTGAATATTCAAACCGACCGACTCCCCGCCCGCGTCATACGCGCCTTTATTGGCCGCCTCCATTATACCCGGCCCGCCTCCGGTAATAATAGTAAAACCTTTTTTCGCCAACAAAAAAGCGATTTTTTCCGCCTCTTTATAATACTTATCATCCTTATCAAAACGAGCGGAACCAAAAACCGTCACTTCATTTTCCAAAGATGCCAAAAAGTTATAGCCTTCCACCAGCTCCGCCATAATTTTAAAAACTCTCCATGTATCCCTATAATCGGTATAAACTTCGCCGATATTGCCCAAATCTTTCTTGGCTTCATTTGATATTTTCTTTGTTTTGATCTCCTTCATAAAAAAATGATTATAACTTTTAATGATTTTTTACTCTGTCATTGCGAGCCCGCCGAGTCGGCGGGCGTCGCCCCGCCATAACGGGATAAGTGTTCCCTTACAATCCCGTCTTGCTCACTGTCATTGCGAAGGAGCTCAAGCGACTGTCGCAATCCCAGAAACCACGAGATTATCCCGATTTTGTATTAACAAAATCGAGGATCCTCGATCCCGACTTGGTCGGGATCGGGACTACATCCCGACTTGAGTCGGGACTCGTAATGACAGGCATAAATAAGGTTTATTTTTTAGCTAAATTTAGTTAAAAATTTGTGTAAACTCACTACAAATTATTAATTATCATGCTCAATCGCGTAAGCTAATTGCATTACTTTACCTTCAAACATCCTCGGACCGATAACCTGCAAACCGACCGGTAACCCGGCTTTGGTCTTTTCTACTGGCACAGACAGGGCCGGAATACCCGCAACCGCGGCCGGACTGACAAAAACATCCGCTAAATACATTGATAAAACATCATCCTTTTTCTCTCCCAGTTTAAACGCCGGAAACGGCGAGGTCGGCGTTACCAGTAAATCCACCTTTTTAAACACTTTTTCAAAATCTTGGCAAATCAAAGTTCTGACTTTTTGCGCTTTGCGGTAATAAGCATCGTAATAACCGGCAGACAACGCGTATGTTCCAACCATAATGCGTCTTTTTACTTCCTCGGGGAAACCTTGGGCGCGCGATTTCGTATAAACCTCAAACAAATTATCCGCTTTCGCCTGCATTCCGTATCTGATACCGTCAAGCCGACCCAAATTAGAGCTATCCTCGCTCGGCACAATCAAATAATATACCGGCGACGCGTATTTTGTGTAAGGCAGACTGACATCAATAATTTCGCAACCCATTTTCTCCAAACCTTTTATTCTATTTTCAATAATCGCTCTAACTTCTTTATCCATTCCTTTCCAGCCAGAGGCTGGTCCGCCTTTGGAGGAGGCGGAAAAATATTCTTCCGGCACGCCGACCCTCATTCCTTCAATTGATTGGCTTAATAATTTCAAATAATCAGGAACATCATTAGCAACGGTCGTGGAATCTTTTTTATCTCTTCCGGCCATAATTTTCTGCACAATCGCCAAATCTTTTACGGTTTTGGCAATCGGTCCGGCTGTATCCAAAGAACTCGCCATCGGCATTATTCCATAACGGGAATTGCGTCCGTAGCTGGGGCGTAACCCGGCCACACCGCAAAAACTGGCCGGCTGTCTGATTGAACCGCCCGTATCTTCGGCAATGGAAAATATACACATATTATCGGCGACCGCCGCGGCTGAACCGCCCGACGAACCACCCGCCACTCTTTCCTCATCATGCGGATTTCTGACCGGTCCATACATTGAGTTTTCATTGCTGGCGCCGTGCCCAAACGCGTCGCAATTATTTTTGCCGAGCAAAACCGCCCCCTGATTTCTTATCTTTTGAATGACAGTCGCGTCAAACGGAGGCACATAATTATTCAAAATCTTGGCCCCGCCGGTGGAACGCCTGTCTTTGGCGCAAATCGCGTCTTTCACGCTGAAAGGGATGCCTGTTAATTCGCTGATTTTGCCCCGCGCAATCATTTCATCAGCTTTAACCGCCTCTTTTAACGCTTCTTCTTCAAATACCGTTATAAACGCGTTTATTCTGCCATTGCGTTCACTTATCCGACCCAAACAAGCCTTCGTCAGTTCCACTGAAGTAAACTTTTTTTTATTCAGCCCTTCTCTGGCTTGTATGATTGTTAGTTCATTTAACATAAATATTGAAAAGTAACTCATAACTCGTAATCCGTAACTCGTACTTGATAACTATTGATTATAGAACCAAACTTTGTCTGAAAAGATTGAATATTTTTCTATTGCTTCACTATTCAAAATAACGACATACCACAACCAACAATTACGAGTTACGATTTACGGATTACGGTTTACTATTCTCCAAACACCTGCTTCACCTTCAACAGATCCCCAACTCTATCAGGGAATTGGGCAATCAGTTTTTTCTTTGTTTCCTCATCGCGTTCGTCCGCTTCATCAGCGCGCAACACATCTTCCAGACCGGTGACCTGGCAGGTTTCTTCAACTCCTTCGGTATCCACTTCGTTCAATACTTCCACATAATCAAAAATAACTGATAATTGCTTGGCATACAGTTTTTTTTCTTCCTCGCTCAGCTCAAGCCGGGCAAGATTAGCGATTTGTTCAATTTTTTCTTTTGATAATTTGGACATACCACGTCATTAAAGCATTAAAACATTAACCAAGTGATAATGTGGTTAGGTGATTAGGTGGTTAGGTGATAACTATATTTTACCTTATTAAGAGGCACTTGACAATAACTTAAAAATATGGTAGAGTTAAAATCTGTGGGGAATGTCGTAAGCTTACTGTCGCTCGGCGTGATGAAAGACCCCTCCAGATGGTTTATTGTCTGGAAAGTGAAACTATAAGAGGGAACCTATCGCGGCCAAGAGAAGAGGCACTCCGCTGTCAACCTGCACTGGAGGTAAACAGATAAGACGACCCTTGGTATTTCCGGGTAATAAACCGTGCCCGAGGGATGAGCCAAAAACATTCCAGCCGCAGCTTCTCTGGGTTCCGGTCTTTTGAGAATGAATGAATATTTGTTCAAAAGCAAAGACCAAGTCTGGAAAAAACGGCGCCACAGCGGGGGGAAAAGACACAGGAGCTCTGGTCTTTTCCCCCCTTTTTTTGTCCACAACCTACTATTGACAAAAATCGTTATTTGATATAAACTAAAGCTGATGCGAAAAATTGCATCACCGGGGTCGGATACGCTTGCGTTTCCGACCCTTCTTTTTTTTATAAAAAAATCCCGCGATTGACAGAAAAATGCGTGAAATCATCTGCCATTACGAGACCCCGACTAAGTCGGCGGAGTGTAGTCCCGATCCCGACCAAGTCGGGATCGAGGATCCTCGATTTTGTTAATACAAAATCGGGATAATCTCGTTGTTTCTGGGATTGCGACGGCCTAAAGGCCTCGCAATGACAGGATAAAAAAATTTCCCCGACAAAGCGGGATGACGAAAAAACAATTTAGCGATGTATCAATCAGCAATCAACAATAAACAATCAAACAATTTAACAATCACTAACTTTAATCTAACAACTCCAACAACCAACAACTTTAATCTAAAATCTATAATCTTTAATCTAAAATCTCCAACAACTCACTTTCACCAATTATCTTCACCCCCAACTCCATCGCCTTGTCATACTTGCTCCCCGGTTCAGCGCCGGCCACCACAAAATCCGTATTCTTGCTGACCGAACCGGACACATTTCCGCCCAACGCGCGGATTTTTTCTTTGGCTTCATCCCGGCTCATACTCGTCAAAGTCCCTGTCAATACAAAAACCTTACCCGACAATTTCTTATTTCTTATGTCTGCAGTCTTCTGTCTAATCTTAATTCCATTTTTAAACAACTCCGCAATCAATTTCTGATTGTTTTTATTTTTAAAATACTCCGCGATTGACCCCGCCACTCTCGGCCCAACATCCTCAATTTGTTCCAATTCTTCACCCGGCGTCGCCACCAATTTATCAATTGATGGAAAAGCGTTAGCTAAACGAATCGCTGTTTCCTCGCCCACCAATTTTATGCCCAAGCCATAAATAAACCTCGCCATAGTAACTTCTTTTGCCGATTGAATGCTGTTTATCAAGTTCTCCGCCGATTTTTCCGCGAATCTTTCCAACGGCTCCAAATCCCCGACTGTCAAAACAAATAAATCCGCCGGATTTTTTATTAAACCCTCATTTAACAAATGCTCCACGATTTTCTCGCCCAGCCCGTCAATATCAAACGCTTTTTTGGATACAAAATGGATTATATTCTCAAGTTCCTGCGCGTAGCATTTCGGATTCACGCAAAAAATGCCGGCCGATTTCTCCTGCTTTTTATCGGATATATCTTTTCTCTTGACTTCCGAACCGCAAATCGGACATACTCGCGGTATTTTAACTTCTTTTTCGCTCCCGTCGCGCATTTTATCCAGCACTCTGACCACTTTGGGAATAATATCCCCCGCCTTTTCCACCACTACGCTATCGCCTACACGAACACCCAGACGCGCGATTTCATCAAAATTATGTAAAGTGGCATGAGTAACTGTCGTCCCGGCCAGTCTGACCGGCTCCATCAACGCCACCGGCGTCAACGCGCCCGTCCTGCCGACTTGCACATAAATATCTTTTATCTTGGTCGTCCCCTGTTCCGCGGGAAACTTCATGGCAATCGCCCAACGCGGGGCTTTGCCGGTCACGCCAAGCAACTCCTGATAACTTTTCTGATTTACTTTTATCACCACTCCGTCTATCCAAAAATCTTTTGAGTTTTTTTTCTTTTCCCATTTCCGCCAAAAATCCAAAATCTCTTCAATAGTCCGGCAAACTTTCCAATCATCATCAGTCTTAAAGCCCAACTCTTTCAACTCCGTCAATTCCTCTTTTTGCGTGTCAGGTATGGGCCCATGCGAGATATCATAAGCAATCAAAGCCAGTTTTCTTTTTTCCACCACTTTGGCATCAAGCTGGCGGATAGTGCCGGCGGCGGCATTGCGCGGATTGGCAAATAAAATCTCACCGTTTTTCTCCCGCTCTTTATTTAAAAAATTAAAATGCTTTCTGTCCATCCAAATTTCCCCTTCCGCCACCATGGAAACTTTTTCTTTCAATTTCAAAGGCACGGACATTATCGCGCGGACATTCTGCGTTATATCCTCGCCCACTTTTCCATCTCCGCGGGTGGCGCCGGTTTTTAAAATCCCGTCTTCATAAGTCAAAACCAGATGCAGACCGTCAATTTTCAGCTCGCAAGTATAATTCAAATCTTCCGGCCGTCCGCCCAGTTTTTTTTCAAGAATTTTCAAATTTCTCTCCTGCCAATTTCTCAAATCCTCCTCATTAAAAGCGTCGTCAAAAGACCATTGCGGAACCAGGTGCTGGACTTTTTCAAATCTATCCAAAGGAATACCCGCTACTCTTTGCGTGGGCGATTCCGGGGTAATCAATTCCGGATTTTTCTCTTCAATCTTTCGGAGTTCGTCCATCAGACCATCATACATCGCGTCAGTCACGCCCGGATCATTCAAAACATGATAACGATAACGCAAGTCGTCTATTTGATTGTATAAACGTTCAATTCTGGATTGTAGTTCTTTATTCATAAATATGTGCGAAATTACGAAACAATATTATTAAATCCACCTAACTCATCTAACTAACCTGCCTTTTAAATCCCAATGTCTTTAAATCCGAAATCCGAAACACGAAATCCGAAACAAATTCAAATGTTCAAAATCATAATGTTCAAAACGTTTTTTTAATTTAGGATTTTCGAATTTTCTTAGTTTGTTTCGAGTTTCGTATTCCTCGCAGTGAAACGAGAATATTCGATATTCGAATTTAAAATCTCACAATCAAGTGATTAGGTGATTAAGTGGTTGGGTGGTCAGGTGATAAGTCCTATGTACCAATCCAAAATCTGTTGTCCCCAAAACATCGCTAAAATCGTTCCAAAAACCAAATAAGTGCCGAAAGCGGTTTGACTCTTCATAGTCTTTTTCTTCAAACCAATTAAAATCAGACTCAACACCGCGCCGGTCAAATACGCTATAAAAAAAGCGATCAAAACATTAGGCCAGCCCAAAATTATACCCATAAAAAACCCCAACCGCACATCCCCGCCCCCGATCCACGCGCCTTTGGAAAACAAAAACAACAAGAGAAAAAAACCGGCGCCGAACGCCGCTCCCAACAGCATACTGTCCCAGCTTTTCCAGCCCAGACCGAGCGAGAAGAAAAATAAAATAATGCCGGGCAACAGTGTGGAAAAATTCAATATCTCGCCGTATTTAAGATCATACAAAAAAACAAAAGTTAAAAATGTCAAAATAATCCAATCCCTGACTATCTCACCCGACAACTGGGGCAAGGTTATAACGCTGTTGTGATATAACGCCGTAAATAAAAACGCCAGCCCGCACCAGGCTTCCACCAGCGGATATTGATAACTTATTTTTGAAGCGCATTTCCGGCAAACTCCTTTTAAAAAAACAAAACTCAAAACCGGCACATTATCATGCCAAGCGATTTGCGTTCGGCAATTCGGACAGATTGAACGGGCTTTGCTAATTCCCAGATTTTCACGGGTTCTCCATACCCAAGAGTTCATAAAACTGCCGATGGATAGGCCGAATATAAAAACCAAAATATAAAATATGTATTCCATAATGAATATATTATAACACTAAACCGACAAAAAAATGAAACCCCGCCACGGGCGAGGTAAATCCTACAATTAAAACATCCCGACTAAGTCGGGATGATTTAAGTTTACGTATACGAAAACAATTTATGGCGCGCAAGTTGCATTTATTATTCCTGACGGGGTCATAGTTATACAATCGTCAAGCGCTCCTACTGTGCCTTCTAGCTCAGCCGATATAGTATAGGTAGTTCCATCTTCAACCGCATAAATATAGTCTGTCGTGCCAGTTTGCGGATCAGCCGGAACCAAACCCATATATGTAGGCAGTGTCGCGCAAGCTCCTGTTATACCTCCACCATCAAGACAATCAGCTGTTGCATCATCACCTAAGGTTGTCGCTGCCGCTACTATCGGATACGCATTCTCATCGGTATAATACAATTCAAGCGCGGTCTGGATTTGTTTCAAATCTGACAAGCGTTTTGAATCTCTAGCTTTTTCTCTGGCTGAGCTTAAAGCTACAACCGCGAGTGTTGATAATAAGCCAATGATTGCGATAACAACCAATAACTCTATCAAAGTAAAACCTTTCTTGTTCATGTTTTCACCTCCTCTCTAAAAAATAACATAAATAATTTTTTTTATCCGATTATTTTTCTAACCTTGGCAACCGTTTCGGAAGGTTTAAAATGAGCCTTGATTAAATAATCCGCCGCGCCCAATTCCAGGCCTTTGCTGACATCATCCTTTTGTCCCAGATTGGTCAAAAGTATCACAGGGATTTTTTTTATTTTTTCGTCCGCTTTTATTTCTTTCAAAACCGAAAACCCATCCATCTTCGGTAAAAGTATATCCAGTAAAATCAAATCCGGATTTTTTGTTTTCGCGAATGTTAACCCGGCCTCGCCGTCTGTCGCCACAATCACTTTATATCCCTCCATTTCAAATTTAGTCTTGTAAATATTAGACAAAAAAGAATCGTCCTCAACTAATAATATTAATTTGGGTCCATCTGTCATAAAATATTTTTTAGCACTTTATTATTATACATCAAATACAACCCCCTACCAATTCAATTGTGGATAATAATTATAAAATACCTCGCAAGGCCAAACCAATACTCGTGCCCATCCTCGGCCCGATTTGGTCCAGCAAAGTTTTTAATCCCTGTTGATAAACAACCCTCGCCCACGGATCCCCGATGAAAACTTTCATCGGAAATTCCTTGCTGATCGCCTTAATAAACGGCGGAAAAGCGGAAGCGCCCCCGGTTAAAATTATTTTTTCAGGTTTTTTGTTTTCATTTCCGGTCTGATGCAGGAACAATTCAAAACTGTATTTGATTTCTTTTATTACCGGTTCAATAATTCTGATAAACATTTCATCCGGAATTTTATCAAGTGGAAGTCTGGACACATCTGATTTGACCAATAAAATATCCGACTCATCAAGCCCCAAACTCTGCTTCAAAACTCCACCCAAAATATCCCCACCCATTTGAACACTCCTGTGAGTAATCGGAAAACCCTGATCCATTATAAAAAAGTTTGTCCTCTCGGCGCCGATATCCACCACCATCACGGTGGCTTTATCTATACCGACCAAAGAACGCTCCAAAGCGAACGCCTCGGTTTCCAGCTCGGTCAATTGCAAGCCGGCTTTTTGAAAAATATCCGTATAAAACTTTACGATTTGCTTCGGCGCGGCCGTCACCAAAGTCCTAATGCTTTTCGCTTCCTTATTACCGTTCGGTATGACCTGATGCACAACCTGCATCTCCTCAATCGGCTGAGGCAACATTTTTTTGACTTTGGCTTCAACGTGAAAAGCCAATTCCTTTTCATTCACCAAAGGCAAATTCACAATCGCGTGAAAAATATGCGATACCGGCAAACTGGCCGTCACTTTTTTAGCCGTAACTTTCGCCTGTTCAACGGCATAGCGAAGCAACTCCGCGTATTTATCCACACGCGAGTCTTGCTCCATTATCGGCCTGTTTTCTTTTTGTTTTTTCCGGCTTATCATCGCGGAAATACCGCCCTGTTTTTCTTCCAGCAAATCTTCCGCGGTTTTTTCCACCGTTTCTTTAATATGAATATCCAACTGTTGATCCACTATGGCATAAGTCCACAAACGAGGCCGGCCTTTTTCTTTTTGCAACTCAACCAATTTAATTCCGCCCGCGCCGATATCCACGCCTAATGACGAATCCGTTTTTTTTCTTAGAAACATAAACAGTCTATTATTTTATTTGTGTTCATTATACCATAGTTAAAAAATATTTTGTATAGATGTCCACAATAATAGCCAATAGTTAATAGTTCATAGCCAATGGTTAACACACCACAACCTACTGACTACAAACTTAAATTAATTTGCTAATCCTTAAAAAATAAAGTAATATACTATTTAAATAGTCTAAAAAATATACCCTGTTGGCTCCGAACTATTGGCTATGAACTTATTAATAATATGTTAAAAATCCACAACACCCTAACCCGCAAAATTGAAGAATTTGAACCCCTCGGCAAAGAGGTGGGTTTTTATGCTTGCGGACCGACTGTTTACGATTACGCCCATGTCGGCAACCTAAGAGCGTATATTTCTCAAGATATTTTGCGCCGAATGCTTAAACACCATAATTATAAAGTGAAGCATGTGATGAATATCACGGATGTAGGGCATTTGACCGACGACGGCGACGAGGGCGAAGATAAAATGGAAAAAGGCGCGAAACGGGAAGGAAAAACCGCCAAAGAAATCGCCGAATTCTACACCAAAGCGTTTAAGGAAAATCTGCGCGACTTGAATATTTTGGAACCGAATATTTTTTGTAAAGCGACCGAGCATATACCGGAGCAAATAAAACAGGTGCAGGATTTGATTGACGGCGGGTTCACTTATGAAACTTCAGACGGAATATATTTTGACACGACCAAAATTGACGACTATGGAAAACTGGCCGGATTGGACAAACAAGAATTGGAAGCGGGAAAAAGAGTTGACATCGGCGAGAAAAAAAATCCGCATGATTTCGCGTTGTGGAAATTCAGCGAAACGCCGGGCAAACGGCAAATGGAGTGGGACGCTTTTGGAAAAACCGGATTTCCGGGCTGGCATATAGAGTGTTCGGCTATGAGTATGAAATACTTGGGCGACCAATTTGATATTCACGCGGGCGGAATTGACCATGTGCCTGTGCACCACACCAATGAAATCGCGCAGGCGGAAAGCGTCACCGGTTTAAAACCATGGGTAAAATACTGGTTCCACAATGAATTTTTGAAAATGGGCGAAGAAAAAATGGCTAAATCAGCCGGAAACTTCATCACTTTGCAAACTTTGCAAGGAAAAGGCATTGAGCCATTAAGTTATCGCTATTTTCTTTTACAAAGTCATTACCGAAAACAAACCAATTTTTCTTGGGAAGCGTTGGAAGCGGCTCAGGCCGGCCTCAAAAACCTGCGCAAACATGTGAATAAACTGAAAAAGAACGATCCGACCGATCCGATGATTGAAGAAAAATTTTTTGACGCCCTAAACGACGATTTGAACACGCCGGAAGCGTTGGCGATTTTGTGGGACGCATTGAAAAAAGATGAAATAAATTTGGATACGATAATAAGATTTGATAAAATCCTCGCGCTTGACTTGCACCAGCCGGAAAAAGCTATAGAAATCACGGATGAAATTCAAAAGATATTGGATGATCGAGAAAAAGCCAGAAAAGCAAAAGATTGGGTGGAAAGCGATTTATTGCGGGATGAATTACGGAAAATGGGGTTTGAGGTGGAAGATACGGGGGACGGACAGGTTGTAGTTCGGAGTTCATAGTTCGGAGCCAATAGGAAATGAGAAATGGGGTGGAAGACGTAAGATGTAAGAGATAAGAGATAAGACGTAAGAGATGGGATATAAGATGTAAGAGATAAAATATAAGGTGTAAGAGATAAGAGATGGGAGATAAAAAATAGTAACTCGTCCCGACTAAAGTCGAGGATCCTCGATTTGCTTCAAGCAAATCGGGATAACTCGTAATTGATTTGTTTTCTGTCATTGCGAGGCCTTTAGGCCGTCGCAATCCCGTCTCGTCATTCCCATGGAAATGGGAATCCAGCAATTGAGCAAAATTCCACTCCACTCATTATTTTTATGAAAAAAACCAAACAAGCTTGAAAAAAGCTTGTTTTTATAATATAATATTCACAAAAAATATTATGAACATCTACCTTGACGAATCATACAATCTACAAAAATCCAAAGGCAAAATGTTTGTTAGTATTAATGGTTTTGCGGTTTTAAACGATGGAGTACTCCGTAAACGCTGGAAAATGATGCGAAAAGAATATACAAAATCTAGACGTCGCGTCCACGCCACTGATTCACATTTTGAAAAATTAAGAAAAAAAAGTATAAAATTATTAGGTAGGCACGATGTGAATATTCTTTCTGTCTTTCAATTAACACAAGAACTGCCTTTCAACTACTTTGACAATGAAAAAATGAAATTTGACTCAGTCTACGCTGACTTGTTAAAAAAACTTTTTATAGAAATGTCTCTTGAGGAATACCAGAAAGTAAGGATAATTATTGATGCCAGAAAACATGAAGGCGGCAAATTGGCCGAAAAAAAATTCCAAAAGGAAATTGATAAATTTCTTAAAAATGAATTTTCTAACACTCATTGTGTTTATAAAGCCGTTCATTCATATTTAGATGTTTTGATAGAACTGGCTGACTTTGTTTCCAATACTTTCTACAAAGAATACCAAACTGATTCAAGCCACATATTTGAAGACATTGGATTTAGATTAATACAAATCAAAAACCCGCTATAAAGCGGATTCATGCAAAAGAGCCTTTTGGGAATGTCTCCGTTTCAACGGGATGTTCCTGATAGAGAACGCCCTCCACGAAGCTTTACCCTAAGGACTTATCTTCTGAAGCTATTATACACGACACACAGTAAGCTTGTCAATAACTGTGAATAAATACCTTAAAACTCCAAACTTAAACAAAAAAATCACTCCCCCACCCTTATGAAAAAAACCAAACAAGCTCTTGATTGGATTGTTAAAATAATTCGGAAAGAAAAAATTCCTTTTCAAATCTGTGGCGGATTTGCCGCCAATATTTACGGTTCAACCCGTCCTCTGGCCGATATTGATATTTGCGTTCCCAACGAAAAAGTGTTTGTAATTCAAAAAAATGTTGGAAAACACATAATTTACGGCCCAAAAAGATATAAAGACAAAGAATTTGACTTATTGTTGATGACGCTCAAGTATAAAGGCCAGGAAATTGATATCTGTGGGGCGGATTCCATGAAATTATTCAATAAAAAAACGAAAAAATGGGCGCCGGACAAAACCAACTTCAATAAATCCGTAAAAAAGAAAGTGCATGGTTTGTTTATTCCGGTGATTCCGATAAAAGAACTTATCGCTTATAAACAAAAAATATCCCGCCGGGTGGATATTCAAGATGTGAAAAGTTTATTAAAAAAAGCCCTTTGAAGTTATCGCCAGGCTGTGATGCGCAGATCCTTGGATGTGCTTTGAGCTAAATTCTCACAGAATAGCCGTTGTCTCCGATGACCCAACAGTCAAATCCGTCCCGAAAAGGACCGATGACGATTTTGATTTCTTTGTCATCTGGCGCACGGAATTTGAATCCCTTCTGCGCCTTAATCTTGTCGCGAATATTCTGCTTGACTGTCTCCGAAGTATCCGGATCGTCAAGGAGAAATGCCTCCATTCCAACAACGTGCAAACCCTCAACTTCCTCAAAAGTAGCCGGGTCCACACTCACCATACTTGCCACCACGGCCTTTGCTTCCTCAACACTGTTAAACATGCTGGACATTACGCTTTCCTCCTTCTGGTTGTTTTTATCAGCCGAATACTGTGAGATTGACTCTTCGTATATAAGCATATTTTCTCAGCGTTGTCAATAGCCTGTAAAAAGTTTATTGAAAAGAGCGTGAAATATCACGCTCTTTTTACGGGCTTTCCCCGCTTACTCCTTTTTTTTACATGGGAAACAACAGCTCGCCGGATTTTGGGCCAAGGGTAAACACATTCCCCTGCTTTTTGACCATTTCCAGCTCTTCCAGTTCCACCAGGATTTCCTCTACTTCAGCCATGTTAAAGAGCAATTCATGGGCCAATCTATGCGCGTTTAGGCCGTATGGCCCTTTTTTTGCCGCCCTGGCGAGTCCAATCAAAATTATAAATTGCTTGGCTTTGTCTATATCCAAAACTACTGAGTAAACGTAATTGTTGGCGCAATGAGCACAACCGCAATTCTCTATTATGCCTAAAACCACTCCCACATCTTTCATTTTCTGGAGTATACCGGCATAGCGTTTAGACGACAGAACATTGTCCACCCCGCCATAAGCATAACGCAGTCTGGCGAGACAATACGTATGCAACTCATCTGTGCCAAGACCGGCTATCAAAAAGGGGATTTCTTCCTTCATGTACGTTTTTGACATCCAGACAAGAAGAAATAGTATGAGCAAAACAACAAACGCGATAATCTCCATGTTTTCCCTCCATTCTTGGCTAATTCATAACACAAAAAAATAAAAAAGTCAATAGAAAAGGGCTCAGGTTAAATACCCGAGCCCTATATTGACGCTAACGCCGAAACAAATCTCAAGCTACCCCTCCTGTTTTTTTTCATAAATCATGGCATGTCCGCAACGAGTGCAGACAATAAGATAGTAGTCGCCTCTGTCTTCTACTCGACACTTCCTATGTTGATTGCAAACCTTGCAAGGGACCAAAGCATATTTAACAGGATACCAAGACATTTTCCCCTCCTGGAAAAATTTAACGTCAAACAAGTATTAAATTAACAGTAATGGAGTATTAGGTTTTTGTCAATAAAATTAAAAATAAGATTGAAGATAAAACACGAGATTGCGACGCCCCCGACTAAGTCGGGGACTCGCAATGACAGAATGAAAGCGAGAAAGGTAAAAAACAAACCCCCGCACGCCGAAGCATACAGGGGTCAAGATGGCGAAAATCGCCACAACTCCTCCATTATAACAACCCATTGGCGTAATCCTCCAGCTTTACGCCACGCTTTTTTTCCTCGTCAGTCAGGATTCTGTCCACATGCCCGAAGTAATCCGAGCAATCCCCGATCCAGCCGGCGCAGTCTACGAAAGTAAGTCTGGACACATTGCCGGACAATCCACTGACATCACCTCTCAAATTGGTGATATTGTCTTTTATGCGAGTCCAATTCCCACACAGACTGGGGTGGATGCTTCCGGTTTTTCCGGTGGCATCGCCAAACATATTAGAGACATCGCCTACCAGACGTTTTACGAAATCACCACAAACATTGGTGCAGTCGCCGGATACACCGCCAAATCTTCCCGTCATTTTCAGATTTGGTCCAAACATTTTGCCTTTTTCGTTTACCGGATCCAAATAATAATAGAGCCTTACTTCCCTTTTGTAGATCATTTTCCCCTCTCCTTTTTTTGCGGAAAAAGATTTATTGCATATATAATCTAACAAAAATTGTCGCTTGTCAATTTTCATGATTCATTATACACACATATTATTAAATCATGTTGCGTGGACTATGTATTAATCTGTCCCGATTCCACTTTCAAGCGGAATCGAGGATCCTCGATTCCGACAAAACGGAATCGGGATAGTCTTTTTTCTTTTTTTTTGGTATAATGTTTATAGATTACAGATTACAGATTAAAGATTATAGATTAAAGATTACAGATTGTTTATTGTTTTAATATTTTTATGCTTCCACTAAAAAACACCTTACCTAATGCGGCTGAAAAAGATTCTCCGCCGGTTGTTAAATCGCCGGAAAATTTGGAATTTAAAGTTTCCACCATTGAAAAAACTCTGGAAACAAAACTTCCTGAAGAAACGGAACAAACCGGGGAACAAGTTGAAATCAAAGAAGACGGCAAGTTCCTTGAAGACACGATTGAAGGTTTAAAAAATACTTTACGGGGAACAAAAAGAAAACCATCTCAAATCCCCCAAGTGCGCGATGAAATCACAATCAAAGTGGAAAAAATAATGGAGGAAGGCATCGCGGACGCTTTTAAAGCCCTAAACCCGATTCAACAACAGGAATTTAAAATAGAGGGGGAAAAAACCGCCATGGAAATCCGCAGTGTGTTGCGCAACAGCCATGTAAAAATAAAAAAGATTTTTCAATTGCTGATTAACTGGCTGAAATTATTGCCGGGGATAAACCGTTTCTTTTTGGAACAGGAAGCGAAAATCAAAGCCGACAAGATTATCGCGTTAAAAAAAATAGAAGATAAATTGTAATTTTTATATGGAAACAACGCCCGCAGGCATTCTAAATAATCCGGTTTTTTTTGCTTTCTTTTTTTGTCTTATCGCCGGGCTGGTTTTTATCGGCGGGCTTTTTTTAATCAGAGCGATCGTTAAAAACCGAGACAGAGAGAATAAGGCTTTTGACCGCACTCTTATCCAAGTTCTGGTGCCTAAAGAGAGAAAATCCGAAGGCCAAGGCGGACAAATCAGCCAGGAAGACCGCTGGGAACAAGTAAAGGAAGAAATCGCCTTAACCGAAACTTTTTTTGCGTCCATTGCCGGTCTTAGAGCGCAAAGCGGTTTTAAAAACTGGCTCAAAGGCCGAACCGACCACTTCTCTTTTGAAATCGTGGTGCACAACCAACTAATCTACTTCTATATTGACGCCCCCAACCGGATGAAAGAAATGATCCAACAGCAAATCCACGCGCAATATCCTTACGCGGAAATAGAAGAAATCACAGACTACAATATTTTCAGCGAATCCAGCAAAATTGTCGGCGCTTACTTAACCGCTAAGCAAATTCACGTTCTTCCGATAAAAACTTACAAAAACATGGACTCCGACCCCCTTTCCGGCATCTTGAACAGTTTGGCAAAAATCTACGAACAAAACAGCTCCGCCGCCATCCAGATTGTATTACAATCATCGCACCGCCGTTGGCGCAGAAAAGGCATAAAAATCGTGCGTGAAGTGCGTAAAGGCAAAAAATTTGAATCGGTTATTCACGCCAATTGGTTTGCTAAGATATTTTCAGTAATCAATGAAAATATCATGGGGCGAAAAGAAAAAGACAAACTTGAAGAAACAAAATATCAGCTCTCGCCCAAAGAAGAAGAAATGATAAAAGGAATTGAAGATAAGTTATCCAAAGGCGGAGTGGAGCTTAATATCCGCTTATTGAGTGTGTCCGACGATGAAGTAAAGGCGCGGGAAAATCTGCACAATCTCATCAATTCTTTCAGCCAATATAATCTGTATCGTTATGGAAACAGTTTTGAGGCTAATATCCCCCGCAAACAAACTACGCTTATCCGCGATTTTATCTATCGTTCAATTGTGGATAAAAATAAAATGATATTGAATACTGAAGAAATGGCCGGACTTTGGCACCTACCTCTACGTTCAACCGAAGCGCCGAATATCAAATGGCTGGGCGCCCGCCGAGCTCCACCGCCATCAAATATCGCCAAAGAGGGTATGCTGTTGGGGCACTCGGTTTATCGCGGGGTTGATGTCCCGATCCGCATTAAAGAAGCGGACAGACGCCGTCATCTATATGTAATCGGCAAATCCGGCACGGGCAAATCGGTTTTTCTGCAAAATTTGGCTATACAGGATATACAAAACGGAAAAGGCGTCTGCATAATTGACCCCCACGGCGATTTTGTGGAACATGTTCTCGGAAATATTCCAAAAAACCGCGTGGATGATGTGGTTGTATTCAATCCTTCCGATGTTGAACGACCGGTCGGTTTGAATATGCTGGAAGCGAAAACTGAAGACCAAAAAGATTTCGCGGTTCAAGAAATGATTTCCATTTTTTACAAACTTTTCCCGCCGGAAATGATTGGCCCGATGTTTGAACACAATATGCGCAATGTGATGCTGACTTTGATGGCTGACATTGACGATACCGGCACTATCATTGATATTCCGCGCATGTTCACCGACGACGCTTATGTCAAAAAATATTTGGTAAAATTAAAAGATCCGGTAGTGCGTTCATTTTGGGAAAAAGAAATGGCGAAAACATCAGATTTCCATAAATCGGAAATGCTCGGTTATTTGATTTCCAAAGTCGGCCGGTTCGTGGAAAACGAAATGATGCGCAATATCATGGGACAACAGAAGTCCGGCTTTAATTTCCGCGAGATAATGGATAATCAAAAAATACTGCTGGTTAATCTGGCCAAAGGCACAACCGGCGAAGTCAATGCCAAATTACTGGGCTTGATTATCGTCGCCAAACTGCAAATGGCCGCTATGGGCCGTTCCGATCTCCCCGAAGACGAAAGAAAAGACTTCTACTTATATATAGATGAGTTCCAAAACTTTGTCACGGATTCCATTTCCACTATTTTATCGGAAGCGCGCAAATACCGGCTTGATTTGATTATCGCGCACCAATATATGGGTCAGCTGACGGATGAAAAAGGCCGGTCAGATATAAAAGACGCGGTTTTGGGAAACGCCGGCACCATCTGCACTTTCCGCATCGGGCCGGAAGACGCGGATATTCTGGCGAAAGAATTCGCCCCCACTTTCAGCGCATTTGACTTAATCAATGTGCCACAATATACTTGCTATACAAAACTTCTAATTGACAACACCGCCAGCCGTCCGTTCAATATGGCGGTCTATCCTCCGCAAAAAGGCAATCTTGAATTGGCCAAGGCGATAAAAGAACTTTCCCGCCTCAAATACGGCCGTGATAAAGATATTGTTGAAGCGGAATTGATGGAAAGAACAAAACTGGGCGCTTCCGCGGAAAAAGCGGATAATCCGGCCGTGGAACCATCACTCTAATCATGAAACACAAGACTTGAAACATGAAGCATATTTTTTGTATACTATTTTTACCCAAACATTGCATGGCCTCATAAGCCTTTAAAGCCTTTTCGGCCTTTTAAGCCTTTTTTATGAATTCAATCACAGACTTGATAAACGACAAAGCGGAAGAAATTTTTCCGGGTCAGGCATCAACAAACGCTACACCAGCTCCGGCCCAAGACGACAATATTATTGACCTGGAAAACTACGACGAAAATGAAATCTTTGAAGAAAAAACCGAACCGGAGATAAAAACCGAATCGGAACCAGAAGCAAAAATGGAGCCGAAGATGGAAGATTTAGATAATATCTCAACCGACTCCCCGCTTGATTTGGAAAAATTAAAATCAAAACTTTATTCAATAAAAGACCAGCTTGACGCGGTTATACGGCTGGTGACGGACGGAAAAATGATTGCCAATGAAACCGCCGAAGAAAAAACCGAATCCGCCCCGAAAGAAAATCCTGATGAAAAAATCATTCACGGCGTTTTTGACGGCGAGAAAATGATTAGCGAGGACAACAAAGAATATTCAATCCCGCCAAATTACGCCAGTAAATCAAAATTAGTGGAGGGCGACACTTTAAAACTTACCATTACCAACAACGGCCGGTTTATTTATAAACAAATAAAACCAACAGAAAGAATCAGAAAAGTCGGCGCGCTTGTTAAAGACCCCGCAAACGACCAGTGGTATGTGCAGGCCGAAAACAAAAAATATAAAGTATTGACCGCTTCCATTACTTTTTACAAAAGCAAACCGGGCGATGAGGTTGTTTTTATGGTGGCTAAAGATATTCCAAACACCTGGGCGGCAGTGGATAATATTGTAAAAAAATAATTTATGTCTGTCAAAACAGTCGGGTATGTATCTTTTCCGCTGGAGCGGGAAACCGGCATTCTACCCCAATTGGATCAAGCGGATATAGTTTTAATCCGCACCAAACACAATTTTTTAAGACACTGTTTAAGAAAAGCGACTAAGAGCTACTGGGACCATGTCGCCTTGATTTTATTTCCAAAAAATTTGGAAAAAGGGCATTTTTACGATTTAATTGTTGAATCTTTAAACCCCAGAGGCGTGGAAATACATAAACTGGAAAAATATCTGACCAATCCAAAAAAATATGATGTGGGAATAAAAAGAATTAAAAATTTAAATGAAAAAGAAAAAAAAGAAACCATCGAATTCATGCTAATGAATATAGACGCGCCGTATTATAAACTGTCCAGGATAAGATTCTTTTTTGCCTCGCTAAATGAAGATCTCGGGCGGTGGCTGTTGAGAAAACAGAGGTACTCCTGCACCGGATTGGTGCAAAAATCTTTTTATGAAGCCGCCTCGGCCGAAGAAAAAGCCAAATTCACTTTCAGAAACGATTATTCTTCTCCGTTTGAATTGCAGGAATCAACCACTCCCGCGGATATTGCCAACAGCGAAAATACCGTTTGGTTATATAATAAAAAATAGCTTATGATGGGTAAAAAAGAAAAAATGGCCAATTGGGAAAAAATTGAATCCAAACTGCAAGTGGCGGATATTATTTTAGTAAGAGAAAGAAGACTTATTTCCAAAGTAATTTTCAAAGGCACGGACAGCTACTGGAGCCACTCATTGATAGTTTTTTCCGTCCCTGACAAAAAATCATCTTTCAAGAGTATACTGGTTGTCGGCGCCGAAGCGCGCGGAATTGAGATGCACCGCATTCAAAAATTCTCAAAAAAACTGAATAATTCCTATGATATGGGAATAAAGAGAGTGCCAAATCTGTCCAAAGAGACGCGAGAAAAAGTTTTGGCGTACATGTTGAACAATGTGGATATCCCTTATGATTACAGTCGGTTGCTGGCATTTTTTATAAACTACCTAAAAAGGCTTTTCCAAAGAAAAAAGAACAAAAAAAACCATTTGAAAAGATCCTTGGTAAACCGAGGCGCTTTTATTTGCAGTTCTTTTATACAAAAAGCTTTTTTTGAAGCTATGCCTGACAATGAAAAAGACTCGGTTTTGTTTATAGACAACCTAAACGCGCGCGCCTTTCTGGAAGAAGTCACTCCGGCCGATATTGCCAATTCAAAAAATTGCGACTGGATATATAATGAACACAAATAGATATATATATATATAGATATAGAGATAAAGAGATAAATAAAACATACACCTCTCGGTGTATTTTTTTGCCTGTACCCGCCCCGTTTTGCAACGGGACGGGTACGAGGCCGGATTGTTTTTTCTACAGAGTGTAGAGAATCGTGAATAGGATGCTCGGCTTGACCGAATATCCCAAGCCGTAGAGGCTGGTCCTGGTACACAGAACATCCACATGGCTTTCGTTCAGCCACTTATTGACCACTTTGTCCAGGACATCGCCCATGGACTGATCTTTGACCTCCACAGCCACGAGGCTGTTATTGAGCAGAGTGAAAACTCTAGTCTTGGTCTTGGAGGCCAACGGGTTGTCCTCGTACAGAAGGGTGAGGACGACATTCGGACTGATCGTCTTGTCCTCGCCCTCGTACACCTGCTGGTTGATTCCGAGGATATCAATCCTCCGGCTCTTCAGCCACTCGTTCATCTTGTCCTCGAGGACGCTACCGGCCAGCCGACCGGATCTGACCTCTGATCCCGTATTCAGAACCGTAAAAACCTTGATTGAGCTCATCCACTTCTCCTTGAAAGATTGCGCGCCTTCTTGATTGAAAACGCGGTCCATTCGGACTCTTCAACCTATCATAAATATACAGCCTTGTCAAATATCATTGACTTTTTGTTTTTTATACTCTAAGATACTCCCTCAAAGGAGATAGCAAATGCCAAAAAACGAAAAAATGCTAGAAAGAATAAAACTAGTTGGTCTTTGCCAAATGTATGATGGTAGCGAGGAAGAGTTCCAGATAATAGTCAATATGTTTATTAATTTACCCGGATTGGGTACATTATACACAGACTATACAAATATTATTGTTGACAATCTCGAACCCGATGTAGCTCCGCATACAGTAAGAATGTGGGCGCATGGGGATTGTTCTCCAATAGCCAGCCGTCGGCTGGAAGTAGTGAAGTTGATAACAGAAATGTTAATGTTATAGAACAGACACAACCCACATTTTCTAACCCGCACCACTGTACAGTGAGGCGGGTTTTCTAAAACAAAAAACCCTCCCCGCTGTACAGCGGGGAGGGTTTATTTTTAACCTATTATGATAAGTGCGCTGAAACCAATTTGGCCATTTCAAACATATTTACTTCGCCTTTTCCACCAAATACTACTTTTAATTTTTCATCAGCAATTATATTTCTTTTGTTCTTTGGGTTTTGTAAATCTTTCTCTTTGATGTATTCCCATAGTTTCTTCATTACTTGTCCACGTGGTAATGGTCCCGCGCCGATAACGGCTTCTAGCTCTGCGGAAACCTTAAGTGGTTTCATCAAAGCTGGGTTGGCTTTTCTTGGCATAATTGAAATGCTTAAAAATTATATAATTAACTTATCCACAGTATAACACACCCCCCTAGAGAACACAAGGGGTTTGTCCATAAGACACGATTCACGCAACATGATTCAACCATTATGCGTCGTGGTGTGTGTATCATGAATCATGTGTGAATTTGAATCTTTAAATCATCTACGCTATAATACTTTCACACAAAACTAAAATCTATAATCTAAAATCTATAATCTATGGTCGCTTTATACCACAAACACCGTCCACAAAATTTCTCGGAAATGATTGGTCAAGAACATATTGTGCAAACCCTAACCAATCAAATAAAAAGCGAGCGCGTTGCACACGCTTATTTGTTTTCCGGCTCAAGAGGAATCGGCAAAACCACCGCCGCCCGCCTTCTGGCTAAAGCGGTCAACTGTCCGGAGAAGAAACCAAACAGCGTTGAACCGTGCAATAACTGCGAAATCTGCAATGAAATCAGCCGGTCATCATCAATTGATGTTATTGAAATAGACGCCGCCAGCCATACCGGCGTGGATAATGTGCGCGAGAATATCATTGAAAACGCCCTATTCAGGCCGACAAAATCCAAATATAAGATATTTATCATTGATGAGGCGCATATGCTCTCCACAGCAGCTTTTAACGCGCTTCTGAAGATACTGGAAGAACCGCCGGAGTATGTTATGTTTATTTTAGCGACCACCGAACACCACAAATTGCTCCCCACCATAGTCTCCCGCTGTCAAAGATTTAATTTCAAGAAAGTGCCCTTTGACACCATGAAAAAACATATTGAAAATATCGCTAAAAAAGAAGACCTAAAAATAGATAAGGATGTGGTGGAAAGAATAATAAATAAAAGCGACGGCTGTGTTCGCGACGCCGTCAGTCTGCTGGACCAAATAATGGCCGCCAATGAAAAGCACATCACGGCGGAAATCGCTTCCGTGGTGCTTCCCACTTCAAACATGGACGAAATAATTGAGTTTATCAAAACGGTTTTAAACAAAGAAACTTCCAAAGCCCTTGTCAAAATCAATCAGTTGGCGGAAGAAGGAGTGGATATGAAGCAATTCGCTTATGATGTGGTGGAAATCCTCCGCATTATGTTGATTTCAAAAAGCCAGACAAAATTGACCAATACGACGATAGATTTGAGTAAAGACACGGAAAAAGAGTTGCTAAAACTGAATAAATTGGTAAATCCGGTTGAAATTATCAAACTGATTGATTTGTTTATGGCTAGACAAGCGGAAATCAAGATGCATGCTATTCCGCAATTGCCGATTGAACTCGCGGTGGTGGAATGGTCGGCCAACAAAAGCGAAAATCCAAAAAATGATGATGAAGATAAAGACAATTCAAAAAATGAAGAGCCAAAAAAAGAAGAGGAAAAAAATGATAAAGAGGAGAAAAAAAGCCTGACAGAACGGGTAAAAGAAATTGTTGGAATGGAAAGCTCAATTACGATTGAGGAAATAAAAGCCAAATGGGACAATTTTATAGACGAAATTGAAAAACAATCAGCTTCTCTGTCTTTTATCCTT
>Ga0208373_1001326_pt1 | contig 33807 bp, 25 predicted proteins | sample RifOxyC2_FD_184036 | JGI IMG/M metagenome (GOLD analysis project Ga0208373, IMG submission 184036) | Soil microbial communities from Rifle, Colorado - Rifle Oxygen_injection C2 (SPAdes) | ecosystem: Environmental > Terrestrial > Deep subsurface > Rock core/Sediment | place: Rifle, Colorado... | reverse complement strand
CCAAATCATAATTAAAAATTTCCGGCTGCAGCACAAATAAACCGACGTTCATCAAATTATCGTTATGTTCGTGCGTGCCCTCAATGATTTCATCTAAGTGTCCGTCCGGCCTCAGTTTGATGCGTCCGCCGCGCGTTTTGCCGCGCACATGCTGGGCCAAAATCGCCCAGTCGTTTGCGAGACAAGCTTCAATGTCTTCACGCGCGTAAATATCATCACCCATCAGGCTGATAAATTTTCCCTTAATTAAATCGCGCGCGAGCCACAGCGCCTTGCCCGTGCCTAAGAGCTTGTCTTGTTTGACGTAGATGATTTTTTTACCGCGATATTCATTGCCGAAGTGGTTTCTGATTTGTTCGCCCAAATAGCCGATAATTAAAATCACCTCATCAATGCTCTCTGGCAGAATGTCAATTTTGTGCTCCAGTAAATTCTTGCCCGCGACCCGCAACATGGGTTTGGGAATGTCATACGTCAGCGGCCGCATGCGTACGCCGCGGCCGGCGGCTAAAATAACTGCTTGCATAATGACTGCTATTTTTCTTTAATAAGTCGCGCCAATGTCTTTACTCTATTGCCGCTCACCCGCATCGCAGGTTTTTTGCGTTTATCCTTTTTTTTATACCGCACTTCCACATCTTTTTCAAGAGCCTCATGATTTTGGCGCGCTGATTTCATATATTGGTTAAATATTGCTATAATAACTTTATCATACTCTAAACTTCTCTCCTATGGCAAATACGGCCTACATTCCAGAACCTCTGCAGCCGGTTCAAAAAAAATGGCACAAAACCTGGTGGGGCGTCAGCGGCATATTCCTGCTGTTACTCATAGCAACCGGCGGGGTACTTTTTGGTTTGCAAGTTAAAAATGCCTACCAACAAATTCAAACCCAAACGTTGCAGAGTACCGACCCGGCCGCTCTCATCGCCCGATTCAAAACACCCGGGCCGTACGCGGACGCGGCCATAGCCAACCGTCCGACCTTAGGCAGTGCCGCGCCCAAAGTCGAAATCGTTGAATTTTTTGACTTTAATTGCCCGAACTGCAAAAATTCGTTTCCCACTATCCGTCAAATCATGAGCGAACATAAAGATACGGTCAAATTAGTCATGCGCTACTACCCGGTCATTGCCGACAGTTCGCTGGATTTGGCGCTCGCCGGCCAGTGCGCGAACGAGCAGGGATTGTTTTGGAACCTGCACGACCGCTTTTTCCAAAACAGCGCTCCGGCCGCGCACATTGCTGAAATCGCGCGGCAGTCCGGTCTGAACCTGACCCAATTCAATACGTGTCTGCAAAGCCAGAAATATCTCAATATCATCAAACAAGACGTAGCTGCGGCGCAAGCCGTTGGTGCGCGCGGCACGCCGACCTGGCTTATTAATGGACACTTCATCAGCGGCGAGATTCCGCACGACGCATTTGTGCAGATAATAGACGCTCTTGTGAAAAACTAATCTATGATTCATTTCACTACTTACGCCCTGCAAAAATTTGACATCTTAAACACCCATAAAGTCTTTTTCACCAAAGAGCAGGTGGAAGAGGTTCTGCGCCTGCCTGATAGCGTTGCCCCAAAAGGAAAATACTTTGTCGCCACCAAAGACGGCATCAGCGTTATCTATCGTATTGAAAATAACACGAAACACATCATCACCTTTTATCCGGTTTCATATCGTTCGTAAAAGGTTTCGGAAACCTTCATTACCTGTATGCACTACGACCCCGAATCAAACATCATCTCCGTAGAAATCGCCAGGGGAAAAATCAGCCACTGCCTTGAGGTGGGCAATTTTTTAATCCACGTCAGCGAAAACAAGTCCCCGCTCCTCATTGAAATTTTGGATGGCGGCAGCTTCGTTGCGCAGCTGCGCAAAGTCAAACCGGCGGCAACGCCGCAAACGGCAAATCTTACCGAAGGTGTATGAAATTTGCAAAAATAATACTTATTTTTTGCATACTGCTGCTGGCATTGGCGGCAGTATACGCAGCCGCCTATGCCCTAGAGGAGCAAAGCAAACGAACGCGCGTCTGTTTTGGAAATGACTGCTTCAACGCAAGCGTAGCCGGCACGCCGGCGGCGCGCGGCCGCGGCTTAATGTTTGTAACCAAACTCAACCCCGATGCCGGCATGCTATTTATCTTTGCGCAAAGCGATGTCTACCCGTTCTGGATGAAAAACACGCTCATTCCGCTGGATATTATCTGGCTTGATGAAAACAAAAAAATAGTTTTTATAAAAAATAACGCCCAACCCTGCGGTGCAGACGTATGCCTAAATATTGTGCCACCGGCGGCAGCGCGTTATGTTTTGGAAGTCAATGCCAATACTGCCGAACGGCTGAACTGGGAGAGCGGAGATGTTATGCAAATAAAATAACATTCCTGCATCTACGCCCGGCCGTGTTCTTCGGTTCTGCCATACGCACGAAAACCGGTGCCGGCCGGAATCAGGCGGCCAATGATGACGTTTTCTTTGAGACCTTCCAGCCGATCAATTTTGCCGGTAACCGCAGCGTCAATGAGCACGCGCGCGGTCTCCTGGAATGACGCGGCCGAAAGGAAACTGTCGGTCGTCAGTGATGCTTTGGTCATGCCCAAGAGCAGCTGGGTGCCGACTGCCGGCTTTTTGCCGGCCGCTTTGATTTCGCGGTTGAGGCGCTCAAAAATCGGTTTTTCCATAACCTCGCCGGGCAGCATGTTCGTGTCGCCGGATTCTTTCACTAAGATGCGCGAAAACATCTGGCGCACGATGATTTCAATGTGCTTGTCGTTGAGCGGCTGGCCCTGTGAGGAGTAGACGTACTGAATTTCGTGAATGATGTATTTCTGCGTCGGCAGAGCACCGCAGAGACTATAGTACTGCTGCAAGTCCAGGCTGCCCTCAGTAAGCTGCGCTCCCTTGGCAACCGTATCGCCATCGTTCACCCAGAGCGCGTAACCTTTGGGAATGATAAACTCCTTGACCTTTTCGGCTTCAAAGACCACCTTCACATACTTATCCTGCAGCTTAACCAAACCGCCGCGCTTAGCTTTTATCTCGGTGTCGTCCATGGCAAACAAGGTCTGGCCGCGCTTCACTTCTTCATTCTCTTTGACGAATAGTTTCGGCTCCAGTTTTGTTTTGGCGGCTTTTCTTCCTTCTTCCTTGCGCGCGGTCAACAGGTCGCGGGCGGTTTCGGCAAAATAGTACTTATCGCTGTCAGCGCCTTTATAGAAAATTTTTACCACCCGGGCGTTGATGCCCTGAACAATGGTTTTGCCCGTAGCGTCAATAATGGTCTTTTCGGCGGTTTCAATGCGCGCCGTGCCGTCAACGTCGGTGACGAATGCCTTGCGTTTGGGCGGACGGGCTTCAAAAATTTCTTCAACGCGGGGCAAACCTTGGGTAATGTCTTCCTGGCCAGCCACGCCGCCGGTGTGGAAGGTGCGCATGGTCAGCTGCGTGCCCGGTTCGCCAATAGACTGCGCGGCCATGATGCCGACCGCCGTACCCATGGCAACCAGCTTGTTGTAACTTAAATCATACCCGTAGCAGGTCGCGCAAATTCCCCGGTCCAGCTTGCAGCTTAAGGGGCTGCGCATCACTGCCTGGGCAATGGTTTCTTTTTCAATTTTTTTGATAACTTCTTCCGTGACGAGCGTGCCGGACGGCACCAAAATTTTGCCTTTTTCATTTGTCAGATCCGCCGCCAGGTACCGGCCAACCATGCGCTTGGCAAGCGTTGTCCCCAACTCCTCGCTCTCACTATGTGTCAGCGTTATGCCCGTTTTGGTGCCGCAATCCGGCGCGGTGATGACGATATCCTGGGAAACGTCAATGAGACGGCGCGTCAAGTATCCTGCATTGGCCGTACGCAGCGCCGTATCCGAAAGTCCCTTGCGCACGCCGTGCGTGGCGATGAAGTATTCCAAAACGTCAAAGCCTTTTTTGAAGTTTCCCTTGACCGGCAGTTCAATGATGGCGCCGGAAGGCGATGTCACCAAGCCCTTCATGCCGACAATTTGCGTCAGCTGGGCCCAGGAGCCGCGCGCGCCGGAATTGATCATCGTGTATACCGAGCCGTGTTTATCAACCTCCTGCTTAATAGTTTCAGCTATCTTGTCTTTAGTTTCTGTCCAAAGCTGCACTACTTTAGCGTAGCGCTCACTCGCTGTCAGCAAACCCTCCTCGTACTGGCTTTGGACTTCGTCAACGCTGGCTTCAGCTTCGGCGACGAGCTTGTCGCGGCGGCTGGTAGCCGGCAGATCGCCCATGCCCCAGGAAAGGCCGCTCTTGGTAATGTAGGTTAAGGCTAGCGTTTTTAACTCGTCAACAAGTTGCACCGTTCTGTCTTCGCCGTAGAGGTACAGACAATTTTTGATCAGTTCGTTGAGGTCTTTTTTTAAAACAATATCGTTCACGAAACGCAGTTTATCCGGCAGGACGCTATTGAAAATAATTCTGCCCACGGTCGTTTCCAAAATTTCGGTTTTGCCTGCCTGCCGGTTGGCATGGTGCGCTCCGATTTTGACGCGCGCTTTAATCGTTTCCTGCAAGCTGATTTGTTTGCACTCGTAGGCAAAAATCGCTTGAGTTTCATCGGAAAAAATCTTAACGCGCACGCCGGCTTGCGGTTCTGTTTTATCCGTCAGGTAGTAAGCGCCCCACACAATGTCATGTGAGGGTGAAACGATCGGATTTCCGGTCGCCGGCTTCAGGAGGTTGTGGCTTGCGAGCATCGTATCAGCCGCTTCCTGGCGCGCCTCTTTCGTGAGCGGCACGTGCACGGCCATTTGGTCGCCGTCAAAGTCGGCGTTGAACGCACTGCATACGAGCGGGTGAATTTGCAGCGCCTTGCCTTCAATGAGAATGGGTTTGAATGCCTGAATGCCCAAGCGATGCAGGGTCGGGGCGCGGTTGAGCAGAACGTAGGCGTCTTCAATAATTTCGTCCAAAATGTCCCAGACCTCGTCGGCGCCGGTCTCAATGTAACGCGAGGCGCTCCGCACGTTGTGCACGATTTCGCGTTTGATGAGTTTGGAAATGATAAAGGGTTTGAAAAGTTCCAGCGCCATTTTTTTTGGCAGACCGCACTGGTAGAGCTTCAGCCGCGGGTTAATAACAATAACCGAGCGTCCTGAATAATCCACGCGTTTGCCGAGTAAATTTTGTCGAAAACGGCCCTGTTTGCCTTTTAAAATATCAGCCAATGACTTGAGCATGCGCTTCTGGCCGGTGGAAGCGGTTACGGTTTTGCCGTGGCGCGCCGAATTGTCAATGAGCGCGTCAACGGCCTCCTGCAGCATGCGCTTTTCATTGCGCACGATAACTTCGGGCGCGTTGAGCTCCATGAGCTGCTTGAGCCGATTGTTGCGCGAAATCACGCGCCGGTACAAATCATTCAAGTCTGACGTGGCAAAACGGCCGCCGTCTAAAGGAACCATTGGACGCAAATCCGGCGGGATGACTGGCACCACCGTTAAGACCATCCATTCGGGCCGCAGATTGTTTGCCTGCAGGCTTTTGAGCAGCTTGAGGCGTTTCATCATTTTTTCTTTCTTTGATTCAATCACTTCAATGACTGCGCACTCCAGCTCTTTGATGGTTTTTGGCATGTCTAAGCGCTGGAGCAGTTTCGCAATCGCCTCGGCGCCGATGCCGGCCTCAAAAATGTGTCCGTACTTGAGCGCCAGATTCTGATACTGGTGTTCGGACAGAATCGCCATTTGCTTGATTTCTTTGAGTTCGTCCTGGGCGATTTTAAACGCCTCTTCTAATTTGCCGGTTTTCTCTTCTTTGGCTTTCTCTATCTGTTCCAGACTGTCGGCTTTTTGCTCGTCTTTTTTCAGCTCGCCTTTCTTTTTGGCAAACTCGTTTTCTATCTGCTTTTTTTTATTTTTATACTCCTGCTTGATTTGTTCCAATGTGGCTTTTTTTAAATCATCATCAACGTCAGTGATGATGAAGTTGGCAAAGTACACGACTTTTTCCAGCGCTGTTGACGGCAAATCCAAAATCAAACCGATTTTTGAAGACATGCCGCGCAGAAACCAGATGTGCGTGGTCGGCGCCATCAGGGTAATGTGGCCCATGCGTTCGCGGCGCACGATTGAACGCGTCACCTCAACGCCGCACTTGTCGCAGACGATGCCTTTGTAGCGGATTTTTTTGTACTTGCCGCAGTAGCATTCCCAGTCCTTGGACGGGCCGAAAATTTTTTCGCAGAACAAGCCGTCTTTTTCCGGCTTCTGCGTGCGGTAGTTGACGGTCTCCGGACGCAACACCTCGCCGTGCGACCAGGAGAGGATAATGGCCGGTGATGCCAGCCGCAGTCTGATGCCGTCAAAGTCGGTTGTTTTGATTGGATTTAACATACTTTGTTTGTCTCAGGTTTTTTATCTCTACCCACTTTTGTCTTGTCTGCCGTTGTATCTCCCATCTGCTTTTCAACTGCTTCGCGCTCGCCGTCTTCGCCAAACTCTTCGCTCTCATCAATGCTTTTGTGCGCGCCTAAAAGCTCCACGTCTAACGCCAGTCCTTTCATTTCGCGCACCAAGACGTTGAATGACTCCGGCACGTTCTGCTTTTTAATTTCTTCGCCCTTGATGATTGCCTCGTATGCCTTGGAGCGGCCGGGCACGTCGTCTGATTTAATGGTTAAAATTTCCTGCAGCGTGTGCGCCGCGCCGTAAGCCTCCAATGCCCAGACTTCCATTTCACCGAAACGCTGGCCGCCAAACTGCGCCTTGCCGCCCAACGGCTGCTGGGTAATGAGCGAGTACGGACCAATAGAGCGCTGGTGCATCTTGTCTTCCACCATGTGGTTGAGCTTGAGCATATACTTGTAACCAACGGTTGCTTTATTATCAAACGCCTCACCGGTGCGGCCGTCATAGAGCTGAATTTTGCCGTCTTCGGGAAAGCCGGCGCGCTTGAGTTCCGCCCTGATTTGAACTTCGGTAATACCGTTTAACGGCGGCGTGGCGACGCGATAACCGAGTTTCTGCGCCGCGAGCCCCAAGTGCGTTTCCAAAAGTTGTCCTAAGTTCATGCGCGAAACCACCCCCAACGGCGACAAAATGATGTCAATGGGCGTGCCGTCGGCCAAATGCGGCATATCTTCAGTGGTCACGATGCGCGAAACGACGCCCTTGTTGCCGTGGCGGCCGGCCATTTTGTCGCCGACCTGAATTTTGCGCAAGTTGGCGATGGTTACCTGAATGGATTGTATGACGCCGGCGGGCAGTTTGTCGCCGTCTTCGCGGGAAAAAATTTTGATGTCAACAACTTTGCCGTGCTCGCCGTGTTCAAGGTAGAGCGAGCTGTCGCGGATGTCTTTGGCTTTGTCGCCAAAAATGGCGCGCAGGAGTTTTTCTTCGGCTGAGAGTTCGGTTTCGCCCTTCGGGGTGATTTTGCCGACCAAAATGTCACCGGAAGAAACTTCGGCGCCGATGCGAATAATACCCGTCTCATCCAAGTCTTTGAGACGCTCGGCCGAGATATTGGGAATGTCGCGCGTTACGACCTCGGGGCCGAGTTTGGTGTCGCGCACGTCAATGGTGTAGTCCTCGATGTGAATGGAAGAGTAAAAATCCTCGCGCACCATGCGCTCGGAAATGATAATGGCGTCTTCGTAGTTGAAGCCGTCCCAGGTCATAAAAGCGACCAGCACGTTTCTGCCGAGCGCAACCTCGCCATTGTCAATCGCCGCGCCGTCCGAGAGCACGTCGCCTTTTTTTACCGCAGCACCCTTGCTCACTCTCGGGTGCTGGTTGATGCAGGTTGAGTGGTTGGAGCGGACGAACTTATTGAGAGGGTACTCCTGCTCGCGGCCGTCTTTATTCTTGACGACGATGCGATTCCCCTGCACGGAAACCACCTCGCCGGCCTCCGAAGCAACGGCCACGTGGCCGGAGTCAACGGCGGCGCGGCGCTCCATGCCGGTGCCGACAATGGGCGCTTCGGGCGCAATCAGCGGCACGGCCTGGCGCTGCATATTGGTGCCCATCAGGGCGCGAATGCCGTCATCGTGCTCCAGAAACGGAATGCAGGAAGTCGCGATGGAAACAATCTGATTTGCCGCCACCTCTATGAAGTCAATCGTTTCCACGTGCGCGATAGAAGGATCGCCGTATTTGCGCACCTCGGTTTTTTCAACCAAAAAGTGCCCGTTTTCATCACGGGGCGTATTGTAAAACGTCGTAATGTATTTTTCTTCCTCAAACGCATCCAAATACACGACTTCATCGGTGACAACCGGCTTGATAGGAATAGTAATGGGACCGAGTTTTTCCAGTTCTTTTGCCAGTTTCTCGTCAATGCGTACGCCGGCTTTGGCAACGACTTTACCCTTTTTTTCGGCCGAGTGATCTTCAAAAACATCTTCGCGCAAAATTTTTCCGAGCGTGACTTTCGTCTTATTTTCAACGTCATGCAGGATCTTGCGGTAGGGCGCTTCCAAAAAACCGTACGAGTTCAGACGCGCGTAACTTGCCATGTGGCCGACGAGCCCGATGTTTGGTCCTTCCGGCGTAGCAATCGGGCAGATGCGGCTGTAGTGCGTCGTGTGTACGTCGCGCACCTCAAAACCGGCGCGCTCGCGTGTCAGACCGCCCGGACCCATCGCGCTCAAACGGCGTTTATGTTCCAATTCCGCGAGCGGATTGGTCTGGTCCATGAACTGCGAGAGCTGAGAGGACATAAAAAATTCCTTCACGACGCCAATAACCGGCCGCGCGTTAATGAGTTTGTTCGGCGTCAAGTCGGTAACCTCCATGGTGGACATGCGGTCTTTGACAATGCGCTCCATGCGCGCAAGTCCCAGACGAAACTTGTTTTGGATAAGTTCGCCCACGGCGCGCACGCGGCGGTTGCCCAGATGGTCAATGTCGTCTTCTTTACCTTTCGTAATGTTGAGACGAATGACTTCCTTAATAATGGCAATCAAATCTTCGCGGCGAAACACGCGCGTTTCTTTGTTATTGGGGATGTCAAAACCGAAACGCTTGTTGAGTTTGTAGCGGCCCACGCGGTCAAAATCGTAGCGGTCAAAGCGGAAAAACATTGAGTGGATGAGGTTGCGCGCGTTGTCAACGGTTGCCAAATCTCCTGGCCTGATGCGCTTGTAGACTTCTTTCAACCCCTCAGCCTCATTTTTAGCTATGTCTTTCGCAATGGTTGCCTCAATGTAGCTGACATCAGATTGCGCCTCAACGTCTTGGAAGAGTTCCTTGATTTCGGTGTCGGTTTCAAAACCGAACGCGCGCAAAAGCGAGGTCACCGCGACTTTGCGCTTGCGGTCAATGCGCACCCACAAGACGTTGTTGGCGTCGGTTTCAATTTCCAGCCAGGCGCCGCGGTTGGGAATGATTTTGGCACCGTAGGTCTTTGTGCCCTTCACCATTTCGGCGGTGAAGATAACGCCGGCCGAACGAATCAACTGCGACACCACCACGCGCTCAATGCCGTTGATAACAAACGTGCCGCGCTCGGTCATGAGCGGCAAATCGCCCAAAAATACCTCCTGCATCACGGATTTTTCCGTTTGTTTGTTTTTGAGCTCAACTTTCACGCGCAGGGGCGCCTCAAAGGTGATGTTTTTCGCCTTGCTCTGAGTTTCAGAAAACTTCGGCTCGTCCAAATAGTAATCTAAAAAGTACAGCTCCAAATTACGGCCGATGAAATCGTTGATCGGCGAAATTTCATCCAAGAGATCCTTGAGGCCTTCTGTCAGAAACCACTGGTACGAATTTTTTTGCACCTCTATGAGGTCTGGCATTTCCATCGCCGTTGTCTGGTCAACAAAAAATTTCCTTTCGGCAAGCGTGGTGGACGTTGTCTGCGCCATAGCGTGTGAAGTTAAGGATAAAAAAGTGGCCTGTTTTTTTGTTGCGCAAAAAATCGCCTTCTTTGCGATACCTTTACGCGCAAGCAGGTTTTGATTGGTAAATGCTCTTTAGTTTAACCGGGCGGCTGAAGACACAGGAAAAATGTGTGAGTATTAACTGCGAAATGTTTAAAAACTGGCCAAAAAAACAAAAAACGGCTCTCTCATTTTTCTAATAAAGTATAACCGTTTGTTGAGTTTTATCTATTAAATTTATACTATTAAATTTAGGAAAAAATGTCCGCATTTCCGCTAAATTCATATACTATATTTTTGTATAATATCACTTGCGAAACTATTTGTCAACACCTTATATATAAAATTAAAAAAAATTGCAAGTCTATCTTTTTTTATTTTATATTAGTAAAAATCATCAAAATTTAACAAAAAAATATTTTGCAAAAATACAGTTATCCACAGAAAAAATCCCACACAAAGCCCTGTCAACTCTCATGCTAACCTCCTTAATTCTTCCCGCGCCACCGCGCGGTCATCCCAGGGGATTTTTTTGCCGCCGGCAACACAGATCGCCTGCTCGTTGCCCTTGCCGGTGACGAGTACGATATCGCCGACGCGGGCGAGCTTAAAGGCCTCGGCAATGGCTTTACGCCGCTCCAAAATTTTAAATAAATTTTTTCCAAAAATCTTGCCGGCTTTTTCCGCGCCCAAGGCAACCTGATCCATGATGATTTCGGGCAAATCATCATAGGGATCTTCATTGGTAACAATAACGACGTCGGCGTGCGCGCCGGCGATGCGCCCCAACACCGGCCGCCGCGCCGCGTCCCGTCCCCCGCCGGTTGCGCCGAGCACGTGCAGAATTTTTTCATGCGGCAGCTGCGCAATCGTTTCGTAGAGTTTGGTAACGGCGTTTGGTTCAAAAGCATAGTCAACGATGACGCCAAAAGCTTGCCCCTCGTCAACACGCTCAAAACGCCCGGGCACGCCGCTGATTTTTTCCAAACCCGCTTTAATGGTTTCAAGCGGCACCGCCTGCGAAAGCCCAAGCGCAACTGCCGCGAGCGCGTTGGAGACGTTGAACGCGCCCATGAGTTTTAATTGAAACATTTCGTCAGCCACTTGAAATTTGATTCCGTCAGCGCCGCTGTTACTGTTACGTACGAAAAAAATTTTCTCTTCGTTTTGGTAGCTGATAGCTGACGGTTGGTAGCTGATTTTTTGGTCCACGTTAAAATTCAAAAATTCAGCCGCGCATTCATCATCACCGTTCACGATAATGGTCTTTTTCACCCGTTCGCAGTGAATTTTTTTCAATTCGTTTTTGATGCGCTGCACCACGCGCGCCTCGTTGACGTACTTGAGCTTGCACGCAGCGAGATGCGTGAAAAGTTTTAGTTTTGCCCGCTTATAGTTTTCAAAACTGCCGTGGGAATCAATGTGCTCGGGATAGATGCCGGTAAAAACGCAGACATCGTAGTTGATGAAGCGGTGACGGAACTGTTCAATGCCTTCCGAGGTTGTTTCAATAATGGCGTACTGGCAATTCTCTTTCACCATGCGCGCGAGCATTTTTTGGGTAAAAAATCTCCCCAACATCGTCATTTTTTTGTCATTGTTCCATTCCGTTTGGCCGACTTTAAACAGCGCTGTTGACGTAACGCCGACCCGAAAACCGGCCTGTTCCAACATTTTGGCAATCAGATAAATCACCGTGGTCTTGCCGGTCGTACCGGTTACGCCGATGACGATGAGCTTTTCCGAGGGAAACCGATACCAAAGAGCCGAAAGCCATGCGAGCGTCAGATGATACGCCGGCTGGAGCTTTTTAAAAAATTTTTTGGGTATTAGCTTTTTTATTAAGTGGAGAAGATTCATTGTGTTGAGTAAGGTTTCGGAAACCTCCCAGTTGGGAGGTTTCCGAAACCTTTCGCGAGTTTACGTCAAAAAATTCGTCTTAAACCGCGGCTTAATTTATATACTACATACCATCTCTTATCAAATATCACATCATAGCAACCCGGATAGTCTACTTCGCTGCTGCCAAATCCTCTTTTAAATCTCGTCACCCCCGGCCATTTCTGCTCGTCAATGCCGTAAAAATCATATTTAGCATATCCTAATTTTTTTGCCAATTTAATCATCTGCCAATGCAGAGCGTACGGCGCCATAATTTCTTTATGCTCGTGAGTGGACGCGCCGTGCAAATACGTAACCGTATCGCCATAAAAAACAAAAATTCCCGCCGCCAAAATTTCATCTTTATATTCAGCAAAATACAATTTTACTTTATACCCCTCCCTTTCGTTCCCTCCCCTAATTAGGGGAGGGGCAGGGTGGGGTGAAACTTCCAGCATCTTTCTATAATACTCCTTGCCATGCGCCCGAAACCCGTCTCTGCCGGTTGTTTCTTGCATTAAATTCCAAAATATTTCAAATTCAGCTGCGCCAGCCTCGCGTACCGTTACACCTTTTTTTTCCGCCAGCCGGATGTTGTAGCGCGTCTTGGGATGCATAGCGGATAGCAATTCTTCTTCTGATTTTTTTAAATCTAAAATTATCGTTTTGCTGGGCTGAACATCATTAACTTTTTTGACTTGATATGTTGGCTTGCCCGCCTTGCCGCCGCGCCTGACTGCGCAGTCGGGCAGGAAGGCTTGGGCGGGTTCAATTCTTAAAAATATTGATTTCTCTTGCCTTGCTATGTCTTTTATTTTTTTGATAAATTGGTTAATATTTAATATCAAATATCTAATATCAGCTCTCGGACAATATAAATAACTCTTGCCAAACGGCAACGGCTTTTCAATAAGTAATACGTCACTCACGCGAAATGTTTTCAGACCGGCGTTTTGCTGAAATTTTTCCCATTCTTTTGATTGGAGAAATGAAATTTGCATGTTACAAATATTACGGATTAGCTTCTGCGCAGGCGCCGTCGGCCCAGAAACCTAATGCAACCGCCTGCGCGTAGCGCTGCATCAGCTTGAAATCACTTTGGTACTGATACGGCGTTTTATGCGTATACTCATAAGCATATCCCTGTTTTACCATTTCTTTGTTGACAAAAAGTCCGTCTTCGCGCCAAACATAGCGCAGAAGCCGGCCGTCAATATCTTTATCGCTCTGTGTTTCATCCGCGGCCAAAGACACTTTTTTACCCACGAGCAGTTCTTTCATTTTGTCGCCCGCCTCTTTGCCAAAACATTCTACCGGCTTGCGCGGGTCAACGGTTTCAGGCGTGTTAATTCCTATCAACCTCACTCTTTCAACTTGCCCGTCAATACTGACATCAATCGTGTCACCGTCAACAACTCTGGTAACTATAAAATATTTTTTTTCGTCTACTAAACTTTTGCTACCTGTCGAGGTTTCCGCGCTAATTTCGATATTAGCTATGGGATATTCCAAATTTTTTGCTTCTGCCTTCTGACTCTTTACTTCAGTAATTTTTTCCCCCAAAACCCGCGGCGGCATGCTGTGTCTGTCCAGCCAAAAAATCATCCCAAACGAGGCGATGATGAACGCGGCTATTAATGAAAGGGTTAAATGTTTTTTCATAAATTTTAAATACGTTTCAGCGCGGCGCGAATGCGTTCGCCGCTGTCAGTGATTTTTTTATCAACCAAATTCAGCGCCTCGCGCGCCTGCTGGAGCGAGTAGCCCAGGGCGATCAGCGCGTCAATTTCATCGCTGTTGGCGTTCATTGTGCCGGCAAAACGGCCGCCCTCAATGGGCGCGAGACTGGCAATTTTATTTTTCAATTCCAGCACAATGCGCTCGGCGGTCTTTTTGCCGATGCCGGAAACCTTATTTAAAAGCGATGGGTCGCCCTGCGCGATTGACGATGTAATTTCGGCCACGCTTGCGAGCGCCAGAACGCCAAGCGCGGATTTTGGCCCCACGCCGGAAATGGAAATTAAAAGTTTAAAAAATTCCAACTCGGCAAACTGTTTAAAACCGTACAAATCCTGCGCGTCTTCTTTGACGTTGTGGTGGAGGTAGAGGGCAATCGCATCACCGCGGTTTGTATCAGCCCACATCCCAGCTGTCACAAATACCTGATAGCCGATAGCGCCGGTTTCAACAATCAAATACCCTTTGCCCTTTTGTAAAATTTTTCCTGAGAGATACGCAAACATAGTTATAAACGTAAGGCTTGGTAATACTCATGCAATGTGTCCATAGCACTCACTATACCAATTTTTACCCAAAAAATCAAACGAAAAACGCCCAAACAGGGCGTCTTTATTGCAATAATAATCTTCAAACATACTATTTGTGTATCACAATAATCTGCCTGATAATTAATTCACCGGACTTTATATAATCACCTGTAAAATCAAACCATACTCTCATAAAGTCGTATCTTTTAATTTTTCTCATCTTCCCTATCTCGGGATCCTGAAGATAAATAAATTTATTATCTAATCCAGCTACAACCGAATAATGGCCATCAGCTGTTTCTGACTCCGGATAATCATTTCTTCCCCGTGTAAACCAATCAACAATAACCGGGGTGCCTTTCTTTAACCAGCTTTGCATCTCCTGATAACTACTGTTATTTTTAATCTTAACCTTAAATCCCAGCTTCTCAGCCGCTTTTTTCATTCCTCTGTCGTCTATGCCCAAAACTTTATCCCATCCGGATATTTTTGCTAATTCTTTTTCTGTCTTCTCTATTCCATAATAACTGAATAATATCTTTAGAGTAGCGGGTCCACAATAGCTATGATATAATTTTTCCTGAAAAGGTTTTATGTCTAAAATTTTGTTTTTCATATCTTTTTAAGCTACATCTTCTCAAAAAACGCTTGATACGCCCGATAGGACTGATAAACGTCCGCTTTGGAAACAATCTCCATCGGCGCGTGCATGTTTAATACTCCTACTCCCATGTCAACCACATCTAAGTTGCGCTTGGCTAAATACATCGCGATCGTGCCGCCGCCGCCAAAATCAACTTTGCCCAAGCCCCCTGTTTGCCAAATAATTTTTTGCGCGTCAAAAATAGCGCGCAATTTTTGCACATATTCCGGCGATGCTTCCGAAGAATTATATTTACCGCGATGGCCGGTGTATTTTTCCAGCGCGACGCCACAGCCGATATAAGCGGCGTTGCGCGCATCATGGACTTCTTTGTAATCGGGGTCGTAAGCGGCGGTAACGTCCGCGGAAATCGCCTGGGATTTTTCCAGCACCTGATAAATATTTTTAAAATCAACCGGCTGTCCGCTTTTTTCCAAAATTTCTGCGATGATATTTTCTATCCAAATTGACTGCGCGCTGGTGTTGCCTTCTGAACCGATTTCCTCGCGGTCAACCCAAAAGCACAGTTGCGTGCGTTCTTTATTTTTACTATCTAAGAGAGCTAAAAGTGATGAGTACGCGCATACCCGGTCGTCGTGGCCGAAAGCGGCGACTAAGGAACGGTCAAAACCTAAATCACGCGCTTTGCTCGCGGTTACCGCGTGCAACTCGCTGGAGACAAAATCTCCTTCGGTTAGGCCGTATTCTTTGTTTAAAATTTCTAAAATCGCCAGTTTTATTTTTTCTTTTATTTTTTTATCCGCTACCGGAATACTGCCGATAACGATGTTTAATTCCTCGGCCGTTACCCCCTCTTCCAAAGTTTTTTTAAGCTGGTCCTTGCCTAAATGCGGCAATAAATCAGTAATCATAAAAATCGGATCTTCCTCTTTCTCGCCGATAGTTATTTCTATTTTTTTGCCGTTAGCTAACATCACCACGCCGTGCAAAGCCAAAGGAATTGTCGGCCACTGGTATTTTTTAATGCCGCCGTAATAATGGGTTTTAAAATAAACCAGTCCCGAATCTTCATAGAGCGGATTAACTTTTAAATCCAAACGCGGATTATCAATGTGCGACATCAATAAACTAAAACCGTCTTTAGCCAAATCTTTGCCGATAACCCCAAATAAAATATTTTGGTCGCGATTTATTGCGTATATTTTATCTCCGGTTTTCAAAGTCTTCACTTCGGTTATATTTTTAAAACCCGCTCTTTGCGCAATGGCAATTCCTTGTTTTACGGCTTCACGCTCAACTTTCGCGTTGTTTAAAAAATCTTTATAACCTTCGTTAAATTCCATGGCGGCTTTTTTGTCTTTGTCACCCATCTCTTCCCAGACGTTTTTACGCTGATAGGTTAATTTTTCCTCCAATTTTTTGTAGTTTGTTTTTGGCATACAAATATTCCTACGAATTACGAATCACTTACGAATGTACGAATATATTGTTGAGTATTACAATTTTATTCGTAACATTCGTACCCATTCGTAATTCGTAGGATTTTAGTGAATGAAATTTGATAATAATTTTTTCTGCCGGCGCTTTGCCCATTGCATCAAAAGCCAAATCGGCAATTCGCGCATTTTTACCTTGTTTAAATGCAATAGCGTAAAATCAATTAAAATGAGTTTATCCTCCGGCGTTACTAAAATATTGCTGATAAGTTGCGGGCGAAAACGAAATAACCCCTCGCGGCCGAATAAATCAAACACCCAGCCAGTTTCGCGCTCCATTTTTTGGCAACGGCTCATAATATCACTAAATTGCTCTTTAATCAAGGGATTGCTCAAATCTTTTTTTTCTAAAAACCGGCACTGAATTTTGGGTTGAATGTCAACACAAGCGCGGCTGTTGTTATAGGTTAAAATTTCCGTAGGTAAAAGGTACGGCGTAAAGTAGCGCTGGCCGGCCGCGTAGTCTGTTTTTATCTTTTCAACCGCGCTTTGGCCGCTCAACCAAACATGCAGAGAAAACTTAATCACCTTATCATTATCGTACGCAAAAACGAAGTGTTCGCCGCCCCAGCCGATGAATTTTCCCATTCTTTTTTTATCGTAGGGCTTGCGCATCTTGTGTTATAATAAATGTGTTGTGGGGGTAACAGGTGTGGGGATAGGATTGTCAACCTAAGCCTCGGGGGTTCAATTCCCCCTACCTCCACAACCAATGGGACATCAGCCATTGACAAAAATAATTTTTTTGTTATAATAGAAACAAGGTTGACAATCCTAGTACTCACGCCTGTGAGGCGACCAAAAATCATTTCCGAAGGGAAGTGATTTTTTGGTTTTATGCTACCTTTTTAACCTCTAATTTTACTATTTCTCCGTTAATTTTCACAGCTGTACCTTCTCCGACTTTTATCTCATCGCTCAACGTATCCCGCTTTATTTCCTCGCCAAATTTTTCAAATACTTTCTGTATTTCTTTAGAATTCGTTTGATAATAAACCACCGCTTTATCTTGTATCGTCATCCCCGCCTCTTTACGCAAATTATTAATAGTTCGTACCAGTTCGCGCTTAACGCCTTCTTGTTTTAATTCCGGAGTAATTTTTGTGTCTAATTGTACAGACGCAAAATCTTGCGTCTCTACATCCTCAAATTCAACTTCTTTCACATTTACCTCATCCTTTATCAATTCTACATATTCCTTTTCTAACTTCTTACCCGCCTGCAACGTTATGCTTTGCATTGCGGGCAGGCTTCTAACTTCTAACTTCTGCAGCGGCTGCTTCACTTTTATTCCCGTTTCGTCTCTTTTTGCCAAACCTAACTCTACGATTTTTCTAACTTGTTCCATATTTTCCAAAACATCTTTATCAATCCATTTCTGTCTGACTTCCGGCCATTCTTTCAAGTGCACGGACTCAACATCAGCGCCCAATTCCCGATAAATGTGTTCGGCGATAAACGGCAAAAACGGCGCCATCATGCGCGCGAGATGATACAAAGTTCTTCGTAATGTTTTTAGTGCGCGCATCTTGTCTTCTTGATCATCCTTGTCCGCCCTGCCATCGGCTTGGGCGGATAAACCTTTGAATCTGTCCCGCGAACGGCGCACATACCAGGTTGACAAATCATTTATAAAAATAGGAATTTCTCGAATGGCATGCAAGTCATAGTTGTCCATCTTTTCTGTAACGATTTGCTTGGTTTCTTCCAGTCTTGATGTTATCCATTTGTCCAGGACATTAACCAAGTCTTCAGCCTCTAAATTTTCTATTTGCGCGTCAAGGGCGAACATTTTATAAAAAGTCAGGACATTCAAGAGCGTATTAAAAAATCGAGTCTGTTCAACTAAATCCTTCTCGGAAAAATTTATGCTTTCCGCTTTCATCACGGGCGACGCGCAGAGATAATAACGCAATTTATCGGCTCCATGCTTTTCCATAACTTCCATCGGGTCCGGATAGTTCTGCAAGCGTTTAGCCATCTTCTTTCCGTCTTCGGCCAAAACGATGCCGTTCACAATTACATTTTTAAACGCCGGTTTGTTTTTTATCGCGGTCGCGATTACATGCAAATAATAAAACCAAGCGCGCGTTTGGTCCACGCCCTCGGCGATAAATTCCGCCGGAAAATTTTGTTCAAATTTTTCCTTGTTCGCAAACGGATAATGCATTTGCGCGTACGGCATGGAGCCGGATTCAAACCAGCAATCTAGCACATCCGGAATGCGTTTCATAACGCCGCCGCATTTTTTACAGGGAAAGGTAATTTTATCAACGATATGCTTATGCAAATCATCAACTTTTTGTCCGCCTAATTTTTCTAATTCTTCAACACTGCCAATTACCTTCATTTCATTGCATGTGTTTTTTTGTAGAGACGCAAAATTTTGCGTCTCTACGTTGCCGCCACAACGCCAGATTGGAATTGCGCTCGCCCAAAATCTCTGTCTTGAAATTGACCAGTCGCGCGCGCCTTCCAGCCACTGCCCGAACCGGCCTTCTTTCATGTGTTTCGGCGTCCAATTTATTTCTTCCGCCAGTTTCAACGCCTTGTCTTTTATATCCGTAATTTTTACAAACCACGAAGCAGTCGCGTAATTTATTAGCGGCGTGTCACATCGCCAGCAATGCGGATAGCTGTGCTCGTATTTTTCCTTGCTAAAAAGTAAATTTTTGTGCGCCAAATATTTGATGATTTCCACGTCCGTCGCTTGCGGGTCTTCAATCGGTTTAACGTGCAAACCGGCAAAATCCATTACTTCCGGTTTAAAAATTCCGTCCATGCCGACATGCTGAATAAAAGGCAAACTATGTTCTTTGCCCAAATTCATATCGTCTTCGCCGAACGCCGGCGCGATATGCACTACGCCTGTACCTTCTTCGGTCGTGACAAAATCTCCAACGTAAATTTTCCAGCCGTTTTCTTTATTTTTTAAACTTTCATCTTTAACATAATAATCAAATAATGGCTCATATTCTAGCCCGACTAAATCCTCGCCTTTTATTTCTTCTATAATTTCATATTCTTGACCCTTTAAAACATCTCCGATTCTGTCCTTTGCGATAATATATTTTCCCTCTCTGCCCTTAATATTTACTACTTGATACTTAATACTCTCACCAACCGCTAAAGCAACATTTCCCGGCAAAGTCCACGGAGTTGTAGTCCACGCTAAAACATACACCTTATCCGTGTTTGTAAATTTGTAGTTTGTTTGTAGGTTCGTGGGATTTTCCAATTCAAACTTAACAACAGCGGACAAATCTTTCACATCTTTATATCCTTCCGCCACTTCCTGTTGCGACAAAGTCGTCTCACAGCGCGGACAAATATGCATTGATTTATAACCCTCGTAAATTAAATTTTTGTCATATAACTGTTTGAAGACCCACCAGATGCTTTCCATGTAATCTTTGTCCATTGTTTTATAGGCGTTATCCATATCCGCCCAACGACCCAGGCGCCGAATGACTTTTTTCCATTCGTCCACATAAGTCAAAACTTTGGAGCGGCAAGCTTCATTAAATTTATCAACGCCCATTTCTACAATATCTTTCTTGCTCTTCGTCTTCATCTCTTTTTCCACGATGTTTTCAATCGGCAGTCCGTGGCAGTCCCAGCCCCATTTTCGTTCCACGCGATAACCTTTCATTGTAAAATAGCGCGGCACCACATCTTTCATAATGCTCGCGACAATATGCCCGTAATGCGGCGTGCCAGTCGCGAACGGCGGCCCGTCGTAAAAAACATACTCCTTGGTTTTCTCCCCCTTACCAAGGGGGAGATTAAGAGGGGGTCGTTTAAGGAGAGGGGTTGGGGGTGAGGTGACTGATTTCTCAAAAATTTTATTCTTATCCCAAAAATTCAAAACCTCCTCTTCAATATCAATCAAAGGAGATTTAATACAGGCTTGAGACGAAAAAGTTTTTGTATACGTTTGCTTCATATCTAATTGTCAGCTTATCCAAATTAAGTCGCTTTGTCAAAAAAGCAATAAAAAATAGGGGCTCATTTCAATCTTGCGAAAGAAACGAAACCCCTCTAAAAATTGTTCTGAATATCTCCTCGCATCTTACGCAGGATAGTTTCTGCTGACGGGGCTAATTGATCAATGTAGCGACCTATCTGATCAGCCGCCGCTCTTGGGCTGCAAACGGCGACGACAGGCCCCAACATCTTCGCAGAATCTCCTTCCAATATACACCCGGCTACTTGAAAACTCTCTGTATACTGTACTATACAGAAAAGTTTTGCATCTAACTGGGTGTCTGAATAAATCCTATTCAGGACATTAATCATTTTTTGCTCGGCGGTTATTTTTTTGTTGCCATGCAGTAAGATGATAGCTGCATCAAAAAAAACCGATTCTTTTACTTCATCAATCATGACCAACCCTGCTGGAATTTCCTGCATACTGCGACAGAGTAGCAGTGAACCAGTCAGCTCCGGCTGATCTGGTAGACGTTTCGCTTCATGAATAAACTTACGATACGCCTCACACTCTGCTTGTGCAAAGCGCTCCCCCTCCGTCGTGATAAAAACGCCCAGATTCATGACATCTCCCTCCCTCTATTTTTATTTTTTACAAAGAATCATTTCTTATACCCTGCCTGATTTCTCTCAACAAGTCAAGGTAGAATTCCAAATTGTTCAAACTCGCAAGCCGTTGTCCGAGTGTGTCATTAATTTTAAACAAATGATGCAAATAAGCGCGCGAATATTCCCGCAGTTCCGGTAATTTGCTATTTTTATTTATCGGCTTAAAATCTTTAGCAAACTTCGCATTGTTAATATTTAAAGTTTCATAAAATTTTTTTGACATTTGAAATTTGAGCTTTGGATTTGATTTGACATTTGAAATTTGAGCTTTGACATTGCTTTTTCGTAAGAAAAGCCTGCCATGTCTTCCTTCCCGCGTTGGAATTACGCAGTCAAAAATATCCCAGCCCATTTGCACGCAACGGACAATATCTTCGGGCAAGCCGATGCCTAAACCAAAGCGCAAAGAATGTTCCGGAATCATATCGGCCGTATCCCGCAATACTTTGCCTAAAAATTTGCCGTTCGCATCCACCGGCCGCGCGCCAAAGCCATAGCCGTCAAATCCCACGGCGACCAAAGCGTCCGCGCAAATTTTCCGCATGGCCAAATCAGTTCCGCCTTGAATAACGGCAAATAACAACGGCTGTTTTTTATGTAGAGACGCAACCCTCCCAGTCGGCGGGCAAGAATTTTGCGTCTCTACAATACGGTCATATTCTTTTTTGCATCTCCTCGCCCAAGCGATTGTGCGTTCCACCGAACTTGCCATCGCCAGCCGGTCAATATCATGCGGCGGGCAATCATCCAAACAAACAATCATGTCCGCGCCCAAAGCAAATTGAATTTGAATTGATTTTTCTGGCGTTAATTCATGCTGTGAGCCGTCAAGGGGAGATTTAAAAATTACTTTATCATCCAAAATTTTGCCTAAATTCTTATTTTTGTGTAGCAACGAATATACCTGATATCCGCCGCTATCGGAGAGTAACGGTTTATCCCAATTCATGAAGGCATGCGCGCCACCGGCTTTAGCTATTAACTTCGCTCCGGGCTGTAAATATAGATGATAAGTATTAATGACCGCTGCTTGCAACCCCAGATGTTCTAAATCCGCGTTACTTAACCCTTTTATTACGCCCCGCGTCGCGTCCGGCATAAAAAAGGGCGTGGCAATTTTGCCGTGCGCCGTTTGCACGACGCCCAGCCGCGCCTGTGATTTTTTTGATTTTTTCAAAATTTTAAAGTTAGGCATATTTTTTTCTCAATTGCCGCTCGTGCAAACTAAACTCACAACCGCAGTAATCCTGCCGGTAAAGATTTAATTCTTTGGATAATTTACAACTCTCTTGAAATCCGCCCTGCTTTTTGAAATCGCTGGCCAAATACGCCACGCCGTATGTTTTGCCCAACTGCAAGCCAATGTCGTTGATGACGCGAGCGTCTTTGTGAGGACTGACAGTCAGGGTTGAGGCGAAGATGTCAAAGCCTTTTTCAGCGGCCAGGCTGGCTGTTTTTTCCAAACGCAGGCGAAAACATACCGGACACCTCGCTCCGCCTTCCAGCTCAGACTCCAGACCCTGTACAGCTGTACGCCACATTGTATGCTCGTAGGCTCCGGCAATCAGCTCCAAAGACATGCTCTTGGCCACGCGCCGCGTTTCCGCAAGCCGGCGCTCGTACTCGTCTGCCGGAAAAATATTTGGATTGTAGAAAAAGAGCGTAACGTCGTAGTCGCTGCTTAATTTTTTGCAAACAGAAACGCCGCAGCCAATGCAACAAACATTTAAGAGTAATTTTTGTTTTGGCATAAACTATTCTCCACCCCTCTCCTTACTAAGGAGAGGGGCCGGGGGTGAGATTATCAACATGGCATCGCCGTAGGAAAAAAAGTGGTACTTTTCGCGTTGCGCCACGGCGTACAGCCGCTTTATCTCCCGCGCGCCATGAGAATAGCCTTTGTGCTCTAAAAAAGCCGCTACCAGCATCAAAAGTGTTGATTTTGGCAGATGGAAGTTAGTGATCAACGCGTCAACTATTTGAAACTTAAATCCGGGATAAATAAATATATTTACCTCCCCGCTGATTTTTTTAACTGAATTACTTGTTAAGTGTCCCGCCACAATTGACTCCAAAACACGAACGCTAGTGGTGCCGCAGGCAATTACCCGCCGGCCATCGCGCTTCGCCCGCGCAATCGCGCGCAGTGTCTGCGCGGAAACCTCAACCCGCTCAGCGTGCATGGTATGTTTTGTAATATCAGTAACTTTAACCGGCAGAAACGTCCCCAGACCGACGTGCAAAGTAACGTACTCAAGGTGTACGCCCTTACGCGCTAATTTTTTCAAAATCACTTTGGTAAAGTGCAGGCCGGCGGTCGGCGCGGCCACGGAGCCGAGTTTTTTATTTGCGGCGTACACCGTCTGATAGCGCATCCTGTCGCTCGCCGTGGGAACTTTTTTAATATAGGGCGGCAACGGCGTCAGCCCGATTGCGGCGATGATGGCGGACAGTTTTTTTCCGGCAATGTTAAACGTCACGCCAAAACCGTCCTTTTCTTTTGTGATAATACCGGTTAATTTTTTGTCAAAAATTATTTTCGCGCCGGCCGTGTTCTTTCCTTTAACTAGACACTCCCACGTACGGCTATTTTTTTGCTGCAATAAAAAAACTTCCACGCGCCCGCCGCTCTCTTTGCGCCCCAAAAGCCGCGCGGCCAAAACTTTGGAATCATTCAAGACCAAAACGTCTCCGGCCTGAAAAAAATTAACGATGTTAAAAAAATGCCGGTGCGCAATCTCCGCGCGCCCGGTGTCCACGACCAGCAGGCGTGAGTGGTCGCGCCATTCGGCCGGTTTTTGAGCTATCAATGTTGTATCCAAAGAATAATTAAAATCACTCAGTTTCATACGCCGGGCAGGCCGACTTTTTTTCCGGCCAAAATGTCGCGCGCCTTGCTGACGAGCTCGGCCGGGGTCAAGTCGGATTTGACTAAATAGTCGTCGGCGCCGGCGGCGTAGGCGTCTTCAACGTTTTTGTCTTGGTCGTAGTTGGTCAGCGCGCACATTTTAATGTGCGCCGTTTCCTGGTTGCGCTTGAGCCGGCGGATGACCTCATAGCCGTCCAATACGCCGCCAGCGGCCTTGTTGCCCAAAACCAAATCAACTAAAATCAAATCCGGCCGCGCGGTTTTCATGATTTCCAGACCCGCCTCGCCGGTCGGCGCAATCAAAACCGCAAAACCGGAAACTTCAAACTTCAGGCGGTACATGTCCAAAAGCGTTTCTTCGTCTTCAATGATTAAAACTGTTTTTTGGTCGTCAGGCATATTCTTTGCTCCTTAAAATAGCGTAACAAAAAACGCGGAAAAAGGCAAAGGGGGCGAACAAATATTTCGTTCACCCCCGATAAAGATACGCCGCGATTCAGGAAACCCAATTTTCCGCAGCATTCTTTTTTTGCAATAAACTGGCTAAGGGTCCGTCTTTTATCTTGAGCGCACTAGAAAACTTCTGCGCCAAAGCCAAGAGATGTTGATAATGGCAACGGGCAGAATGCTTGCTTATGTCATTGCCACAATCAGGGCAGCAAAAAAGACCATTATTCTGTTGTAACTGCGCCCACACATCTAAAACGCATACTGCCGGCAAACCCAGCTGGACCTCCTGTGCACCATTGCCCTTGCTATTAAAGTTATACGGTGCCGCCGGGCAGTGAAGACTATGGCAACGAAAAAAGATGGGGCTATACTTACTCGCGTCTCCATCCATAATCGCTTGCATTAATGCTTCTCCGTTTGCCGGCTCACGGTATGTCTGCACCAATCGGTCTCCGCACTGCGGACAGAGCAAGCCACATCCTGACTTGGCTCGTTTTGCCTCATAATAGCATTGCATCATGAGGTATCTATCCAACTCTCCCGCAGTTGAATCAACGTACGCCATCGTACGCAGCTGCTCCAGTGTCCGTTTGCAAACACCGCACGAATCCTTGTGAGCGATAAAAGCTGCGGTCGGCGGCGTGAGCGTTTTGCCGCAAGCCAAGAATTGCCAATACACCAGTGTCGGATAACAACTCTCCACCGGGAGCAGGACTTTCGTTCTTGCGCCTTCCTCTGCATCTCTGCTACATACCACGTGTTTCATGATGACTTCCTTTCTATTAATGTGTTTTTTAATGCACTCAAATCTTATTTGAGACATCGTATCTCATAAAAAGAACAAATTGTTTAAAAAAACAAAAAAGCTTTCTCATCTCTTGGACAAATATAAAAATTTGCCAAAGGGACGAAAAAGCTTTACAGGGCTTTGACGCGGTACCACCCTCGTTGCCCTGAATTTTGACGGATTAAAACAATAAAATCCGTCAGTAAAACGGATTTCAAGGCCTCTTTTACTGACTCCACCCTACGCTAAAGCTTCGGGTGGCAAGCCACCAGGCTCTAGTTTCAAGCGACAACAGTTAGGTCATGGTTACGGGACCGGCCGGATTCTCACTACTATGCAAGAATCACCTCGGTGCGCCCAATCCCGCAGTACTGCGGGACGCACGTCAACGGTTTTAGAAATTGTGAATGATGTTTGTAGTATATATGGTATAAAAAAATCTGTCAAGTTCGACCTGGAATACGGTAGTCTTGACAAATATTTTAACTCTGCTATACTTTAGTTAAATAAAGTGCTTTAGTCTAATAAAGCAATTAATATGAACTTAAATACCCTACAAATTAATAGTTTAGTTGAAGCGTTGCTAACGCTCAAAAATCAAGCGGAAATGAAGAAATTCCTGCGGGATTTGCTGACCGAAGCTGAAATCAACGAGTTTGCCCGCCGCTGGCAGGCCGCGCAAATGCTGGACCAAAAAGTCCCCTATTCTATTATTATCAAAAAAACCGGCTTAAGCTCAACTACCGTCGCGCGCATTTCCAAATGGCTGAACAACGGCGCCGGCGGCTACCGGCTGGTCTTGAATACCCTGCATCATCACCGCCCTGCTCTCGTGGAGAAAGATCTGTCTTGATGGTGTTTTTAATTTAAAAATCAACGCAGTCCTTTCTCTATTATCAGAGAAAGGATCTTTTTATATCAGGAGGTTATAAGCCATGCAATGCCCAAACGACAAAACGCATCAAATCAGAAGATTAGTCAGCCAACCTTATTTAAACACCGTGCACGGATTAATGTTCAGCATTACTTTCATCTGCGATTCTTGCGGTTGGAAAGAGAAAAAAATTTATACTTTGCGGGTGGAAGAATTTTATACCGAAGATGAAAAAAATGCTAGTTGCACTGTTCCTGCTTCCGTTGAAACTGAATTATGCCACGCTAACTTCATCAGCGCCTTAGTAGAAAAAGGGCACATTGGCGCGGCAAAGGAAGAATTGGAAGAAAGCTCTGAATTTACGCCTATCTTCCAACCAGCTTTAAACCACGACGGCACGCGCGCGCCGGATTTGATTACCGTTATATTGCAAGACAATCCACATAGCGCTGTACTTTACGCCGCGACTATGGACGACAAAGCGCTTGCCTTAACGCTTAAAACCATGCGCGTCCATCTTTATTCTCGTTCGGCAAAAAAGATGCGGCGCAAAGGCGCGACCAGCGGCGATGAATTGGCGATTATGGATATATTAACGAACTGCAATCAAGACTGTCTGCTTATAAAAGTTAAGCGATTGGGACAAGATGGCGGCTGTTGCCATACGCGCATAAACCCCAACGACCCACATGCACCGCATCGAGCAACGTGTTTCTATCGCGTTGTCGGCCGTACTGTCGGCAAAACGACTAAATATGTTCTTTCTTTTTTGGAATAAAAAAACCGGGCGAAGCCACTAAAGCTTCGCCCTAATTTTTTTAAAAAGAACCTCTCAAAGAACCTCTCTGCGTATTATGTACCGCATCCGCAATATTGGTCAGACGCGGCAGCTTTGCCGATATGCACGGAGAAACCCTCGCCGAACATTGACTTTACTCTCCGTATAATATCTCTATGGAGATTATCGGCGCCGTCTTCAATACTCTTCCAATAATGAATGTGCCCAACAACTAAAGTACAAGCGTCCTGGCCATCGTAAGTCGCTTCAATAAGCCGTAAATCTTTGCACGCAAGCCCAACTCTTATCAATTCTTCGTTCGGAAATGCGTGCTGATAATACACTTCCACGCCAACCTCCACCTTGCCGGTCATCACTTCATCAGGGTGAAACTTTTCAGCAATAATCATGATAGACTCTCCTTCATTTTGAAATGAACAAAAAACGGCCTCAAGGCAGTCGCGCTTGAGGCCGTATGGCAGGCTTTAATGAAAAAATTAAACACCGCCAAACGCGCTCAAACGCGGGTTTGAACGGCGGCGGATAGTTATTGAAGTTTTAAGATAAATTATAAGCATAAAATAAAAACGGCCCTGTGAGGCCGTTAGAAAATGTTTGGTGATATTTTATAGATAAACAAAACGGCCTCAAACGTGTTTGAAGCTGTCGCGGCGGACAATTTGGCTGATTAGTTTATTCATATTACTGATCATATACGACTAAAATACTTCTGTCAACAAGACACTGCAAAACAAAAAAGGAATGAAGCCTCGCAAGCTTCGCCCTTCTCTTTTATACACACCTGCCCTCTTTTCTTTTTACAAAAAGAGTGTATGATTATTTTCATACTTTTTAATTTTTTTGATAATTTATAATCGTTAGCCGGCGCGTCCAAACAGCCGCTGCCCGCTAATGTGTTTATTGTAATGGACAACACCACTTTTCGCTCTTCTGTGGTTAGTCAAGAAGAGTACCAGGCGCAGAACGCCTGGGGCCTGCTCGCCAGCCTGAATCTGTACGGCTGTGAGCTGGCAAAAATAACGGACTTGAATGTTATCCGCGATTTCTTACAAAAGCTCTGTGCAGCTATCGATATGAAGCCGCACGGCGAACCGTTGATGGGAAAATTTGGCGAAGGCAGTCTGGAGGGCTACTCGGCTCTGCAGTTTATTGAAACCTCCTCCATCACGGTGCATTTTGACGACAAGGGAGACAATCGCGCCTTCATTGATATCTTCAGTTGCCAATACTTTGATGCCGAAAAAGCCCGGGCGTTCTGTCAGAACTACCTCAATGCCGCGAGTTCGGAAGTACATTCGCTCTTGCGGAAATAAACTTAAAAAATAATTAAAAAATAAAAAATCAGCCGAGAAAAAAATGGCTGATTTTTATTTTTAATAAAAAGAACTATTTACGCCGCGGCAAGCAGTGCGTGCCTACCTGCCCGCCGGCTAAAATTTGCGGCACGACTTCTTTGAAGCCGTTCGCTATCCAAACATGAATGCCGTGTTCTGTGGTGTGCCGCGCCGCCAGCAACTTCGGACCCATGCCTGTCGGCCGGTCGGAATTCAATAATCCTGCAAGCTTCAAAATTTCTTCATTAATTTCCGGAATGCAGGAAATTACTTTTCCCGCTCGCATATCCTCCAAAGAGGCGTACAGCCCGTCCACGTTGGTGAGAAGGATCAACGCTGCCGCGTTCAGTTTTGCAGCGACAATGGCGGCCAGCATATCGTTGTCGCCATGACCAAAAAACTTTTTCATTTCTTCAGTACTGACCGCATCGTTTTCATTGATGACAGGAACGATGCCGCAATCCAAAGCTGTCTGCAATAAACTGATGACACCCGGATTCTCAAAGGCCTTGTGCGTTTCCAAAAACTGTCCGACAATTATTGTGAATTCAGCAAACACCTCTGCCCAATGTTGCATCAGAATCGGCTGACCGATGGCGGCAGCCACCTGATGCAACACGATATTGTCAACGTGTGTCACAAATTTTTTGCCGCAACTGACTGCTCCGGAGCTCACGATAATTGCATCGTATCCTTTCGCGCGCGCGTGCACGACCTGTTTGGCAATGAGCCGCAACACTTCCAATGAAACCCCGCCATTCTCCGTTACGACATTAGAGCCAATTTTAATCACTACAACTTTTTTCCGCATGGTCTGACACTCCTGGCATTTTTTTGAATTTGAATGAACAAAATTTGTATTCATAAAAAATGAAAAACAGCCCGGTGAGGCTGCTTGCTTTGAAAAAAATTATACCAAATTATTTACACACAACTAAACAGCCTCAAAGGAAAAAACTTTCGGGCGCGGGCTGGTGTTTATTAACATCTGGCTGTTATATGCGTTCATATTGTTTTTTAGTATAAAGTAATGCAGGAATAATGTCAAACAAATAATGTCAAATAACTTAACGAAGAAGCAGCGACCATAGGGATTTTGACTTGGGGTCTACCTGACTGCGCGGCAGATTTATTACTTTTTTAATAGTATTCTTTTTGTATTTTGAAAATAGCCAGCGCGCTTCGCGGTCGTCGCCAAATCCAAGAATGCGTTCTATGATGTAGCGAGCGTGTTTTTTCGTATCAATGGTTTTGGGGTCAACGTCCCAAAAAAGAGTGCGTCTGAATTGCATAAAACATCTTACATTTTATAGGCTTGATAGAGCCGGAAAAGCATGGTGGTTTTACCGCTTTGGCGTGGACCAATAACAGCAATAATCTCTGGGGTTTTTAAATACTTCAAAATAGTACTCTCTAATTTTCGCTTAACATAGCTATTTTTCATACATTTTAACTATAATTTAACTACAGTTCAATCATAGCATACTGCTTGCATTTTCCAAAATGCGCCTATCACCAGCCCAAAAGTCATTTATATCATCCACTCAAGACCGACGTATTTTGCAAAATCCGCAAAAATAATCCCCGCGCACTTGTTGTCCGTAAACATCAGGCGGCGGGGAAAGGTGAAAGGAAATGTTCAAAATCAAACTGGTGGCGGTCACGGCCCCAGGTACGTCAGGGTCCACCTATCCACTACGACGTTGCCCATGCCGCGTGATGAGTAAGCATCACCCAGCAAGAATGCCAAGGTGTAGTCCCTGTCCTCTTGCGACAGGAAAAACTCCACCGAGTGGGTGGTAACCCCCGTCTGCGCCACCACTTTTTTGGCAGAATTTGCATTGCCTCGCGGATAAAGAGCTATACCCATCTTGCCCGACCGGCTGGCGTTCACCCGCACAAAAACACGATACTTGCCGGCTGGCAGGATCTGCCGGTCAATCCTCAACGACACGTAGAAGTTCCACGGGTCGCCGCTGGAGGTGGCGTTAAGCCACGCTGCGCTGCTGCCGTCAAACTCACCATTTGTGACCACGCCCCTAACGAGCGCTAACTCATCCCCTTTCCGCAAAGGCGGCTGGGGTGTGGGGGTCACGGTCGGGGTGGATGTTGGCGGCACGGCTGATGTCGGGGTCACTGTAGGTGTGGATGTCGGCACCGGCGTTACGGTCGGCGTGGGGGTTGGGCCGGTGTAGACTTCCAACAAAACTCGGAAGCCCGTCGCCTCGTCCCGTCCGTCCGACTCGGCTACGGAACGCAAAACCGGAAGAATGCCTGAAATGTCATCACGATAACTACCGCCCATAGAATATCGCTTGCCATCGGCGTTGTCAGCCAACTCCATGACGTTGCCGAGCTGAAACTTGAGCAAGTTGAACGGATTAACCAATTTTTCTCGGTAATTGACGGACATGGGATGAGTTTTAGTACTCATCTTCGTGGTAAAACATTCGTAAATGTCCATCGTCGTCCAGTAGTTGTAGTGATACTGGAATATTGCCAATCCCGGGTCGGTGTTGTACTTGCTGTACCACCCGTTCAAATCGTCAATGAACCGGATGGTGTCGGTGCGCATTTTGTAGCGCGCCGCTTCAACCCACTCGTCCGGACTGGGCAGGCGGGCATGATAACTGGACACGTGCAGTGACTGGTTGAGCCAGTCGCAGAACGCGCGGGCTTCGGCGAGCGTAACGTGGCGCACCGGCGTGTTCTCGCCAATGTTGTAGAACCAGCCGTACGCAGAATTAAACGCCGCGTACTGCTCCTGGGTTATTTCGTAAATGCCAAACCACTTCTGAGCCACAGACGACAGTGCAATCTGCACGAGCGGATTGCCCGCGGACGAACGTTGGGCAACGCCCTTGAGCACGATTGCGCTTGGGACATTGCCGCTGAACTGCAGCTCCACCGGTGCGTCCGTGCCGGTGTAGCGGTAATCCATGGGGAAACCTGGCTGTTGCGGGTCCGGGTGGTTGCCGCCGCTGCTACCGACGGGGGTGGGAGTGGGTTCGGATGAACCGCCGCCGAGACCGTCGTAGTTGGGATTGACAGAACCAGCTGTCAGTAACTCACTGCTACCGCTACGAAGTTGAATCCAGTCAAAAATCCAGTGCTCCTCAACATCGGTATTCTCGGTCAGCTGTATGCTTATCTGCGTAATAATAATATCACCGAGCTTTGACAAATCAGCCGCGTACTCGTGATATTTGTAATCACGGGGTGCAAAATAACTGGACAAGTTATCAGTACGTTGAATAGTGGTGCCGTGCCAGTTGCCTTGTTCGTCTCGTACATAAACCCAGCATTGTTTCGGTGGTAAACTGCCGTGGCCGGCGTCTATGCGAGCGCTGAATACCAGTGTGGAGAGTTGTTTGGTGGTGTAACCGTATGACATCAGCGGTCCGTCAAATCCCGGGTCACTGCCGTTGGCGGCAACCATATACGTGTGCAAATCTTTCTGGTCTTGCGGAATTGTCCATGTGTCGTGGGCGCCGGGATGCCAATCTTGGGAAGAATGGTTGGGGAATGAGAAATGGATTTGTGTGATACCTTGAGTTGGTGGATTGGTAGTCCAAAGCCAATTCGCTCCATTATTCACTCTGTCATAAGGGTCTACCGCCACTTCATCAACATAAACCGTCATATCTAAATGATAGTTCGTTGATGTTCCAGAATTGCCTGACTTAGCAAGCGCCTGTCCCCTTACGACTGAGACTCCTTGGCTCACTAAAAAAGAGTTGTGAAGTAAATGGCCAAGAATAATTTTAACCGTATGACCATTTATTGTGCCGAGGTCTAGCTTGATGTGATTGCCAAATGACTTAATACCACTCTCAAAAGAATAATTTGGGGTATCATTGTCCTCGGCGACTTCAACAACAGCGTTGTGAGGAGCGACTACATTACTACCTTTGGTTAATGGCCAGTCGGTGCCGATATGAGTTTCGTAGCCCGGTTCTCTAAAACGATGAGTTGGGTCCACATTGTCAGTTATGGGCAATGTTAAAATATTCAGATCCAAGCAAACATTGCTCGCCCATACTTCCGCGCTCGTGAAACCAATGAGTAACGCCAATAAAATACACTTTAACGCCAATTTCTTCTTCATCTTTCTGTCCTCCGTTTCTGGTTATGGTTTTATTTATTGCTTTAGCCAAAACGGCTAAAAACAATATTTTTAAATGAACTATAATTTAGAGCAATTAAAATTACTCTGCTAAAAGGCATAATTAACACGATTATGCCTCTCGCAAAAAAATCTTAAATTATGAAACTATTTAATTTATCAATTTAAAACTATTTATTATTTTATCCGCTACTTTAGTAAAATTCTTTAATGCAATAGTGTTTTTTTCGTCTTTTGGATATGATCCAAGCATATAAAAATAATTATCTTTTTGAAACAAAAATAATGTATAAGGTCCATACATGCCATACATCATAATCTTCTTTCCCTTAATATCATTAAAAATATAATTTTCTTTTTTTACAACACCAAACTCACTTGCTTGCGATGACAGCCGCTGTGTAATATATTCATCCGTATTTTTAAAATCCCACACATTATTCATCACATCAACAGAAATAAAATTATCATTTGTATAATTTTCTGACATTGATTTTGTTGGAACAATATCAATATTATATTCCTCGCCTGCAGCTTTACGTTCCTTAGATACTTTTGGCCAAGTTATAATCTTATAATCATTTGGGTAGCTTACTTCAAACCCATACTTCTCACTCTGGTAAATATTCCAGCCATTTTCGTCCACGCCTACTTTTTTCAAAATGCTTTCTTCATTATTACTGTCAACTATAGTCGGAGTTGTGTTTGTCTCTATGGGTTCGGCAATTTCATTGCTGTTTTGTGTAGTTGATGGAGTATCCAGCCCGAAGTCATTTGACTGAGCAGTTTGTTTTTCCTGATTTTTTACGTACCAAAACATACCTCCGCCAGCTAAGGCGAGAATAATAATTGAAATAGTGATTGTCAGTTGCTTTTTAGACATATAGTTTTTTCGTTAATTTTCCTCTGCTTTCACCCTACTACGAAAACAGGGGAAAATCAATGTTATCTCTTAACCGATACTGCGCCGCTTCTATCCACTCGTTCGGAGTGGGAATACGGCAATGGTACCCCACCGCATTCAGTGACTGGTTGAGCCAGTCGCAGAACGCGCGGGCATCGGCCAGCGTGACGTGACGCACCGGCGTGTTCTCGCCGATGTTGTAGAACCAGCTGTACGCAGAGTTAAACGTGGCGAACTGTTCCTGGGTGATTTCGTAAATTCCAAACTGAGCCACGGGCGCCAGTTCAATCTGTACGAGCGGATTGTCTGTAGTCGACCGTTGGGCAACGCCCTTTAGCACGATTGCGCTTGGGACATTGCCGTTGAACTGCATTTCCACCGGATACCCGTTCCCCGTGTACGTGTAGTTCATGGGGAAACCTGGCTGTTGCGTGTCCGGGTGGTTGCCGCCGCTGCTGCCGACGGGGGTGGGAGTGGGGGTTGCTTGTGGCGTTGGCGTAGTGTCCGGACCGCCGGCGATGACGAAATCCGGAGCAATACTGACATTGGGATTTCTCTGTTGCACTGAAAGCGCAGCTCCGTCCCAAAACATTACAACCTGCTCAAACTCCTGCGCGGACTGGTAGGTCTTGCCTGCCTGTCCGTACGCGCCGGTCTTATCCAGCCAATTCGGAACCTCGTCACTGCGAGCGGCGCCGTAGGCAACAGCGCCGTTGTTACCCATGTACTGGCTCCAGAAGCCTTCTTTGAGCACATGCGCCTGTGTTCCGTTGGGGTTCAGCATAATTGCGGTATAGCCATGGTAATAGCCGGTGCTGTCCCCGCGGAAATCCTGCAACGTGACGCCGTTCCAATCGTGAACGTACACGCCGCCGTTGCGATTACTGACGGGACTGCCGAGGGGGTGGCCGGCGGCGGTTGATTCGTAATAGCGGGTGAGGATAGCTTGGTTAATGGTGTTGTTAGAAT
>Ga0208373_1001324_pt1 | contig 33816 bp, 13 predicted proteins | sample RifOxyC2_FD_184036 | JGI IMG/M metagenome (GOLD analysis project Ga0208373, IMG submission 184036) | Soil microbial communities from Rifle, Colorado - Rifle Oxygen_injection C2 (SPAdes) | ecosystem: Environmental > Terrestrial > Deep subsurface > Rock core/Sediment | place: Rifle, Colorado... | reverse complement strand
AACAGAATCTGCAAAATCAAAACAAAGAGCTGAAAATAGATTAACAATCAAAAATTTACCAGTTGTACTTGAGAATATTAGGTCGAATTGGAATTAACCTCCTATACTTCTTATTCTTCGGTTAATACTAGATTATCCAGTTTGTCTAAAGAATTATTAAAAAATGTTTCAACAAAATTAAATAAAACAGAAAAAATTTATTTTAAAACTAAAACGGATCATGGAATATTAATTTGTGATTATTTAAAAAAAAGAGCAACTAAAGATAAAAATGACAGAAAAAAACAAATATTAAGAGCTCAAAATCAAATTAGTAATCCTAGTAAATCTATTAAAAAATTACGTTTTGTTAAAGAGTTAACTAAATCAAAATATATTATCAATCAAGAATTAATTGAAAAAGCTGAATTATTAGATGGTATAAAAGGTTATTATACGAATTTAGATAATTTAAGCGAAGATTTAATAATTTCTAGATATAAAGATTTATGGAATATTGAAAAATCTTTTAGAATTGCTAAATCAGATTTAATGGCAAGACCTATTTTTCATTATAAAAAAATAAGAATTGAAGCTCATATATTATTAATATTTGTAAGTTTATGTGTATCGAAATCTATAGAATTATTAACAGGATTATCAATTAAAAAAATAATCCATCAAATCTTTAAAATTTTAGATATTGAATTAATAGATCAATTAACTGGCAAAAAATTTATTAAACGCATGGATACAAAAAATAATGACGTTTTTCAGGTTTTTGAAAAATTAAAAAAATCATTGGAGTACTAAATGGTCAAAGTCAGGAAAATAGATCATTTATTTTACGTAAAATATTATGATCTTAATATATTGTAAACTCCTAAAGATGTAGAAATTTCTATCATCGGTTCTAAAGCCATTGTTCCGCACATTCGTCGATGTATGAAGCCAGCAGATAAAGCAGAGGATGAATTATCAAACATAAATATATCTATATCCTCTGCTTTAATTTTATTTGGATTGACATCATTTAAGGGCACAACGATAAAACTATCATTATTACATAGTGGTAATAAAATTTGTATAGCTTGACGAATCATTTTTACAGTAGTTTTTATTCCTCTTAATGTTGGTTCGTTTTGATCAATTTCTGGTTTTAGTTTTTCTGTGATTTTTTCTGTTAAAGCTTTGTTTGTAATCGTTTTTGCCTCAGAAGCTGTAAAAATTAAATAACATGATGGACTGTTTAAATTTTCTTGCATAGGTTTTAGTGGTAAAAAAGGATTTAATTTTACATCAAAACATAATTTCGTCAAGATTTTTTTATCTTTATTTAAGAAAAACTATTGAAAATGTTTGAATTTATAAGAAATTTTTGCTATAATAATTTGAAAACAATAAAAAAGATCTTTTACAAATAGATTTAAAACAACTTTTTGGGAGACAGGCTCCTTTGAAATTTATGTTCAAAGGATGACTGCCTCCCTGAAAGTAATGAAATATTTTTTATATTTTTGTTTTTAGATAATATATTCTTTACTCTTTTAAATTTAAGGCAACTTAAGTTTGAAAAGTAAGTTATAAAGCTTTTGCTTTATGACCTCTGATTCTTGCTTGCTAACTAGTTAGGACTTCTTGTTTTAGCTAGTCAATGGCAGGTTTAAAAATCAGTAAACGAGAATCGTTGTCTATTTATACAAATTTATGAAGGATATGGATTTGCTTTTGGGGAGTTTTTTTGTTTCGAATTTTATTCGACATTTGGTTTTTCTAATTCCAAAAATTCTATTTTCCCGCCTTCTTCCCCATCTGTAATTTTATAAACATCTTTATCAATTTTTTTGAATTCCCTAGAAGCTGAATTGTATTTATTTACTGTGGTAGATAGAGTTTTTCCTAACTCTCCCATATATTGATCGTACGCATTGATATGTTTGCCAAGTTCGCCTACTTTTTTAATAATTTCACGGACTGATTCTTCCATTTTTAAGGCCTTAAGCCCCTGTAAAACGGTTGATAAATAAGCGAAAAATGAAGTAGGGGAAGCAATGATAACTTTTTTCTTAAAAGCATATTCAATTAAATTTTGTTGATTGACGTCAATCGCTCCAACATTGTAAATAAGTAAATTATAATAAATCCCTTCTGCCGGAATAAACATAAAAGCAAATTCGGTGGTGTTTTCGTTTGGTCGAATATATTTGGAAGTTTCGTCGATACGAATTTTTACATCATTTTTAAATTCTTTTTCAAGTTGGTCGCGCTTGCTTTTATCATGTTCTTCCATAATCATATTGTATTTTTCAAGTGAGAATTTCGCATCAATCGGAATAATTTTATCTTTAAAAAACACTACAGCATCAACAATTTCTCCATTTTCAAATTTATACTGCATTTTGTATTGATTTGGTTGAAGTACATTTCCAAGTAGAGCTTCCAAGACATATTCGCCCAAAATTCCTCTTTGTTTTGGATTTTTTAAAATATTTTCTAAACTTTTCATTTGCTCAGCAAATCCAATTACTTGTTTGTTAGTTTCATCAAGTTTTGTGAGTCTTTCAGTTACGTCTTTTATAATTGTTGCGCTTTGCACAAATTGTTTGCGCATTGTTTCTGAGGAATCGGTTTGATGTTTGGAAATTTGTTCATGAATTTTATCAAGCCGTTGTTGTAATTCAATTCTTTGTCTGCCTGAGCTTTCATTTAGTTCTTTGCGTAGGTTCTCCACCATATCAAACATAAGTTTTTGCACTGGATCTTCTTTAGCTTTACTATTTTGTTGCAGTAAATAAATCAAATAAGCGATTCCGATTAAGCCGAGAATAAGGAGGAGAGTTTCCATTTTGTTAATTTTAAATTTTAAATTATGGAAAGTTAGCTTGTCATTACAAATTTTTCTAGCGCTAAAACAAAATCTCTTTTATCGTCTGTAGTAATATAGATTTTGCCTGTTTTAAAAGCAATTTCTATATCGAGGAGTTTTTTGTAGATTTTCTTTAATTCATCAAAATTGTAGGTTTGACATTGTTTTAAAATATTTGAAACCGCGAAAGGATGTTGTTTTAAGGTTTTAGCAATTGTGTTTGCTGGTATGCCCTGTTCATAACATTCTTTTATCATTATAATTAAACGAAATTGCCGGACAAGCATGTGAAAAATCATTGGTAGTTCTTCTCCACTTTGAATGATTCTTTCAAGTAAATTTAAAGCTTCTTTTTGTTTTTTGAAACCAATAGCGTCTGTTAGTTTAAAAATTGAAGTTGAGAGCAGGGGAGTTGATAGTTTTTCAATATCTTCTTTAGTAATTTCTTTCTCACTAGCAAAAAGGCAAAGTTTTTGAATCTCTTGAGAGAGTTGCCAAGTGTCATTTCCCACATACAGACTGAGATAGTTCGCATTGGTGGATGAAATTTTTCCTTCATGTTTTTTAATTTGTTCTAAAATCCAGTTTGTTAAAGTTAGTCCTTCTAGTTCCTCAAAAAATTCTACTCGGCAGTCTTTTTCAAGTTTTTTGTAGAGCGAGGTTCTTTTGTCTGGAGGGGAGGATTCTGCAAAGATTAAAATTGTGAAATCAGGAATTTCGTTTAGATTTTCAATTAGTTTTTTTTGTTCATCTTTATCACTTTCAGAAAGAAAATTTTTTATTACTACCATTCTTTTTTCAGCTAAAAAAGGCATAGTTCCAGCTTTTTTTAAAATTTCCTGCATTTGTAAGTTTTGGCTATCAAGAATTTCAATATTTAAATCGCCATTATATTTATCATAAAAAGCTTTTATCCAAGATTTAAGAGTTTTTTCAAGATTAAAAGTGTTGGGACCGTGAAAAAGAATGATGTTTTGCATATGTGTTTTAGTAGCAGGCTAGAATAATCTAGCGTGTTTGAGAAGAAGAAACAAGTGATGATCCGATTTATCGAACCGTTTCCATTACTTCTACATCTACAAACTCTGATAATCCTGGAGGAGTGTTTAGATGAATTCTGTTGTCGTAAATGATTTTTACATTAGCTCCATCTTTGAAGGGGTCGCCAATGTAATTTCTGTCGTTAAGCAGATTCTGGATGTCTCCGAATACTGATCCTGAAATTCTTAATTGTTTTTTAGAATCGCCTGAGTAACTATCAAGTTTACCTCCAATTCCATTTTTTGATTCTGTATAAAATACGCCTGAAAGGTCAGTAACATCTTGGTCGATTAAAATATTTCCACCAATGACTATGAAAGCGGCTGAGGAAATTTTTCCATATTCATATGAATTGTCTTTGAATTTAATATTATCATGAATAATTAAATCTCCGCCATTTTCAATAATAAATGTATAAGCGCCTCCTTCAATCAATATATCTGAAGCAGAGTTAATTTTATCTGTTCCAAATATTAAGTCTCCACCATCAGTTTTTCGATAAATTTTCTTATCTGGATTTGGATTAAAAGCATCCCAAAATCTTAAGTCATTTACGTTTGTTATTATAATGTTTTTATTTACTTTAGTGTTGATTTGATCTAGATTGCTGTTGTTTTTTGCTTCTATTTCAATATTTTGCTTCATGTCTTCTGAAATCTGTTCAGGTTCCCATTTGTCAAGTAGGTCAATTGCTAATTCGCAAATAAAACTTGAAAAATTATCAATTACATCATTGTTTTGTTTATAACTATCGCATAATGAAGCGGTTTTTTGTAGTGAATCTATTCCTGTAGAAGGTAAAGCTTGGTCTTTTTCTTTAAGGGGAATGATAGCAAGACCAGTTGTATTTCTTATTTCATCATTAGTTAAACATGAAAGATCAGCGCCTTCAATGAGCGGAGTATAAAGAAGTACATCGCCACTATTTCTAGTTATAAAATATTTACAAAGTCCATAAAGTACGGCATCATCAGTTCTATAAACAGGATTTAAATTTTTGCCGGTTGATTCTGATTCCGCATCATTTATAAACTCTTCAGCGCCACAATTTTTATCTTGGCAAACATATTCTCCGACAATAAATTCTCCTTGATAAGCAATAATGATTTTATCGTTAGGTGCAATGTTCTTAAATTGCACACCTCTTGGAGAAAAAATTGTTGTTCCTGGAACATGGCAAAGTTTCTCATAGTCTGTCATGTCTTCTGGACAATCTTCTATTTGATTGCTTTTACTTTCAAAATCATTGTAAATATATTTGTTGTGAAAGTAATATTCGCTTCGGTAGTAAGGCCATGGACGAATGTAATCTCCTGTTTCTTTGCCGTTGCTGATGCCGTAAATTTTTCCATTAGCATTCATATAAAAATTTCCATTTTCATCTTCATGCCATTCGCATTCGTTTTCGTTTTCGCAAGTTAGACCTAATTCATCTGTGATTACTACTTCAGTATATTTTGAACCATTATTGTTGTAAGTAATATAATAATTCGCATGGTCATTTGGATAAGGGAAATAAGCGGTTTGGCTTTCTTTGTTTAAATTCATGTGAGCAGTTTTTTCAAGTAAAGGAAATTTTTCTTCTTCACCTCCGCCTCCGCTTGGGATTTTACATCCAGTTGTGCATGAACTTTGGCTAGTGCCATTTAAAGCTCCATCATCACATTTTTCATCTGGTTGGTTGATAATGCCATCACCACAAAAAGGTTTAACTCCAGGGCCTCCGCCTCCGCTTGGGATTTTACATCCAGTTGTGCATGAACTTTGACTAGTGCCGTTTAAAACTCCATCATCACAAGTTTCCCAAATTTGATTTATTTTTCCATCGCCACAAGAAACTCCGGGACCACCTCCGCCAGGAGGATTCCCTCCACCGCCATGTTCTTCTTCTGTAATGGTATAAGTGTCGCTACATGCTTCTTTTTCATCTAAAACATAGATGCTAATTACATCGTCTTTCTTCGCATTATTATATTCAAAAACAAATGTATAAAGTGCAGTTCCTTGATTGCCTGGAATTTCAATTGAAACTGGATTTGTTTGATTTGAGAAATAAGTTTGAGCAGTATTGAGTTCAGTTATATTATGAAATTCTCCATTTGGATTTGAGGATTCAAAAACTACTGTTCCGCTCCATTTTGAACTATCAACCACAAGATCAAAAGAAATATTTACGGGTGTAGTTGCTGGAGAAGATGAAATTTGTGCTATTGGTTTGGAAATTAATAAATCTTCGCAAAAGGTAGGGATTTCAGGGATAGTATCGGTAAAATAACAAGGTCCAGTTTTGTCATATAATAAAGGATTTTCAGTTTGTACATAATCTGGATTAGTGTCAGAAGTGTACATTTCTATTGTATAACTTGGCTTTATGTCATTAATCGTGATAGTTATAGGAAAAGCACTGTTTTTTGAGATATTAGTATGGCAAGAATTAATAGCATTTAAATAACTAGATTGTGATGTAGGTATTGTTTCTACATAAATACATTCAACAAGTTCAACATCGTTATTGTCAGTTAGAGAAATAGAATGAACAAAAGCTGTGGTTGAATTTGAAGGATCATTTGGATTTTGTTGAAGAATATTAATCCAGAAATCGCCTTCCCATCCTTTTGGATCAATAGAATTTAATTGATAAGAAACTGAAGAATTTGAAATCACCTCATTATCGATAATTTCGATATTAAGTTCTTCGCAAATCGGAGCAAGAGCAGGGATATTTTCTTCGAAATAACAGATGTTATCGTCATTAGCATCAGAAGTTGAGATGTTAATATAATCTTCGGCTTCAACGCCAGAGATTTTGATTAAGATATTTTCTTTTGAATCGTCTTGATCAAAAGTTAAAGAACAGCCATTAGTATTTTTACAAGCAAAGATTTCAGAATTAGTAGTAACATCGAAGAAACTGATATTAACAAGATTTGAGTGATCAGTATTTTGTTTTAAAACCGTAACAGATAAACTGCCAGACCAAGATTTAGGTAAAATATGTTCAACGAGATAAGAGAAAGTATCAGAAGCTAAGATATTGTTATTTTCATTAGGAGTGACAATTAGTTCTTCGCAAATAGGTTGAAGTATTTCAATCTCACAAGTTGAGCTACAGCCATCACCATTAATATTATTACCATCATCACAAGCTTCACCTTCAGTATTTAAACCAATAGCTGTTTGAATAGTACCATCACCGCAATAATAAAAAGTTATTTCATCAAAACAGATATTAGAAGCTGTTACTTTTCCACTAATAGTTAAAGGAGAATTATTAAGAATCTCTTTATTAATTTGATAATCAACAGAACCGCTAGTTTGTATTCCCTCTGCCGAAATATTTTCTGAAGGGATAAAAGCACCTTGCGCTCCTGAATCATCCATAACCGCTGTATCTTGCCAAGAGTCACCTGAGCCTTGAATCCAGTAATTTATAGTGATTAAATCATTTAAATTATCAAGATACCAGCCGTTATTTTTTGCAATACTTAACTCAAGATTTGTACATACAGCTTCTTCTTCGATAATTTCACAAGTTTCTGTACATTGAGATTGATCAGTACCATTCAAATCTCCATCATCACAAATTTCTTCAGGTTGATTAATTTCGCCATCACCGCAAATAGGTTGAATTTCAATTTCGCAAGTGTTATCGCAACTATCGCCATTATCATTATTGCCATCGTCACAAGTTTCTTCTTCGTCCAAAATACCATCACCGCAATAAGGAGGAGTACAATTATTACGACAATCATCAAAATTATTATCATTACCATCATCACAAATTTCTTCAGGTTGATTGATTTCGCCATCACCGCAAATAGGTTGAATTTCAATTTGGCAAGTATTATCGCAACCATCACCATTTGCAGTATTACCATCGTCGCATTGTTCACTTTGATTTGATTGTAAAACTTTATCGCCGCAATATTGAATTTTAATTGAGTCTGAACAAACAGATTCTTCATTGATTGCAGATGATGTGATTGTATCATTTGATCCAAGCGTCCTTTGATTATAATTAGGAGTGTATGTTAAAGCTTGAGTGGTAAATCCTGTTCCACTTACTTCAAATGAAGCAGGTATTATACTTCCATTAGTTGTTTTATTTTGAATAGTATTTTTCCAAGGATAGCCTTCTCCTTGAACTTTTGAATAAAAAATTTGTTCAGAAGTATTTTTATTAATATAAATTGTTTCAATATTTTTACCGCTTGAATCTACAAGGTTTAGATCTAAACAAAAACATGGTTCGAAAATAGTTGAGATATTTAAATTTTCACCGCCTTCGTACCAGTCGTTTGTATCAAGTGATTCAGCAGAGGCATAAGGATCTATTGCTCCATTTTCGCCTTCATTATTCCACCAGGTTGTAGTTCCTGTTTCTGGGTCTGTATAAAGTGCGTAGGTTTGTCTTTCCATAATGAATCCTGTCGTTGAAAGTTCAATTCCTACATTGTATCCTGCTTTAGGATGAAAAAATATTGATTCAAACCATTCACGGCAATTTTTGTCTACAATACCGTCTCCAGCAACATCATTTGGATCATCACTTCCTTGATCGCATGAACTAGGAACATAATTTTGATTTTTACCGTATTTCAAAGGGACATTGCTTAAATCACTATTGTAATTTTCTCCATAAACCCAGGCAATAAATGGCTTATCTATTTTAGTTGTTCCATAATATGGATCATAACCGCCATCAAAATCTACGTAAATATACATTCCGCCTCGATATTCTTTGCTTGATTTAGTTGAATAATCAATAACTTTCACACCACTATTTAACTGGCTTTTTGAAAATTTCTCTAAAGGGAGTCTTTCGATAGTAGATTTGCCTGTGTTGTAGTTATACCAAGTGCTGACTTTGAAATCTTCTTGATCCATTTGCTCTATTGTTTCTTCATCTAAAGTGACAATATATTGCCAGATATAAATATAATAATCCCAATTTCCTTTTGAATCATAAGAATTATTAATGTATTTGTTTTTATGAACTGTATATTGATTGGTTTCTATGCAGGATAATACTTGATCGCAAGAGCCGTCTTGACCAGTTTCAGTTCCGGATGTTGATGATTTACAACCTTGTGCATCATCTTCGGCTACACTTTTCTCTGCTTCTGTTTTGGTAAACCAACTGTTCCATGCGGCTTGGGTAATATTAGTGCTAATTATTGAACCTAGCAGGATGCCTAATAAAATTATAGATAGGTTTTTGAAATGTTTTTGTAAAATTTGCATTTTTATTTTTTATATTTTTTAATTTTTATTTACCACTTGCACCGGCATTTGTAGCGTTATCTGTTGGAGGAGAATCTTCACTTGCAGTTCCGCCCTCTTGATAATCATCTGTACCAGTTGTTGAGTCAGCCTCGCCACTTGAATTTGAATCTCCATCTTGATCATCGTCTTCAACAACTACATCGTCTTCACATTCATCATCTTCTTCTGGAGTTGGTGCTGGAGGTATTACTTCTTCAGTAGGTGGCGGTGGTTGGAATTCTGGATTAGCTTTTAAGCTGGCTCCAAGAGCGAATGTGGTTGAATCTATCTTTGATTGTTGTGCAAAGGTTTCATCTATTCTTTCCGCTGTAGCATTGTCGTTAGGCAGAATTCTTACTTTTGGTATGTCAATTGTTTGGTAATATAAACCTCCTCTTCCGACCATGACTGTTGATAAGTTCGTACATGGCGCAGTGATTACAAAGCCTCCATGCGCTTCTGGTTTCATGTAATAGACATAACCATTTTCATTATCTCTGATTTTTAGCAAAGGTCCGTTTTCTTGTTTCCCGTTTTCATCTCTGACATCTGCCTCAATTATTTTTTCAATTGAATATTTTTGTCCAAATTTTGATTCATCTAGATATTTTACCTCATTTCCCGCTAAAGGTATAGAGTTAATATCCATAAGTTCGACAGCTCGGTACATTTCTAGGATTTCTTCAAATCTTTTTAAAGCATTTTTATATTTTTCTAATTCTTTATCTGTGATTTTATGAGAAAAGTCTTTTCCGGGTTCAGCCATGCCGTAGAATTTCGCGTTTAAATTATTTCGATATTCTTGTTCATTTAAATTTGGATTATAAAAAATCTCACGTAGAGCTTGTAAATCTTTTAATAAATTTCCTTCTTCTCCTGTTTGATGTTGAATGACGTATTCAAGCGTGTCAACCGTTCCAGAAGTAGCTGATAATTTAATGCCAAGAGGGGAGTTAAAGAGATCAAAAGCGTGTCTTTCAAATTTATGCATGGTGTCGATTTTTTCTTTATTTTGAGGATATGTATTCAAAATTACTGCTAATAAAATATCGTCTATAAATTCAGAAAGAAGAATGCCGTGTTTATGATTTTTTAATTTCTCATTAATTTCTTTCATTAAGTCTTTATTAGCTTTGATTGCGTAAACTATTTGCATAGCTTCAGCTAGGCTCGTTGGTGCAGAATATGCGTTTATTAAATTATCAAGAGTTTGAGTGTTTCCCAATGCTTCAGTACTATTTTCTTGAAGATTTTCAAATGATTTTTCGTGTGGAACTGGGCTTAAGAAATAAACGCAGGCATCGCTGATTAATTTATGATCTGAATTGCCTCCTTTTTCCCATAATTTTTTATAATTCTCGCTAAACATGAAGCGCGATAAGATTTCAGGATGGGTGTGAATAAGAGTTCTAGCACCAGCTCTTTTGTATCTGATATTGTAAGCGGCTGATGAGAAGATTTGATCCCATTCTGGATCGTCTTGAGTAATGCCAAGTAAGTCAACTTTGACGCCAACAACATTTTTCAAGTAAGCGCTTAATTTGGACATAGCTATTTCCAGCTCAAAATTAAGTCTGTCTCCATTTGAGTGAAGTTTTGCGACTTGGACATCTGTAATAAGTTGTAGATACTGCCTTTTTTGAATTTCAGTTGCATTTTTATACCAGATATTGATAGTATCTCGATCTTTTTCAAGAACCTCTCGAATTCTTGTAAGAACAATGTTCGTTAGTCTGACAGCTTCAGCTCTATTACCTTGAATGTCCGGATTATTAAGCATAATATTGAAAACAAATCTTTGCGAGCTTGTTTCAAGTAAATTATTTTCTTCAATTGATTTTAAACTATAAATAGTGCTATCATAAATATTATCTTCTGGCCTTAATCCTTCTAAAAATTCTTGATTTTGTTGAAGTTCAGGATTTATTTTTAAATGTTCTAAGACCTCGCCTTTATGCGATAAAGGTGGAAGTTGGATGGAGTTCCTGAAAGTGTAGAAAACTAGGTATGAAAGCAAATAATCTCTTTCTGCTGAGGTTGGGATTCTACCTTGGCCAGTTTCATCTGTTAGTAAATTATGATCTTTGATGGCTTGATTTAATTCTTCGATAAAACTTGGATAGTTATAAAGCACTTCCATTATATCTGAGGCGTTGTAGTCTGTAGCATTGCCGTTATGAACATCTATTATTGTGCCAGCAAGGATTTTTTGAATATCAATTAATCCTTCTTTGCCTTTTATAAAATCAAGTCCATGAATATCTCTTTCACCTGCTAATTGTATAGTTATATTTCTTAATTCTGCTTTTCTTTCTGGACTTACCAAAAGACGATCAATAAATCTTTGATCAATTGGCAAAAGTCCTTGAGCAATCTTGGTTGGCGCCCAAATTTTTGTTAATTGCTCGACTCTTCTTTGAATTTCATTGAATTGTTGAGGATGATTTTTCTTTAATGTTTCGCGCAGGCTCCATAATTGGATTTGTTTGATTAAGATTGGTTCTTGTTCTTTTAAAATTTGGATTTGACTTTTTACATTAGCAATTGTTTCTTGAATTCCTTCAGTTTGGGTAGTAGTTGTTAAAAGTTCTAATGATTGCGCTAATTTTAATCTTTCTTGGCGATTTTTTTCTAAAGTTTCTCTTTCCGCTCCATTAGGAGTTGTTATATCTCCAAGACTTTCTTCTACCCATAATCTGTAGATTAGAGGTAATCTTAAGAAGAATTTATCTTTTTGAGCAGTTAAATATTGCTGGAAACCTTCTTTACTAGGTTCAGCTTTTTTTAGACTTTCTCTTAATTTTGCTTCTGCTTTTGCTACTGTTTCTGGACCATAATTGTTTTCGGTTGCTCTTAAATATTCTCTATGAGCTTCTCTTTTTCTTTTGGTAAGCTCAATTTGATATTCTTCGGCGGTTTGTGATAAGAAAAGAAGATAAGCTCTGAAAACTGAATCTAAATTTTCTACATTTTCATAAGTTTCCTCAACGCCGAGATGTTTTAAGGTTTCAGTTGTGTATTGATCGTATAATTGAAGTTCATGAAGTTGTTCTGTGGCATCAAGTTTGGCTTTATTTTCAAGTATTCTTGCCATAGCTTGATTATCAATTCCTGTAGCAGATACTCGCTCATCAAAAATATCATTGCCGGTTTTAATTTCCATGATATTGCTGATGGATAGTGTTCTTCTATTTCTGGATTGTAATCTGTAATGTCCAGCTGATTCTCTAAGAGTCTTGAGATCAATAATTTTTTCTCGTTTGTAGTTCTCGATTGAAAGTAAGTGGTGAAAAGCGGCGAAATAAGGATTGTATTTAAGTATGCTTTCAGCCGCAGGATAATCAGGTTCGGCTTTTTGAAGAGCGTTGAAATAATTATTTAAATTTTCGATTAAATTGTTTTTGATTTGTTCTTTTTCAAGTTCTTTATCTTCTCCTACATTTATTTTCATGTGCTCGAAGTAGGCATTGAAAAGATTTTCTAAATCAGTTTCATTTGATTTATTGATAAAATTTTCTAATTGATTTCTTGATTCAGGTGTTCTTGATTTTTCTAAATTTCTAAAGTTTTCAGCAATTTGACTGAATGATTGTAATAAATTTTTGTTTTCAGGAGACAAAGAATCTTTTGCTTGTAGTGAATTTAATAGATTTTCGTATCCTGGCACTTCTTCCAATCTTGCGAATCTGATTGTGATTATTTCATGTTTAACATGGCCACCATTTTTTGCGGCATAAACGATAGTTGATCTGCTGATTACTGGAATTAGTCCGGTTTTAAATGATAAATTAAATTTTGTTCCTGATCTTGTTAATAAGTGATCATAAGCAGGATCAATCCAGACTTCAATTAAGGAATTATCAGCATTGTGAATGTTCATTTCAGCTGAAAATTTGCCTGTTTTGGAGAAAGTTATTTCAGCTTCAGTAATACTGTCATTATATTCTTTTAAGTAAGTTTCAAAACTTGCGCTGTCTGCTTCGGGTGGTAAAAAATTAAGTCCCGTTTGAATATGTCTATTTGAAAGCGCGATTGGTCTTCCACCCTTGCTAAAACGTAGTTCGGGTAGATTAGTTAATTTTGCAAATTTGGCTTTGGCTGTTTCTTGACTATATCGATTAAGCGCTTCTAAATCAGGATTTTTCTTCCAATCAAAAGCGCTGATAATGGTTTTTTCTCTTTCATTGGCTCTTTTGGTAGTAACCTGATCAAGAATGCCTCGTGTAATTGCTTCTTTAGGATAAATTCTGATTGAATCAACTCCATTTGGATGTTCGAGTATGACCTTGAAATAACAAACTCCATTTTGCCAGCCAAGCTCTACACCTTTAAATCTAATTGGCCAAGCTTTTTTCTGCATGGCAAGTTGTAATTCTGCTGTGTCTGATTGAAGAGCAAGTTCCAAAGATTGTCTCATTATTTGTTCTGAAAGTATTTTTGCATCTTGTGGTTTAATAGTGTCTTTTGCTTGAGCAAGAATTGATTGTTCTGCTTGTTCTTGAATTTCTTTTGCTCTTTGTGTCATATATTCTTGAGCGCCTTTTTCCATTTTTTCAAATTTTCTTTGTGCTTTTTCACCAAGTGATAAGAATTCTGCTCCAATTGACGCTCCAATTCCAAGCGGTCCGACATTAGCTTTTGCAAAAATTGTTCTGCCTTTAATATCAACTTGCACTCTTGCTTTTACGCCAGGCTTGACTTCACCATTTTTGAAGAAACTTATGTTGATTGAGCCTCTAACATAAACATCATTTCCGAAATCTTTATCATATTGAAGTCCGACTTGAGGAGAAAGAGCGGCGGCAAATTCATAACCAGAAAGTTCAGAATCTTTTGCAAGTTCAATAGCGTGGCGGATATCCATTCCAATTCCGGCTGAGCCCGTAAGATCGCCAAAGCGTGTTTCTAATTCACCTTCTGCGGTTAATTTAACTTCATGCAAGCTTGGAGCTGTGGGTTTGACCTCGAATTTTCCTGCTTGTCCAAGATCAATTGTTAGAGCAGGAAGTTCATAAAGCGCGGTTAATTTGCGTAGTCCTTCTAATAAATTTTTGTTTCGAATAGCGGTAAGAATAACACTATCTTCTTTGAGCGCATGTAAAGCATCTTTTCCAATTCCTGGTCTAATTATTCCTTCTGAAAAATCTCTTGCGTCTTGTTCGGTTTCTGAAAGTCTTTGATATTCTTCTTCTGTTAAAGAACTTTGATAAGCGGTTTCAATAACTCTGATAAAAGAACCTAAAAATCTATCTTTTGGTTTGCCATCAGGGAATTGGCTTAAGCGAGTAAAAGTATTATTGAAAACATTATTTCCCTCAAGAAGAAGACGTAATCCTTGAAGATTTGGTTTGTCTTGTAAGTATTTTTTGGCTAAAGGTTTATCAGGATCTTTGTCAATGACCATCAGTTCACAGTATTTATACCAATCAATAGCTAGATGATTTAAATCATCATTATTTAGTTCTTTTTCTAAATAAGCATTTAGTAAAGCTTTGATTATTGGTTTTTTTAATGCTTTTTCAACTTTTGCGATAGCTTCTACGAATTTGTTAGTTTGTTCTTGATCATTTGGATTTGCCGCGGATTTAGCTAAATCAAGTTTGAAAATATCAAAAGCCGCGATTTTTAAATCTATAAATGCATTATTGATGATCGGCATAATCTCTGCAATTGCGTCTGCAAGTTCTGGATTGTTGTTTGCAAAAGCTGATTGAATTCTTTGTTCATCTGTTTTTTGATTTTCATTTCTTATTCGATCATAATATCCTTTTAAGGTCTGACCATGTTCCCATATTTGTTCAGCGCTTAGAGTTACGCCTTGGCTATTGGCCATTTCGTACATTTTGATCAAAGATTCTTTGACTTCTTCATATTCATCAAATGATTCAATGATAATATCTATTTTATGTTTTGTAGCTTCTTCCGTTCGGAGAGTATCAACACCTTTTCTAGCAATTCTAGTCATTGTCTCAAATTCTTCTCTTGATAAATTACTGTATAATTCAAATAATTCGCGGGAAGGGGAGCCGTCAGGATTATAAAGACCGTCAAAAAATTTATTAACATCTTCTACATCTCTAAACATAGCCATTTTGCTTTCAAATTCTTTTTCATAGAGTCTTTTTAGACGAGAATTATTTTGCGGATTTGCTTTTTTGTCTTCAATATCGGTAAGTTCTTGATCTGCGTTCGCTATGTCTTGTGTGTATTGAGCATTTTCATTTTTAAATGTTTTGATTTTGCTCTCTGCATCTTTAAGTTTTTGTAATGCTTCATAAACAGCTGTTTTTTGCTCTTTTGGTAATTTTTCATAATCACTTAAACGTATAATTTCTCTTATTGCTAAATCAGTATTTCGTTCTGGAATAACTGGAGTTTTATCGTCAATGTCATCATCATTGAAGATAATATTAGATTCATCTAATTTAGGATCAAAAATGTCATCATCATTAAAAATAATATTAGATTCATCTAATTTAGGATCAAAAATTTCTATTCCCAAAATTCTATTCATTTCCATGCCTGCTGTTTTAATGCATGGAGTTCGATTAAGAGGAGTGGCCTGAAGAGCATTTCGACTATCTTCTTTTTCGACTTTAATTCCTTCGCCAAGATATAGTTCTGTTATTTCTTGTTCAAGTAGTTTCTTTTGACTTATAGCTTTATTGATTTCTTTTTTTGCTTCTTTCCCGACTGGATCAGATTCAATAATCTGATTGAATTGTTGATTAATAGCCTCAATTTCATTTTCTAATTGTTTAATTTCCTTTTTATTTTCTTCAGGATTCTCTTTTCTTAATTCAGTGATTCTTAGAATTTTTGTTCCTCTTTTATTAAATAAAGCTTGATCTAAAGTTAGTTGTCTTTCTTCTATAATTTGCGTTTGAGCAGAAATTGTTTTATTTTTATCTGATAGTTCTTTACTTTTTGAACTAATTTCACCTCTGTATCTTATTATCTCATCCTTGAAAAATTGTATTTTTCTTTGATCTTCAGGACTTAATTTAACATAGTTTTGAAGAGGATCTAGCGTGTCAGGAGCTTCCATTATCGGATCTTCTATTCTGTTATCACTGAATAAAGCTTGGCGAATTATTTCTTTGGCAGATTCAATATCTGCTTTTCGTTTTTCAATTTCTGTTTGATTTTCTTCGATAGCTTTTTCTTTTTCTTCTATCTCTCCTTCAATTTCTTTCACAGCTTTTTCTCTATAAACGCCACCTCTTTCTATGAAAAGTGCGACAAAATCGTCAGCTAGAGCGTACATTGTTTCTCGTTTTGTCTTTGGATCAGTGTTGCCGTATTTTTTGTCTATTTCGGCAATAGCTTCGGTTGCTTCTGTTCTTATTTCTATAAGTTCTGATCTTAAAGTTGGTAATTTGTCTTTTGCTTCTTCAATCTTTTCTCCTAATTTTGCTTTTTTTTCTGCTGTGGTTTCTGAATCATTTATTTCTGTTTGCCAGTTAGCAATTTGCTTTTCTAAATCAGTTATTTCTTTTTTCTTTTTTTCAATTTTTTCATAATAAGGGGCTTTTTCTTCGCCGATGATTCTTTGTCTGTCTGTAACCATAGCAATAAAAGCCTCTCTCATTGCGTCATTGAACCCAGCGATTGGTCCATTTTCGTAATTATTCAAAAAATCTGTAAGTGCTTCGCCATCGGCTCTGAAATCATCAGTTGATTTGGCTCGAAGTTTTTGACCTTCCGTCTCATAACTTGCTTGTGATTGTTCGTTTGCTCCTAGGATATCGCTAATTCTTGCAGTATCTTGATTTTCAGTGTGACTATAGCGTTCGTCAGAAAGCAATATTGATAGTTCTCGGCCTTTGTCTTTTTTGAATAATTTTGTTTTGTTTACATGAGAACTGATTGCATATAAAATATCTTCTGGAATGTTTTTTAAAACTAGATAACTTGACTCTTCAAAATTGATAGTTTGAAGTATGTTGAAATTTTTGACTGCATCTCTTAATTCTTCATTCATCGCGATATTGCTTCTGCCCCACATTTGATTGCCATAATCTAGCCATGGGTGATGATCTTCTTCAATTGGATTTCCGATTTCTGAAATAATTCTTAAGATCGCATCTTTGTGAGTTTGATAATAAAAAATAGTTTTTGCGTCAATGCCATCTTCTTTCAAAGTTTGGCAAAATTGTGTAACTGCTTGATCGCTTATAGCAATTGAATCAGTCGCATCTAAATTCGCGTCAGATTTTGTTTCGATATTTGAAACTATATCGCTGTAGCTATAAGGACCTGAGAAATTTGGAATAACCTCATGAATTCCATCAAGTTTTTGACTTTCAAGTCTTTCCTTTTCTTTTACTACTTCGCCTTGTTTTATGTAATTTAAATAATATTCATAAGTCCATTTTTTTCTTAGATTTTGGAAAGTTTTGATAATGGTCGTTTTTTCATTTGGATTTGTTGTTACTTCTAAAAGTTTATTTTCAGCTTGATTTAATTGTTCATAATAACGAGCTTTATCAGCTTCTAAATCTTTGTTCATTGTTTCTAAAATCGTATCTATTCTTGGATTTTTGAGCGCTTTTTCAATTTTTTTCTTAGCTTGAATTGGATCTTGCATAATTCGTAAAAATTCTAGTTCAATAGCGGTATTTCTCTCTATTTGAGTTGATAAATCCTTATATTTTTTCGCAATTTCTTCTCTAATAATTGTAATTGCGGCATCGAATCTTGTTGGTTCTATAGATTTTTCATAAGCTCTTTTTTTGAAAATTCTGGTTTCAAGAGAACGTCTTAAAAGTCGGCTATATTCTCGATTGTAGCCGTAAATTGTAAATTCAGGATTCTTAGTATTTCCATCTGCGACTTTCATTAAATCTTCTGCCTGTTCTGTCATAAACTCGGCTTTGTGTTCGAAAATTCTTTTGAAAACGCCAAGCAACATATAAGTTTGCTCTAAGAAAGCATTGATTTGCGCTTCCATCTTTTGGTGAATTTCGAAATAGCCTTTACCGTCACTAACTGCTTTTTTTTGCTCGTCAGTTAGATTTTTGTATTTAACGCCGGTTATTTTTAGCAGTTTTTTCACTCTGTCCGCATTTTTTTTGTCTGGATTGGCATTAAGTTTTTTTAATTCTTCCAAAGCTTCCATTCTTTCATTAAATTCTTTTTTGCCTCTAAATCCTTCAAAAAATCCAAGTCCTCCTAAAGCAGGCAAAGCCAAAGTAATTAAATCATCAAATTCAATGGTATTTCGATTATTTTTCCTAATTATGTTTGGCAAATTTCTAATTGAGCCCATTAATTTTTCTGTTATTTCCTTCATATCTTTTCCATAGTTTGCAAATGGAAGTTGTTTCGCAAATTCTTCCTGTGCAAGTTTGCCGACTCGTCCCCATGAATCAAACATTTCTGATGGCACTTGAATTTCTCCATAAGTATTATTGATAACATGGATTTTCGTTTCATAACTGGTAGTTTGATCATTTGGATCATAACTTCCTTTTAAGAAATTTAAAGTTGGATTTGTTTCAAGAATTTCATTTGATCTATCAATTCGATCTTGATAATCAGCGACTTTGTTTCTCAAAATATCTGCTTTTTGGTTTTGTAAATTTTGAATATCCCTCTCTATTAATTCAATTCCCTCGCTTTGATCAGTTTCTGATTTACGTAAATTTAAAAGTTCTTTTTGTTTTCCTAATATTTGATTATCCAAATCGCTTAATTGTGTTTGTTCGTCTTCAATAAGTCTTGTTGCTTTTCCAATTGCGACTTGCTCTCCATAAATATTTTGAACCATTTCTTGAATTTCCATTTGCGTTGTTTGTCTTTGTTCTCTTGCTAAATTTTCTTGTTCTCTATTTTGCGCTAATTCATTAAGAGCAGATTGAGCCTCAACTGTTGCGTCTTCTCCTTGAATTCGTTTTTTATCTTGTTCTTCAAAGGAAATTTGTAAAGATTCTTTGATTTCTTCTAAAGCAATATAAATATCAGCGTCAAAATTAATTCTTTCGCCAGATTTTAAAGGTCTTTCATTATAGATAGCTTCTTTGTTTTGCGCTAAAGTGATTAAAAATTCTCCAACTGCTTGATTAGGATTTTTCCCTTCACGTTCCGCTTGAGTTCTCAAATATTTATATCCGTTTTGAGCAGATTGCGATAAACCATTAATTATTAATTCTTCGGCTTTTGTGCCTAATATTTCTTGAAGAGGCGGAGTTTGATCTTGAAGGATGGCTAAGCTGTCAGGGTTAGGTTGAATTTTGATATGATTTTTAGGATCGCTTGAAATAATGAAATAATCATTTGAAGATTTTGCTTGATAATTTGCGCCTTCAAGATTGAATTTATTTTTATTTTTTTCATATTCTCGTTCTCCTAATTGGTAAGCGTCATATCTGATCCAAGCATCATTAAGTTTTGCTTGTAAAATTTTTCGGACTGTTTTTCCATTACTTCTAATTTGAAGATCAAGGATATCAATATCTGTTGTCTCTATTATTGCACCTTGAGCGTCTCTCTTAATCTTCGCAACTTTTCTATCCAAATCTTCTATTTGTTTTATTGTTTTTATCTCTTTTCTATTATTTTCAAAAAGAGCATTTCCTAGATTTTCATCTTCTGAAATTGATTTTTCAAAATCATAAATCGCTCCTTGTATACCGCTCCATACTTGAGGTTCAAATTCTACATTAAAGAATGAAGGGTCTTCTTCTTTTCTTTCTCCTTCATATTTAATTAATTGTCCGATTAAAGTTTCCTCATGAGCAATCGCCCAAAGTTCGAGTGGAGATGATGTAACTTCTATTTTTTTAGTTGCAATTTCCACATCATCTTCGCTAAGGCCGCTTTCTTCTGGTTTAGCAGGATTTATCGGCTGAGGTACTTTTTCGGTATTGTTAATTACTTCTTCAATTTCATCTTTTTCTCTAAGTTTTTCTAAGGCTTCTTCAAATTTTTCGTTATATGATTTTTTAAAATCATTTTCTTTTGGAGGTGTTTCTTTTAAAAGTTCGTCTTTCAATTCAAACTCTACTTGTTGCGTTTCTTCATCAAGTTTTCTGAAACTTAATGAAATTTTATTATTTTCATATTTAACATGAATTAAAATTGGCGGTCTTCCTTCTAATTGCAAAATTCCTTGCCATGGAGAAGTTGATGGAACTGATGTAGATGATTCAACTTTACTTTGAATAAAATTATAAATTATATCTTTTGTCCTGTCTCCTTCTGTAACTTCTTCTAATGAATTTTCTAATTTTGAAATATCTTCAATGGCTAAAGTAACAGCATTCCCTGATAAGGTTTGTTTGACCTCGAGTTTTTTTATGTCTACCGCGTAATCACCTATACTTGGAAAGACAGGATCAGCATCTATTTGTTGTCGTAAAGCGTTTAGTTGCGCTTCGGCAATATTATCTTGAGTTTGTGTTTTGCCGTATTCAAGAGTTATTTTGTATCCTTCTTTTGCCTGTTCAAGTGCTTGCCATTTTTTGATAAAGCTAAGAGCGATTTTATTTTGATAATTTGTAGAAAATAAATCATAGTTTGATTGATTTCTTATTTCTTCCCACTTTGGAAGTTCTTGTGCTTTTGATAATAAATTTTCAACATATTGATAAGCGATATTTCCTAATTCTTCCTTGGTTGTAGCAAGAAGATTTGGTAAATTATTATCAGTTATTTGCGCGAAATTTCCTTTTAAAAAATCAATGAATTTTTGAGGAGAAGTAAAATCTAAATCTTGTATTTGGCAATATATTTCAATGAAAGTTAATTCAAAAGTTTGGGAAAGACCCAAGTCAATTTGTTGTTTTTTGCCGTCTTCTTCTAAACCAATGCTAAGGGCAAAATCGGTAATATTTGGTGTGGCTGTTCCTTGAAAATATGCAGTTATTTGATCAGAATAAGTTCTATTTCCCAAAATTTCGTTTGGATTAGAAATAAAAAGAGGTTTTTCTTGAATCAAATCTGCAGATAAATCATGTTTAGGCAAAACATGATTTAAATAATAATTTCGTTCATAGTTTTCGACTTCAGCAAGAGATAAATATGCTTTTGGGGAAATTATTTCATAAGCATTATCTAAGACGTATTTAGCTGTGGCATAAGTTTTGACTGGCATTGTTTTTAATCTTTCTGTTGCATTTTTATATCCTTCGTTTTCTTTCCATTCTTCATTTTCAGGTTGAGTAAAGAGATAATAGGCTTTGGCAATGGCTAGTTTCTCATTTATTGCATCGTTAGCTTCTTTTCCTATCATGGCAAAGCACTGATAATAAGAAGTTTCTAAATCAGTTATACCTGTAAATTCACCTTGGAATCCTTTTAATAAAGTTTCTTCAAGACTTTCAATTGCAAATGGATTTAAATTATCTCTTACGTCTCCATTTTCATCAAAAAAGTAGCTATTTGCGATTGTTTCAAGTAGATAAGCGGCTTTTGCATTAGATAATTTATCTCCATCTTTCGCGCTTTTATCATTTGGGTTTTGATTATATTGCTCCCAAAGTTTTTTTGTTAAAACGAATCTGCTATTTTTGACAACTGTTTCTATTAGTTTTTCAGTAATAGTTTCTTCAATACTTTCTCGTGCTAATATTTGTTTTGCAAGAAGCTTGTCTTTTCCAAAAATTTCTAAACTTTCTAAAATTTCTGCTGATTTTGTATTATCAAATGGAATAGGGGATGATGATAAAGCTTTTTTATTATCTTGATAAAGTTTTCGAATTGTTGGTTTGCCGTCTGTTGATTCTAGAAGAAGCACAACTGATACTTCTCTTCCTGTTTCATCTCTGACATTTGTTAATAAAATTCTGATTTTCTCTGTTAAATCTGATATTTCTGATAACTTTCCAACCGCATCGATTACTCCGCTTATTTTGATTAATTGACGTTCGAAAATTTCTGTTATTCTTAATGTCGCAATTTCTTTTAATTCTGCATTTTCAATATTATTCGCAGTTACTAATTTTTCAGTTAATAATTCTTCGGTTATCGCTCCTTTTTCTACGAATTTCATTGCGTAAGCATCGCAATATTCTCCATATAATCTGTTAATTTCCGGTTCTGAAATTTTGTCTTCAAGTGCGGTTAATGGAAATAATCCATTTTCAAAAGATTTTATAATTATCGGTCTTAAAGTTTCGTTGTAAAAATTTTCTAAAATTTTATCAAGATTTTCATTTTTATCAAGACTGGCGATATCAATTGAACTTTGGAGAAGACGATCTAATTCTTCATGATTTTTTGGTTCTAAAGTTTTTAGATAAGTTAGAGCTTCTTTAGTATATGCTTCTCGCAGTTTTTGATTGCCTTCTGCGTCCATGTCTAATTGTTGATCAATGACCTTGGCTGGTTCTGATGTGCTTGTGGTTGAAGCAGTTAATGCATCAACAATTGGAGTCATACAAAATCTTCTCCAAGTTAATTTCTCTTCAGTTCTTAAAATTGTGAAATATCGTTTTAATTTGTTAATAGTTGCTGATTCTAAATCTTTATTTTTAAATAAGTTTTCAGTATTTTCGAACGGTTTTATAAATCCATTCTCATCAAACAATCTAACTTGCGGATGAATTTTGATTCCATTACGTGTTTTGATTTTATCTCGATATCTTCTGGCAATGATTTCATAAGCTGTTTGTGAGTTTAAGAAAGTTTTAGAATTTTCTGAAAAATCAGGGATAAAATTAGATTCAAATTGTTTGTTTGATATTCTTCTTTTTAAGTTTTCTTGAAAATCATAAGCTGTGTCTCTTTCAACTAGTGTTTCTTGAACAAATTCGTCGGTAAGCAGAGATTCAAATTCTCGAGTATTCCACATTTCTTCAAGTTTAGCCGTTGGATCATCAAGTTTTGCAGATTTAATGGCGTTTATTAGAGTTTGATTTTCAGCTAAAAATTGCTCAAAAGTTTGAATTTTTTGTAATTGCGCATTTTTTGTAGGATCATTTATTGGAATATCTTTGATTTTGTTATAAAGCGTATCGACTGCCTGAGAAGCGAGTTTAAGAGTTTCAAGATTTTGTAAATTATCTGCTGTAAATATTTGTTCTGCTGCTTGACCATTGGCGGCAAGTTTTTGAAGGTCTTTAAATTTACTTGTTAAATTACCAGCAAAAGGATTTGAAGTAAGATCTATGTTTTCAGGAATTTTTATTTTAGTTGCTTTTTCGCTTGGGGTATCTGGATAAAATTCTTTGGTTAATAACTCACTTAAAGTTTTAAGATTATTTGCTATTCCTTTTGATTGATTATTTTGGAAAAGTTCATATTTTTGACCTTGTTTTGTAATTTTATAATTTTCTCCAGCTGTACCTTGCAAATAGATGGTGAATGAATCAGCAATTTTAACAAGATCATTTTTTTCAAGTTTTGCAAGAGAGTCTATGAAATTATTTATTTTGAAAGTTTTATCAGCTCTTTTATCGCATTTATCAAAACCATGTCTTAGAAGTTTAAATTCATGGTTAAATATGGTTGCAAGAGCTTCTTTTTGAGAAGTGATGTTTTTCTCATCATTGTTGAAAGCAATAATAAATTCAGTTTGAATTAAATTTCCTTCTGTATCTTTGGCCATTCTAAATTCTATATTTTGCGTTTCATCACTGATTCTTACAATTCTATTTAATTGTTGATTTGGGTTTAAAGCATCATTTAATGGATTAATATTTGTTTCAGCATTTTCTAAGCCTGCAGAAATATTTATTGTAGTTATTTGTTCAGTAGTTTCTTGTAAGACATTTTCTTTAAGTCTTGTCTGTAAAGCTGTTGTTCTAATATCTAGCCCTTTATTTTCTCCAGTTTTTTTCAAGAAAAATTTTGGTTCTGTTTTTCTAGCTTTTTTTAACCAAAAATTACCTTGAGGAGATGATAAGAAAATTTGGTATTGAAGATTTGGGAATTCGTTAAATTCATCAAGTTTTTGAATGAAAAACGTGATATCTGATTCTGAATTTATTGAGGTTTGCAATCTAGCTTTTTCTGGAGAATTGAAAAGTTCTTGAAGAGGAGCTCCGGTTGCTTTGTCCATAAAAGACGATTTGAAAGCTTGATTTGCTGGAATTCCTTTTTTGTATCTTGTGAGAGTTACATCAGTTGCTTGTCCATTTTTATCAAACATTTTGAAAGTCAAGATTTGAGATCGTAGAGGGTGGCCATCTTTAATTTTATTAAATTCAATGAAAAATTTATCAAGATTATGGAGTGATAAAGTTTCATTAAATTCAATGGTTTCTGGATGCTTTGGATAAAGTTGATGTAAGAAAACGTTTTTGGCTTCGATTTCTCTTGTAACTTTGGCAATTTGCCTATTTTCTTTGAAAAGTTTGATTTCATTTTCTTCTTTTTGAATCTTAAACCAAGTAATTTTGTCATTCTCTTTAACTGCGAGAGTAATTTGATATTTAGCAATGTTATGTAATTTGGCTAATTGACTTTCCACTTTTGCTCCCCAATCTTCAGGATTTTCAACATCAAGTTTAAGCACGCCTGGAGTTGATAAAATTTCTTCAACTGGTTGGTCAGTTATTTTTGGTTGCTGTTTTGGAATTTCAATAATGAATTTTCCATTTGCTTCCTTTCTTATAAATGCGGTTTGTGGTTTTCCATTTGCTGAATAATTAATAGTGATTTTATGGTTAGGAGAAGTAAGTTTGCCTGCTAAAGTTGGGAAATTTTCATGTAATTCTAATGCAGCTTCAATAGGTTTTTCGTTAAAATTATATGTAGCGACTTGTTGTTCAGTTTCTAATTTTTCATGGTCAGCTTTTGATCGCGCTTCTTCTTGTTCTTTAGCTTCCAAAGCGTTTTCTCGTTCTTGTTTAAGTTCTTCTAATTTTGGTTTAGCAGTTTTGTAAATTTCACCAAAAATGCTAGTTCCTTCAATAGATGTGAATAAGAAGTCTTTACTTACGCCTTTAGCTATTTGTTTGCCATCAATTGTAGCGAACCATTTATTCTCAGGGCTTAAAGAAACTTTGAGAGTATGTCCATCAATAGTTTTTAAATCAGGTTTAACATTTCTCCAGCCAGTTGTTTTATCAAAAGTTTCAGTAGCAATGGCATCGAAAAAGGCGATAGCGTCTTTTCCTTGTTTTTCAAGTGCTTTTTCAGTTTCTTTTTGACGTTGTTTTTCTTCTGTTTCACTTCGTTTTTTTTGTTCAGTTTCTTGTCTAGTTTTAATTTCTTCTTGAGTTAAAGGTTGAGAGAAAATATGATCTTCCAATAATTTTTGAACTTGAGTTTTGTTAGTGGTTTTGGCGATAGACGCATCATTTGTATCAAAAAGTTCAAAAGTTTTGGTTTCGTGGTCAAAAGAAATTTTATATTTTTCTGTAGCAGATTTTTCTAAAAGAATAATGAAAGAAATTTTCTCATCAGCAATTAATTTTTTAGCTAATGGTTGGCAATATTCTTTTTTATTAAGTTTGAATTGGCTAATATAGTGTAAATTTTGATTGATTCTGAATTCAACAACTGGAGTTTGTGATTGAATAACACTTCTTTGATTGTGTGGTAGAGCGCCTTTACCATTATATTGAGGTTCTTTGTCATAAATTCTAAAAGTATACTTACCAGTTTCCCATTGACGAAGAATAATCCAGTTAGGCTGGCCATTTTTATTAATAAATTTGTGAGGACCAATCGCTTGTTTGTTTTTTAAGCCGGCAACTTGTCTGATGAAGTTAAGATCATTGTCAAGTTGTTCGAGAGCTTCTGTTAATTGAGTTTCAGTATCTGAAGCTTCAGGAGATTTTTTAGTAGGTTCTGATTTAGCTGGTTCTGGAGTTTGAGTAGGGGAAGTAGATTGAGGAGCAGGTTGAGGTTGAGATTCAATTTTAGGTGCAGGTTCAGTTTTAGATTCTGTAACTGTAGCATTAAATAATTTACCTACGATTGAATGATTTTTTAATTTTTGTTGAACGATATTAAAATCTTTTTCCCAAGAGCAGATAATTTTAGGTTTTTGCTCGCCTTTAGTAAATAATTTGATATCAAAAGCATCCCCAGCGCCTCTTTCAACGCGAAGAGTATATTTAGTATTATTTAAAGTGAAATTAAGATCTTTTTTGGTATTTTTAGGGAAATCAGTTAAATTAATATTTTTCATGAATTGTTTAGGATCTTTTGAGGATTTTTCAAGAACAGTTTCTTTTTCTTCTTTTTTAGCTTTAGGTGCTTTTGGAACAGGAGGGACTTCTTTTCCCAAAGTTTTTTGTACACTTTCATTTCGCTGTAAAGCTTCTAATAAAGTTTCTTCCTTTTTAGCAGGTTGTGTTTTAGGAGCATTTGTTCTTTCTTTTGGTTTTTTATCTAGCTTAGGTTCAATTGAGGTATATAAATTACCAAAAAGAGGAGCTTCTGAAACGATAGCTTGTAATAAATCATCTTTTGGAACATCGTTAGCAACGACAAATGTACCAATAGAAGCCGACCATTTGCCTTGAGAATTTACAGAGACATTAAGAGTTTTTCCGTTAATAGTTAAAGAAAGTTTTCTAATGTTATTTCTGCCATTTTCAAGATTTGTTTCATTTAAAATATTATTAAAGAAAGTTAAAGCTTTTTGTTGATTTTCAGAAGGGCTTGTGGGTTGAGATTCAGTTGGAACAGGTCTTGCTAAATTTTCTTGTACATTTTGATTGTTTTGTGGAGCTTTTAATAAATTCCCATTACTTTCAGGTTGAGAAGCGACTTGATCTTGAGGATTAGATGCGTCAGAATCGGTTAAATTTCGTTTCGTTATTGCTTCGTTATCTGCTAATGGGGTAAACGTTTCATCTTTACATTTCTCTATATCGCTAATACATTTTTGAAGTTGTGCTTGTAAGAAATTTTCATCTAAATCTGGATAGTCAACTACTGCAACGAAATGAGCCTCACCTTCTTTATGTAAAGAAAGAATTGCTCGTTCGGGTGCTCTTCCTTTGCCTAGAGTATAAGAACTTACTAATCTGAAATTCCCATATTCAGTTTTTAAATTCCAAGTATGTTTTAATCTTTTATCTTTTGATTTAATTTCTGTAATTAATTTCTTGTAATCATCTTCAGTATTTAATGTTACTTCAACAGTTCTTTCTTTTTCCTCATGAATTTCAGCGATTCTTCTGGTTTCTCTTTTTTGCTTAAGTGCTTGCCAAAGATTTTTATTTTTTATTGGCACAACAATTGATTTTTTACCATTCAAAGTATTTAATTTGTCTAAGGCGGTATGTACAGCCACGTAATAATCATTTCCAGACTTGCTGATGGAGATTGTCGCGTAATATTCAAGTTTTTGTCCTGTGGCTTTCGGATAAGTATAATAAGGAACAGCAATTACCACATTTAAATTTCCATTGCTATCAAAATCACCTCTATTCTTCAAAGCTTCATTAAGCTTATTTTCAGCTTCACTTGAAATTTCGCAATAAGCTAATTTTTTACTTTGATTTTTTAATTTTTCGGCAATTTTTCGTAAATTTTCATTTTTAGGCAATTCAGCAGACTCTTCTAAATTTTTTCTATTTACTTCGCTTTCTAGTTCTGTTTGTTCGAATTGAGATAGTTTCTTGTAATTAATATCCTGTTCAATTTTTGCAAAAGTTTCCTTTTTATTTTGTGCTTGTTGAATTTCATTTGTCCACCTTAGTATCAAAATATGTGCTGGAGGATTTGGAAGATCAAAAGCTTCGGCAATTTGCGGATAAGGTTTTTCGCCGTTTGGAAAAAGAATCTCGAATGGATAGCTTGCGGAACTTCCATGAAATTTCAGTTCAGGTTTGTTTTTAGCTAAATATAAATATAATTCTCTTAAAAATTCTTGATAACGATCATCAGTTTCTAAAGTTTTTGTTGGGAAATGCTCTGTTAAAGTTCCTGTTGTTGGAACTGACGGAAATTTTGACGCTAAAGCACCGAAATATGCTTGTTTAATAGCGTCATTTAACATTAAATTTACAATAGATTCATTGAGGTTAGCCCTTGTTCCTTCTTTTTTAAAAGCTGCTTTCTCTTGTTCTGATAATTCATAATAAGGAATTTGTAACTTATCGGAATTTTCAATAAAATATATTTCATAATTATGAACAAGAATTAATTTTTGCCATTTTCTAGTCAAATCAGCTGTTAAATCTTTTTTATCTTTTCCATTTAGAGTTGAACTTTCTAAAGACTCATTTATTAGTTTTTTAAAATTATCAAATGTTATTTTTGATCTTTTAGCAATAGGAGTAGTGTTTTCGTAGGAAGTATTCCACAATTGATCAAGTCTTTTTTCTGTTTGAAAAGATACGATTAATTTTTCATATATTTCTCCTGCTTTTTCGTACTCTTTATTTAAAATCTGTTCTTCAAATTGACCATAAAGCTCTTCTGTTAATGGAGCAGTTGCTTTATGATCTCTACTTATTCCGGATATGAATTCAAAAATTTCTGTTGTTTTATCAAATGTTTTACCGTTTGCATATTCTGTTTGACTAACTAAATTAGCTAATACTGCTTTTGTCTCATTCCTAATTTCATCAGCGCTCATTTCTTTTCTTTCTTGCGATTCATAAGCTTGTTCTACGATCGCTTTATGTTCTGGACATGATAAAAATCCGATGATGCGAGCGGCAGTTTTTTGTAAAGTTTCAGGTAATTTTCTAGATTGCTCTTGTAATAATGTAACAAATTTATTTCCGACTTCAAATAATCCTATATTTGCTTCTTTTAGAATCGCAGCTTTGATTTGTTGCAATTCATTATATAAAGTTTCTTCCACACCTTCTTTCCTATCTAATTCGCCCATCATAGTGGAAAGCGTTTCTTCAATATCTTCTATTAACGCTTTTTTTTGATCTTCAAGACTGGCATTCGGTTGAAATGCTTCTTTTGCGCTAATTCCTTTCAAGTAATCCGTTTGGCTATTTAGATTTGGCATATTTTTGTTTTAACTTTTGTTTTTATAATCTTGTTATTTTATCAAATTTTTTGACTTTAAGCCTTTTAGCTGACTAGACAGAAATTAGTAAAAGTTGTTTTGTTATATTTTTAGGAATGACCGAATGAAAAATTTATGTTTTAATTATGTTTTGGCTTTAGGCTCCAAGTAAAAATAACTTCCTACAGATAGCGTTCAAGAAGCGTTTAGATTTGGCTTTTCTGATTGAGCGAAATTTGAGGCATAGCCTAAGCTATGGTGAGAATTTCGCGACTGAAGAAAAGTCAAAGATGAATGCTTCTTGATGTTATATGTAGGAAGTTATTTTTACTTGGAGTCTTAGTTTGATTTTAATTTTTGTTTCAATTATATTTGAGTTGTTATTAATCATTTGTATATGCAAAATGTTTCTTATCAATTTGAAGTGATTTTTATCCCTCAAGAAGAAGGGGGATTTACCGTGGAGGTGCCTGATTTACCTGGATGTATTTCTGAAGGGGATTCTCTTTTCGAAGCAGAAGAAAATATTAAAGAAGCTATGGCGTTATATTTAGAGGAATTGGAAGAAAGCGGATTGCCTGTACCGGAAAGAGATATTGATGTGAAAATTTTGAAAATGAATATTACCATTCCTTATTATTCATCTTTAAAAGAATATGCCTAAATTGCCTGTTTTAAAACCAAAAGAGATTATTGTGATTTTGAAAAAACATGGGTTTCTTGAGAAAAGACAAAAAGGAAGTCATGTGCTTTTTGTGAATCAGAAAATAAATAAATGGACAACAGTTCCAGTTCATAATAAACCTTTAAAAAAAGGCACGTTAAAATCTATTTTAAGACAAGCAAATATTTCGGTTAATGCTTTATAATTTTTACATTATGAAACTCCCTGTTATCATTACTAATTCAAAAAATTACCATACCAGTTATGGAGAAAAAGGCAGAAAAATTGTTGAATTGCATAAAAAAATTGTTCAAGAATTAGGAGTTTCAATGGCTGTTGCCGTGCCAATTACTGATTTGCAAGATATGGCGAATTTAGTTGATATTCCTATTTTTGCTCAGCATGTTGATGCCGTAACCCATGGTTCTTCTACTGGTCATATTTTGCCGGAAGCAGTTAAAGAAGCAGGAGCGTTTGGAACGCTTCTAAATCATTCGGAACACAGACTTTCTATGGATGTTTTGGAAAAAAGTATTAAACGAGCAAAGGAGGTTGGTTTATTTGTGGTTGCTTGTTGCGAATCACCGGAAGAAGGAGCGGAAATTGTGAAATTCGGACCGGATTTAGTGGCTTTTGAACCAAGAGAGTTGATTGGAGGTGATATTTCAGTTTCTACCGCTAAACCTGAGGTTATTAAACAAGCAGTTCAGTTGATAGGGGAGGGTAAAGTTTTGGTTGGCGCTGGAGTTAAGAATTCAGAAGATGTTAGAATTGCTTTGCATCTTGGAGCGGTTGGAGTTCTTCTTGCCTCTGGAGTAATGAAGGCGGAAGATCCTGAAGCAGTGTTAAGGGATTTGGGAGGAGGGATGAAAGATCAATGAAAAATGAAAATTGTTTATTTTTTGATTTTCGTTTATCTTATATATAGATAATTTTAAAATTTAAATTTTTATTTATGAAAATTAATTTGCATAATAAACATTTATATATGAATCAGGATCATGAAGCTTATGTTATTCGTAAATTAGAGAAATTGACTCATTTAAGCTCTTTGTTGCAAGATGAATCTGTAATTGCGGATGTAAACGTTGAAAAAGCTAGAAGCAGAAGCAGTGGAGAGCATGTTGAAATGCGTGTTAGCATTACTATTCCACATGGCATTTTACATGCTGAAGTTTTGGATTCAAATCAAATTACGGAAGCGATTGATTTAATTATCGAAAAGTTAAAAACGCAGATTGAGAAATATAAATAATAGAACTCTACGAGAATTATTTAATAATCATTTGATCTCTTCGAAAACCAACACCGATATATTTAATTGGGCAATTTAACAGTTCTTCGATTTTTCTGACGTAATCTTGGCAATTTTTTGGTAAATCGTCAAAATTTTTACAATTTTGAATATTTTCTTTCCATCCCGGCATTTCTATATATTCAACTTCGCATTCGGCTAAAATTTTTAATGAGGCAGGAAAACTTTTTAATTTTTCTCCATTTCTAAGGTAATTTACGCCTATTTTGATTTTTTCGAAACTGCTTAAACAATCAAGTTTAGTTAAATTAAAGCAGTCGTAATTATTTATCATCATTGAATATTTGAGCATAGCAATATCCAGCCAGCCGATTCTTCTTGGACGCCCGGTAGTTGATCCAAATTCATTAGCGATTTGGCGAAGATTATCGGCAATTTCTCCTTGCAGTTCTGTTGGGAAAGGACCGGCTCCGACTCTAGTAGTGAAAGCTTTTACAATTCCAATTACTTCAGCATTTTTTTGAGGCGGTACGCCTAATCCAGCATATATTCCGGCTATTGATGGGGTTGATGAGGTAACGTAAGGGTAGGTTCCATGGTCAACATCAAGCATGATCGCATTTGCTCCTTCCATTAAAATAGATTGATGATCTTTAATTGCTTGATTTAGATAAAAACTGGCATCAATAATCATAGGTTTCAAAATTTCTGCATATTTTTTGTAATTATTTAATTGTTTCTCTAAATCAAATTCTAAATTGCCGTATAATTCAGTTAAAACTTTTACATTATTTCGTAGTTTTTCTTCAAATTGTTCCCATTCCAGAAGATCGCAAAATCGCAGTCCTCTGCGAGAAGCTTTGTCTTCGTAACAAGGTCCAATACCTCTTTTTGTAGTACCAACTTTTTGTTTGCCTTTAAGTTCCTCCTGCTTGCCGTCAATTTCTTTATGATAGTCAAAAAGTATATGAGCTCTATCAGAAATAAAAATTCGATTTTTGTAATCAATATTTTTTTCTTCAAGAGTCTTAAATTCTTCAAGTAAAGTCTCGATATGAATTACACATCCATTTCCAATGACGCATTTCGTATTTGGATGTAGTATGCCTGATGGCACTAAATGAAAGATATATTTGAGGTCGCCAACATAGACCGTATGGCCAGCATTAGCTCCGCCAGCGCTTCTGGTGATGATATCATATTTTTCAGATAGAATATCAATAAGTTTGCCCTTGCCTTCATCGCCCCATTGAGAACCGAGAATAATTGTTATCATTAAGAAATTTTAATTTTTTTCTTTTTCTAATTTTAGATTATATGATAGATTTTGAATTGTAAATTTTAATTTTTTAATTTTTTTATATGTTATCTCAAGACCAAATTAAAGCACAGCTTGTTTATGTTTTGAAGGGAACAAATTTTCCTTGGCTTGGTGAGAAATATGAAGGTAAAATTCGTGATAATTATACCAAAGGCGATAGAAGGATTTTGATTGTGACTGACAAAGTCTCAGCTTTTGATCGCGTACTTGGATATATTCCTTTTAAAGGTCAGGTTCTAAATCAAATGGCAAAATTTTGGTTTGATGAAACAAAAGATATTTGTGGAAATCATGCGATAGAATTTCCTGATCCAAATGCGGTAGTTGCTAAACAATGCAAAGCTTTGCCCGTGGAGATGGTTGTTAGAGGATATATAACAGGAACAACTTCAACTTCAGCTTGGACTCATTATAAGAATGGTGAAAGGAATTTTTGTGGCAATCAACTTCCTGAAGGTTTAAAAAAAGATCAAAAATTTGATTATCCAATTATTACGCCTTCAACTAAGGCTGAACATGGAGATCACGATGAATCAGTTTCTCCGCAAGAAATTTTGGATCGAAATTTGGTAACAAAGGAACAACTTGACTTCTTAATGTCTGCATCAATGGCTTTGTACAAAAAAGGAGTTGAAATCGCGGCTAAACAGGGAATTATTTTGGTTGATACAAAATATGAATTTGGAATTGCTGAAGATGGAAATATTATTTTAATAGATGAAATTCATACACCTGATTCTTCAAGATTTTGGAAAACTAATACTTATCAGCAAAATTTTTCAGCAGGAAAAGAACAGGATAATATTAATAAAGAATATTTAAGAATTTGGTTAGCAAATCAAGGATATACTGGAGATGGACCTATTCCTGAAATTCCAGAAGATGTAATTTGCGAGACGTCAAGAAGATACATTGAAGCGTTTGAATTAATCACTGGGCAAACTTTTTCAGCTGGAGTAGGAGATGTTTTGAGTAGAGTGGAAGCAAATTTAAAAAAATTTAAATAAAAAAATGTGTGAAAAAATATTTCCTCTTGGCTAAAAAAAAAATCTATGGTAGAATTCGTGAGCTTTTTTTATTCTCTTCTTTAAAACTAAACTTTGTAATATGAAACATGATGATAAGAAAAAGATCATGAAAGATCATGGTCGTCACGCGAAAGATACTGGTTCTCCAGAGGTGCAGATTGCTATACTTACTGCTAGGATAAAATTTTTATCAGATCATCTAAAACTTCATCCAAAAGATGAACATTCAAGACGCGGACTTTTAAGACAGGTAGGAGACAGAAGAAAATTAATTAATTATTTAAAAACTAAGAAAAAAGAAGTTTATACCGTTTTGATTGAGAAATTAGGCCTTAGAAAATAATATTTTATATATTAGACTTACTGCATAATAATATTTCTACTGCAATTTTCAGATTTTGGCTACGGCTTTGTAAAAATTTTTCAACATATGTGGCGTATATGCTTCAAAATTTTTACTTTGCCTCGCTCAAAATCTGAAAATTTCGTTACGAAAATTATTATGCAGTAAATCTATTGGA
>Ga0208373_1001323_pt1 | contig 33845 bp, 26 predicted proteins | sample RifOxyC2_FD_184036 | JGI IMG/M metagenome (GOLD analysis project Ga0208373, IMG submission 184036) | Soil microbial communities from Rifle, Colorado - Rifle Oxygen_injection C2 (SPAdes) | ecosystem: Environmental > Terrestrial > Deep subsurface > Rock core/Sediment | place: Rifle, Colorado... | reverse complement strand
GTCTTGATGGCCGCCCGTCTTCCCATTTTACGGCCGGCGCCGTGGGAGCAGCTCATGAAACTCTCGGGGTTTCCCTTGCCTCTTACAATATAGCTGGCCGTTCCCTGGGAGCCGGGGATGATGCCCATTTCTCCCTCCCGTGCCGAGGTTGCGCCTTTGCGGTGGACAATGACGTTCCTGCCGAAATGATGCTCGAAGGCTGCATAATTATGGTGAATGTTAACGGGTTCAGCAAATTCCACATCCGGTATTTCCGTGCGGAAGGCTGCCCGCACCCGGTCGGCCATCAGCTTGCGATTGGCAAGGGCAAATTCCAGACAGTAACGCATCTCCCGCAAATATGTCTTTGCCTCATCCGTTTCCATGGGCAGGAAGGCCAACTCCCATTTCTTTGGAACTGCGGAATGCCATTTCTCGTTCAAGACAATGGCTGTCTGGTTGTAGCGGCTGGCCACCTTGAGCCCGATATTCCGGCTTCCCGAATGGATCATGAACCAGATGCGGGCGTCCGATCCTTTCTGGATTTCGATGAAGTGGTTGCCGCCGCCCAGGGTTCCGATCTGCTTGCACGCGGAGCGGTATTGGCGATTCACCTCCGGATACAGGGCCGGATCTTCCATCTGCGGCATCAAACTTTCGTCCTGGGCTTTTTCCTGGTGGTCAAAGCCGACGGGAACAGTTTCCCTGATTTTGCCCAGAATTTTCTTGAGTGCCGGCAAAGCGATCTCCGTCAGGTTCGATCGGGCCGCCAGCATCCCGCAGCCGATATCGACGCCGACGGCATTGGGAATCACAAAGCCATTCGTGGCAATGACGCCGCCGATGGGCATCCCGTAGCCTTCGTGAGTGTCGGGCATGAGACAGACCTGTCTGAAGATGAACGGCAGGTTTGCCAGATTCTTCGCCTGTGTAAGGGCATTGCCTTCCGGGTTGTTGCACCAGCTCTTGATGATAACGCCTTCCGTATCGATGTATTTCATCTTTTCCGAGTCTTTCTTGCACGTCAGGATACGGTAAGGTAAATTATCAAAGGCCGTCGCCATCCGCATAACTAACCGGCGCGCAGCTTTTTCGCGCGTCCGGTTGAGTTTGTGGTTAGACCAGTTGATTTCTGTGCAACGTTAATAAGGGACATCAGTGCCTCATTAACCGCGGCTTCTGTAGGAAATACTTTTGCCACATCGGGGTTGAGGAGTATCAGATTTGTTCCTTTTTGGTAAGACTCAAAATACTTACCGCGGATTCCCTGGCCCAAGTCTTCCCTTTTGTACTCAGGACGAAGCTCATCAAATTCTTTAACCTTCTTCATAGATTTTCCTTTCGTTACGCTTCATTAGACGTGCGTTTATGATTCGTGTTCGGCCGCCACGTTCCGTATGGGAAACAATGAGGAATCGGTTTTGGAGGGACAAGCCGAAAGTAACTTGCCGGTTTTCATTCAAAGAATGATCCGGGTCTTCAAACGTAACAGCCAGAGGGTCTCCAAAGACTGTTGCCGCTTCCTGAAATGTGACATCGTGCTTTCGGATGTTTGCGGCAGCCTTTTTCGGGTTCCACTCAAGGTTCATAAATACCTTCCTAATGGCTATTATACCAGAAAATTAATACGTTGTTCAGTCTTTATTGTTTTGGTCTAACGAAAAGCTCACCGGGAGTGGCCCGACAGGGCGGCGATCCGGTGCAGTGAAGGGTTAGAGGGTCTTTCTTCACAATAGGGATCCCAGTGTTTTCCATATGTGCTTTGCGTGAAACTCAAAAGAGTTTCCCTGACTTGGGTTTCTCGTGATTTAGCTGCCACTATGAAATACGCGCGTGGACTGTATGGCCGATAACGAAGCGCAAATATCGTACTTGTTGGGTCAATGTGTTGTCTCAATTCACCAGCTCTGGTCGAAATCTGATCGGCGTGTGTCCCCCTCCGGCTAAGGTGGTGATAAACGACTGTGACATCCTTGTTTTTTGATAGCTCCGATACTTCAAAGTAGTAAGCGAACTTCCCTGATTTCAGTTGACTTGTCTTAGAACATGAAAGTATTTGCAGGCCATTATCTGGATCGAGGAATGCTATGTTGCAGTTTGATACGGTCAGGGCGGCCTTCTCAAACCATTGCGTCCTTCTCTCTTCTCTTTCTTGTCGGTCTTTCCGGCTTTGCGAAGGGAAACTCAGATGGAAATCAAGTGGTTCGCTAAAGTAAACGGTCTTCGCGGGAAGCAGTTCTGTTTTTTCAAGTGCGGCGACTGACCGATTACCATGCACAACCGCCGATAGTTTCTCACAAAGATTCTTGTCACAGTCCAGGAAATCACTGTTCTTAAGATAGCCAATATGACCACCGTCGTCATTATGGGACTCATCCGGGAAGAGATACCATATTACCCCTATTCTGTAGCAAGAATCGCTAAACAAATATCGGAGCAACGAAAACTTGCCAAAGTCACCGACATCACCGGAATATCTATCCTGCATGTTGTTCCTTCATCCCTCTAACAGTATGAATAGGCCTGTCTTAACATTGGGAGACATGGCCAGTTGAAAATTAGTGAAGTTTTTGTTTCCATAAGATGGTACGGTTTCGTATGTCAAGCGAAATGTGTCCGTGCATATTTGAACATTTTCAATAAATTATAACGAACAACGCGAAGTTTGGCGCCTCACGCCACAAAAAAATCATAGGGTTTGAATTCAGGAACTTAATTTGTTATTCGTACACAATGCAAAAGTCAGAAGACAAAGTCAGCGCTGCTGCAGACACCCCCGTTTCGTTTCCCAGATGGCGGGAAGTCCTGCAATCGGAATGCCGCGATCCCGGAGATTTTTCCGGATACCGCCCCGGTCGCCCCAGCAAGCGGATACCCGCTGCCGGATTGCTTCGGGCCTTGCAGTGCGCAGTCCGCTGGACAACCTGTAATACCTGATAATTAAGGCAAGTCTGAACGAATAGATGAGGCGATGCCGTGGTTCCAATGAATTGGGGACGGATTTAAATTTTTTCCAGAAACTGAAAGTATTGACAAGATGCAATATATCCCTGTCAAGCCAAAACAGCTCCCCTATACTCCACCGTCGAAAAGCAATGTCTTATCAATCATTTTTACAAAATCTTTACATCTTCATCACGATTCTTAACAGCATCTTGATATCTTACGTGTTATTTTGCCAGAAAAAGGGAGGATGTATGGATCTCATATTCATTGGCATAATCGGTATCTTTTTCGGGATAACCTGGCTCCTCATCGAGAGAATCGCCGTTCTTTAGAGGTCGTTCAATATGACGATATTCTACATCATCGGATTGATCATTGCCGCAGGCCTTGTCGTTTATCTGTTTACAGCCCTGCTTAGACCGGAGTTGTTCTCATGACCGCCAATGGAATTCTTCAAGTCGCGCTCTATTTCATCGTACTGATTGCAGCGGCAGTAACCTTGGGGCGCTACATGGCGAAAGTCTATTCCGGTGAACCCGTTTTCGTAAGCAGGCTCATCGGCCCTCTGGAAAGATGGATTTACCGATGCTGCCGGATCAATTCTGAACAGGAAATGACCTGGAAGGCATACGCCGGGGGATTGCTCATTTTCAATCTGACCGGCTTTATTGCCGTATATCTATTGCAGCGGCTCCAGGGATTCCTGCCATTTAATCCCCACGGATTTTCCGCCGTTCCTCCCGATCTTGCCTTCAATGCCGCCGTCAGCTTCGTCACCAATACAAACTGGCAGGCCTACGGCGGCGAAACAACCATGAGCTTTTTCACGCAAATGGTGGGACTGACCGTCCAGAACTTTGCTTCCGCAGCGTCGGGAATGGCCGTACTGCTGGCCTTTGTCAGAGGCATGAAGAGAACCCTCTCCCAGACCATCGGAAACGTCTGGGTGGATCTGACGCGCTCGATCGTTTATATCCTTCTGCCCCTTTCACTGGTCCTGGCGCTCTTTCTCGTTTCCCAGGGCGTAGTGCAAACGCTGCACAGTCCGGCTACGGTTCAACTTCTGGAACAAACAAAGGACGGAGCAGGCCGTGTGGCAGCCTCGCAGGAGATTCGTTTGGGACCTGCTGCAAGCCAAGTGGCCATCAAACAGCTCGGAACCAACGGCGGGGGTTTTTTCAACGCCAACTCGTCCCATCCGCTCGAAGATCCGACGCCCTTGTCCAATTTCGCCGAGATGCTGGCCATTCTTCTCATCCCGGCAGCGCTTTGCATCACCTTCGGTCGGATGCTCGGAGACCGGAGGCAGGGATGGGCGCTGCTCGCCGCCATGCTGGCGATCCTCATCCCGCTCTTGGGGGTCTGCCTGTGGAGCGAACAGGCGGGGAATATCTCCTTCCGGCAGATGAACGTCGATTCGTCCGTCGGTGATTTCCAATCGGGCGGGAATATGGAGGGCAAGGAGGTCCGGTTCGGCATCACGAATTCCGCCCTCTGGGCTGTCGCGACGACCGCGGCCTCCAATGGGAGCGTCAACGCCATGCACGATTCGTTCACCCCCCTTGGCGGTCTTGCACCCCTCTGGCTGATACAACTGGGAGAAATTGTTTTTGGGGGCGTGGGCTCCGGTTTGTACGGCATGCTCATGTTCGTTCTGATCACCGTTTTCGTGGCGGGGCTCATGGTGGGCCGCACGCCGGAATACCTCGGCAAGAAGATCGAAGCCTTCGAAATCAAGATGGCCTCCCTCGTCATCCTGATCCCGGCGGCGGTCGTCCTGATCGGCACGGCCGTTGCCGTTGTAACCAAGCCGGGGCTTGACGGAATCTTCAATCCCGGTCCCCACGGCTTTTCCGAGATTCTATACGCCTTCTCTTCGGCGGCGAACAACAATGGCAGCGCTTTTGCCGGATTGAACGCCAACACGCTCTTCTATAATACAGCCCTCGGCTGCGCCATGCTCATCGGCCGGTACTGGCTGATGATACCCGTGCTGGCTGCGGCCGGATCGCTGGCGCGCAAGAAGGTCGTCCCCGCCGGCGCGGGCACTCTTCCCACACACACGCCGCTGTTTGTGCTCTTCCTGGTGGCGGTGATCATTCTGGTGGGCGCGCTGACGTTCATACCTGCTCTGGCGCTGGGACCGATTGCCGAACATTTGACATGGATCCGACGGTAGGGAAGAGACCATGAACGCCAAGGCTAAGACAAAATCTTTTTCACTCCTTAACAGGCAGATATTGCGCCGGACGATTGTCGATGCCTTCGTCAAACTCAATCCCCTGCACCTTGTCAAAAACCCGGTCATGTTTGTCGTGGAGGTCGGCTGCGTTCTGACGACGCTGCTCTTTTTCCAGGCCCTTTTCGGCCGGGGGGAGGAGAGAACTTCCTTCATTATGGCCATCAGTCTCTGGTTGTGGTTCACCCTGCTCTTCGCCAATTTCGCCGAAGCCATGGCTGAGGGAAGGGGCAAGGCCCAGGCAAGATCGCTGAAAGGGTCACGGCGGGACGTTACGGCCAAGCTTCTTCAGGAACCGGATCGGAATGCGGCGGCCCGCACCGTTCCCGGTTCGCAGCTCCAAAAGGGGAATCTCGTGCTTGTGGAAGCCGGTGAGACCATTCCCGGCGATGGGGAGGTGACCGTCGGCATTGCCTCCGTCGATGAAAGCGCCATCACGGGGGAGAGCGCCCCGGTGATCCGGGAAAGCGGCGGCGATCGCAGCGCCGTAACCGGCGGCACCCGGGTGCTGTCGGACTGGCTCATCGTCTGCATTACGGCAAACCCGGGTGAGACGTTCCTCGACAAGATGATCGCCATGGTGGAAGGGGCCAAGCGCCAGAAAACGCCGAACGAGATTGCCCTCGACATCCTGCTCGCCGGGCTCACGCTGATCTTTCTGCTGGCCACGGTGACCCTCGTTCCCTTTTCGATCTACAGCGTCCGGGCGACGGGGCAAGGGGCGCCGGTCACCATGACGGTGATCGTTGCCCTGCTGATCTGCCTCATTCCGACCACCATCGGCGGACTGCTTTCCGCCATCGGCATCGCCGGCATGGACCGCATGATCCAGGCGAATGTTATTGCCATGTCGGGCAAGGCCGTCGAAGCCGCCGGCGACGTGGACGTCCTTTTGCTCGACAAGACCGGCACCATCACGTTGGGCAACCGCGAAGCGACGGAATTTCTGCCTCTTGAAGGGACAACGGCACAGAAGCTGGCGGATGCGGCCCAACTCGCCTCCCTGGTTGACGAGACGCCGGAGGGGAGAAGCATCGTCGTTCTGGCAAAGAAGGAATACGGAATCCGTGAGCGCGACATCAAGACCCTGGAGGCCCGCTTCATCCCCTTCACGGCCGTGAGCCGCATGAGCGGCGTAAATCTCGAGGGGCGGGAAATCCGCAAGGGAGCGGCCGATGCTATCGAAGCTTACGTACAAGCAAAAGGCGGGAGATTCCCCGAAGAGGCCACGGAGATCGTCCGCGGAATTGCGGTGCAGGGAGGCACGCCGCTCGTCGTCGTCGAGGGTCCCCGTGTCTTCGGGGTGATTCGTTTGAGCGACGTGGTCAAGGGCGGCATCCGCGAGCGTTTCTCGGAACTGCGCCGCATGGGCATCCGGACCGTCATGATCACCGGGGACAATCCGCTCACGGCGGCAGCGGTGGCCGCCGAGGCGGGTGTGGACGATTTTCTGGCCCAGGCAACGCCGGAGGCGAAGCTGAACCTGATCCGCTCGTATCAGGCCGAAGGCCATCTGGTCGCTATGACCGGCGACGGGACGAACGACGCGCCAGCACTGGCGCAGGCAGACGTGGCCGTGGCCATGAACACAGGCACGCAGGCGGCAAAGGAAGCGGGAAACCTGGTGGACCTTGACTCCAATCCCACAAAGCTCATAGAGATCGTCGGGATCGGGAAGCAGCTCCTCATGACGCGGGGCACGCTCACGACCTTCAGCATCTCCAACGACGTCGCCAAATATTTTGCCATCTTGCCTGCCGCCTTTTCGGGAATCTATCCGGGCCTGGCGGCCCTGAACATCATGGGCCTGTCGACGCCGCAAAGCGCTATCTTGTCGGCGGTTATCTTCAACGCCCTGATCATTATCGCCTTGATTCCGCTGGCGCTGCGTGGCGTCAGATACCGCCCGCTGGGCGCCGCAGCGGTTCTCCGCAGGAACTTGATCATCTATGGTGCGGGAGGCCTCGTTGTCCCGTTTGTCGGGATCAAGGCGATTGACATGCTGCTGACATTGTTACACTGGAATTGAAGGGGAACAACCATGTGGCAACCCATACGCACCGCAGTCTTGCTTCTTGCCGTCATCACCCTCTTGACGGGCGTTGTGTACCCATTGGCCGTCACCGGACTGGCGCAGGCTTTGTTCGCCCGGCAGGCCAATGGCAGCCTGATCAAAATCGACGCGGAAAAGAGGGCCTCGGAACTTGTCGGCCAACCCTTTAATGAGCCGCAATATTTTTGGGGACGGCCTTCGGCAACCCTGCCTGTGGCCTATAACGGCGCCTCTTCCACGGGCTCGAATCTGGGTCCCTCGAATCCGGCCTTGAAGGAGGCCGTATGGAAGCGCATCACAGCCCTCCGCTCCGCCGATCCGGAAAATAGACTGCCAGTACCCGTGGATCTCGTGACCGCCTCGGGCAGCGGGCTCGATCCGCATATCAGCCCGGCAGCCGCACTGTACCAGGTATCGCGGGTAGCCAAGGCGCGCGGCATCGACGAAGGGAAAGTCGCAGAACTTGTCCGAATGCGCATCCATGACAGGCCGTTCGGCATTTTCGGCGAACCCACTGTGCATGTTCTGCGCTTGAATATGGCGCTGGATGCCCTGCGTTGATTCTGCTACAATGATACCGGGTAGTTAATCCTAAACGCTCTGGAATATCGAAGCCATGGAAACGAAAAGACCCGACCCCGACGAACTCCTCGACAGGGCTGTCTCTGAGGAGGAGCGTCAACGCCAGGGTAAGCTGAATATATTCTTCGGCGCTGCCCCAGGTGTGGGTAAAACCTATGCGATGCTCGGGGCCGCTCGAAAGAAGCGGGCAGAAGGCATCGACATCGTCGTTGGGATTGTGGAAACCCATGGCAGGAAGGAGACGGAAGCTCTTCTCGACGGCCTGGAAATTCTGCCAAGTCGTATCCAGCCCCATCGCGGCCGGGACATCCTGGAATTCGACATCGACGCAGCGCTGGCGCGACGACCTTCCCTCATTATCATCGACGAACTTGCGCATACAAATACCCCGGAATCGCGGCACAAAAAACGCTGGCAGGACGTCCAGGAGCTTCTCATCGCAGGCATCTCCGTTTACACCACCGTCAACGTCCAACACCTCGAGAGCCTGAATGATATTATTCGGCAGATCACAGGAGTCATCGTGCGTGAAACCCTTCCGGACTCTTTCCTGGACCGAGCCGACGAGATCGAGCTGATCGACCTGCCACCAGACGATCTGCTCCAGCGCCTGAAGGAAGGGAAAGTATACATCCCCGAGCAGGCGGAAAAGGCAATGGAGAATTTTTTCCGCAAGGGCAACCTGATCGCTTTGAGGGAGTTGGCCTTGCGGCGCACCGCCGAACAGGTAGACGAACAGATGGAGAGTTACCGGCGCGATGCGGGCGTCCGGGAGATCTGGCCGGCGGCGGAACGAATCCTGGTCTGCATCGGTCCGAATCCCCGTTCCATCCGCCTTATCCGCGCGGCCCGCAGGATGGCGGCCGGGCTCCGGGCCGAGTGGATTGCGGTGCATGTGGAGGCCTCTTCCCGCATCAGACCGTCCCAAGATGACTTGAAGCTCTTGGCGGAGCATATGCGGCTTGCGGAAAGCCTGGGCGCACAGACCGCGACACTGACGGGACAAAAGGCAAGCGAAGAGATTCTCAACTATGCCACGCAGCGCAACGTCAGCAAGATTATCGTTGGCAAGCCGACGCATCCGCGCTGGAAGGACAAGCTCTTGGGATCGCTGCTGGACGAGATCATTCGGGGAAGCGGCGATATCGAGATTTACGTGATCACGGGGGACGCAGCGGAGGCGCCGGTGAAACATGGCGCCAGCGCCCATCAACCGAAGATCAAACCGAAGGAATGGTATTGGAGCCTCGGGGCCGTTGCATTGAGTACCACGCTTGGCCGTCTCATGTCCCCGTATTTCGACCGGACGGACATCGCCATGATCTATCTTCTCGGCATCGTCATTACGTCGACGCGGACTGGCCGCTGGCCGGCCTTTGCCGCCACCTTGCTGAGCGTGGCCGCATTCGACTTCTTCTTTGTCCCTCCCTTTTTTACCTTTGCAGTCAATGATACGCGTTTTGTAGTGACATTCGGCATCATGTTCGTTGTGGCTTATGTCACCACGCGACTGACGCTGCAAATCCGCGAGCAGGCGGAAGCTTCGAGGAAGCGTGAAAGAAGCACCGCCGCCCTGTATGCGCTGAGCCGTAAATTGGCCCAGGAACGTAAGAAGGACCGGATCTTCGACGTTGCCACCAAGCACATCAGCGAAGTGTTTCAAAGCCAGATCGTCATCCTGGTCTTGGATGAAAAGGGAGAACTGGCGGTATCGGAAACGAGAGTTGGCACTTTTGCCGTTGACCGGAAAGAGAAGAGCGTCGCCCGGTGGGCCTTTGATAACCGGCACACCGCCGGTCTGGGTACCGACACGCTCCCCGGGGCCAAGGCGATCTATCTGCCGATGGTCGCCTCTTCCGGCGCCGTGGGGGTTGTGGGCGTCCTTCCCGAGGATGCTAAAAGGAGATTCGATCCCGAAGACATCCATTTTCTTGAAAGCTTCGTGAATCAGACCGCCATGGCCATGGAAAGGGTCATGCTGGCCAAGGAGGCGCACGAGGAGCGCCTGAAAACCGAAGCACAGAATGTCAGAAATACTTTCCTGAGCTCCGTATCCCACGATTTGAGGTCACCGCTTGCGGTCGTGGCGGGAGCAGCCAGCACCCTTCTGGAAAAAGACACATCCCTTGATCGGTCGGACCGGCTGGAATTGCTGCACACCATCCATGAGGAGACGGACCGGTTGGAACGCATCATTCGCAACGTCCTGAACCTCACCCGTCTCGATTCCGGTACGATCACCGTCCACAAGGAGTGGCAACCCCTGGAGGAGATCATCGGGGTCGTCCTGAACCGGTTCGCCGACCGTTTCAGGGAGCGCTTTCTTGAATTGAAGATCCCTCCGGATCTTCCCCTTATCCCTTTTGACACCCTTCTGATGGAGCAGGTGCTATCGAATCTGCTGGAGAACGCCTTGCGGCACACCCCGGCCGGCACACCCGTTGAAATAACTGTTACCCCTCAGAAATCGGCGGTCATGATCGAAATTGCCGACCGAGGATCCGGCATACCCGCCCAGGAAGAAGAGGCCATTTTCAAAAAATTCACCCGCGGCACCCATACGCAGATGGGAGCCGGAATCGGCCTTGCCATCTGCCGCGTCATTGTCGAAGCCCATGGCGGTCGCATCTGGGTGGAAAACCGGCCGGACGGAGGCGCCGCATTCAAGTTTGTCATTCCTGTCGAAGGGACGCCGCCGTCCATGATACCCGAAAAGGAATTGCCATGAAGGAAAACTTGGCCACCGTACTCTTGATCGAGGATGAACGGCAGATGCGGCGGTTTCTCCGGGTAACGCTTCAGAGTGAAAAATACACTGTACTTGAAGCGGAAACCGCCGCTGACGGACTCTCCCAGGCGGCAACGCGAAATCCTGACATCGTGCTTCTCGACCTGGGGCTTCCCGACATGGACGGCCTTGAGGTCATCGAAAAACTCCGGGAATGGACCGCCGTGCCTGTGATCATCATCTCGGCAAGGGAGCAGGAAGGGGATAAGATCAAGGCCCTCGACGGAGGAGCGGACGACTATTTGACGAAGCCGTTCTGTGCAGGCGAGCTCCTGGCCAGGATCCGGGTTGCCCTTCGACATGCAACTCCCAAGCAGCAGGGACAGGAGGATGCGGTTTTCATCGCAGAAGAGCTCAGGATTGACTTCCTCAAGAGGCAGGTTTTTTGCGGGACCCGGGAGATTCACCTGACGCCTATTGAATACCGGTTGCTAACGGTTCTCGTCAGGAATGCCGGCAGGGTCATGACTCACAGGCAAATTCTCAAGGAAGTCTGGGGGCCTCCTTACGTGGAACAGACCCACTACTTGCGCGTATTCATGAACCAGTTGCGAAAGAAGATCGAGGCCGATTCCACCCGTCCGCGGTTCCTGCTGAACGAACCCGGAATCGGCTACCGCTTTAAGCCGGGCCTTGATTAGTTATGTTGATCTCTTTTTTCTGGTAATCTGATAAAAGAGGATATTATCTACTCATATAATGGTTCCTATCTCGTACCCCAGCCTGGCTTCCTTTTCCCTTAGAAGGTGAATTGCTTTTCTAAAGCGAATATACCTTCTCCCGGACTCAACTATGAGGAGGCCTCCCACGATCATAAAGAAGACTCCCTCAATGAGATAGAGGAGGCCGCCGAGGAATTTGATGACCACAAGGCCGACGGACGTAAAAGCAAGGCCCGTCTGCATGTAGGAGTGCATAGTCCGCTCTCTTGAAAGCAGAGTCTGTTCTTCTGCCATAAGGAGTCTTATATTACCATATCTATCCATGCCAATAATCCATTTTCACGGTGAGTGTAAGGGAAACATGATAGGATGTCAAGGTTTCGCACGGGGTCTGTCACGGGGTCTTGCAACTAATCTACGTTTTTAACCGCTCTCCTGCCTTTTTTTTCATCAATATCTCCCGGATACATCATGGCATCCTGACTGCGCTCCCGGGTGCGGATACGGATCACCTCCTCGACCGGATAGACAAAGATCAGCCCGTCTCCCTGCTCGCCCGTATATGCAGCCTTGAGAATGGCTTCAATTGTTTCCTCCAGATTTCGGTCACTGATCACAATATTCATCTGCACCTTAGGCAATATATCTACCCGATAGCTGCCGGAACGGCCGGCAAGTACAATACCTCCCTGACGGCCTCGTCCTCGTATTTCAAACATATTCAAGCCCTTGATGCCGATTTCATTCAAGGCATCTTTGACATCATTTACCTTGTCCTCACGAATGATAGCCTCAATTTTTTTCAACATAATATAAGCTCCAAATAAGAACGTCTGATTGTTTGGTACATCAGCATTACCACAGAAAATCGCATTTAAGCAGAAGCTCTCTCTCCATGGGAACTGATATCTAAGCCCACTTCCTCTTCCATCGGGGAAACTCTCAAGCCGATGCTTGCATTGAGCAACCGGGCGATACCATAGGTAACGAAAAAACTAAAACCGATGGTAACCGCAATGGCGGCAAACTGGATGGCCAATTGTCCGGGATTGCCGAAGAAAAGACCGTTTGCGCCATCGGGGTTAACCTCGACCGTTGCGAATAAACCCAGAGCGATCATTCCCCAGATGCTCGACATGCCATGGCAGGCCCAGACATCCAGGGACTCGTCCAATTTGCGCCTTTCCCTAAACCGCATGGCATAATAAGACAGGGGTGCAGCAACAGCGCCAATGAGCATGGCAGTCATGGGCGTTACGTAGCCGGAAGCCGGGGTCACCGCTGCCAGGCCAACAACCATGCCCGTGGCTATTCCCAGGGTGCTGGGACGTCCATCGAGCCAGGAAAGGACCATCCAGACCAGGCCTGCGGTTGCTCCCGAAGTATTGGTCGTCAGCAGGGCATTGACCGCAACCCCATTTGCAGCCAGCGCACTGCCGGCATTAAAGCCAAACCACCCTACCCACAATAAGCCGGCCCCTAAAACGGTAAAGGGGATGTTATTGGGTTCCATGGGGGAGTTACCGAACCCCTTACGGGGTCCGATTACCATGGCGAAGGCCAGCGCCGAAAAGCCGGCTGCGATGTGCACTACGGTCCCTCCTGCAAAGTCAAGGACGCCCAGTTCCTTCAGCCAGCCGCCCTGCCCCCAGACCCAGTGACATAACGGGTCATAGACCAGCGTCGCCCAGAGGATGCTGAACAGTAGAAACGCCTTGAATTTGACCCGCTCCACAAAGGCGCCTGTAATAAGCGCCGGGGTAATGACGGCAAACATCATCTGGAAGGCAGCAAAAAGTTCATGGGGGATCGTTTTACTGTAACCATTGTGAGGTATCGCGCCAACACCTTGAAACCCTAAATGATTCAGTCCCCCGATCAGGCCCATGATATCCGTCCCAAAGGCAAGGGAGTAACCATAAAGTACCCACTGCACGCCAATCAGGGCCATGAATGTGTAGTTCAATGTCAAGGTGGAAAGAATATTTTTCCGACGCACCATACCGCCGTAAAATAATGCGAGGGCAGGTGTCATGAGCAGCACGAGGGCGCAGCAGACAAGCACCCAGGCCGTGTCTCCCGCATTGATTTGATTTGTCATCCTCTGTCCATCCTTCCGGAGATATTTGGTAAATCTAATGTCAGTAAGCAAATATCTTGCCATGGTCGCTTCATCTATGGTTACCTATAGTTGGCACATACACGAAAGAGATAGATGATACATTTTTGTTTATCTCGGCAACATCTGCGACATTATTGTACTGATAGAGGGATGGATGGATAGACAGCTTTTTCGTTTTTCTTTTGTTATAATTTGTATGATTAGGTAATAATGAGTTTGTATATGTAATTTTTACCTTGCAATTACCTCTTCAATAGTTTAGCCTGCCGTTCGGTTGCCGGCAGGAAGGAATCCTGTCGGACGAGATGATGAACACCAAATTGAAGGAGAATACCATGAAAAGAGAGTTGAAAGAGGCTTTGGGCGCGGCGCTTGCAGCCGCGATATTTTTGATCGGCATGGCGCTCCCCGCCTGCGCGGCGGCGCCGGTTCAGAAGAACGTCATCCTGGCGACGACGACCAGCACCCAGGATTCGAGGCTCTTGGACGTCCTGATTCCGGTGTTTGAAAAGAAGACCGGCTATTTCGTCAAGACGATCGCCGTCGGCTCCGGCCAGGCGATGGCGATGGGGCAGAAGGGCGAGGCGGATGTCCTGCTCGTCCATTCCCCCACTGCGGAAAAGAAATTCATGGCGGAGGGATACGGCGTGAACCGGCTGATAGTGATGCACAACGACTTCATCGTGGTCGGCGCGCCGGCCGATCCGGCCGCGATCAGGGGGGCCAAAAGCACGCCGGAGGCCTTCAGGAAGATTGCTGACGCCGGGGCCCTCTTCCTGTCGCGGGGGGACAATTCCGGGACCCATGCCAAGGAGAATGGGATCTGGAAGGCCGCCGGGATCAACCCCGAGGGACAGAAATTCTATCAGCAGACCGGCCTCGGGATGGGGCAGACCCTGAACGTTGCAGCCGAGAAGAAGGGTTACACCCTCGTTGACCGGGGAACCTATCTGGCCACGAAAAAAAATCTCGGTTTGGAGATACTGAAGGAGGGTGATCCAATCCTGCTGAATGTCTATCATGTGATCCAGATCATTCCGGCGAAGTGGCCTAAGGTGAATGCCGCCGGCGCGCAGGCCTTCTCCGACTTCATGGTCTCCGCGAAAACCCAGGGGATCATCAAGACCTTCGGCATCGAAAACTACGGAGGGCCGCTCTTCTTCCCCGACGCGGGCAAGAAAGAGGGAAAATAAAGAAAATAAAGGGGACGGTTCTATTTATTAGGATAAATAGAACCGTCCCCTTTTTTGGGCCAACAGATTTTACTATGAATTATACTTCTAATTGTAGTAGCTTTGAACAATCAGACATCCTTGGGCAGGAGTATTATCATGATTGCCAAACTGAATATTAAGGGGTTTAAAGGATGAGGTTTGATGAGGGGAAAAGGGAGAGAGATTGTCTAATAAAATCATAATCCTGCCGGAGACATTGACCCACCGAATTGCCGCGGGCGAGGTGATAGAGCGGCCGGCGTCGATTGTCAAGGAGCTCGTTGAGAACGCACTCGATGCCGGGGCGACGGAACTATCCGTCGAACTGGAGAAGGGGGGGACTCAGGCCATTCGCGTGACGGACAACGGGGAAGGGATCGGGCCGGACGATGTTCTTTTGGCCTTTTCCCGCCACGCCACGAGCAAGATAACCAAATTTGATGATTTGTACAGCGTGCGTTCATTCGGCTTCAGGGGCGAGGCGCTGCCGAGCATTGCCTCGATTGCCCGGGTAGAGATTAATACCCGTCGGGCGGAGCGGTCGTTCGGCACGCGCCTTGTTATCGATGCAGGCGACTTGCAGGAGCAGTCGGAGACCGGGTGCCCGGTGGGCACATCCATCCTTGTTTCCAGCATCTTCGAACCGGTTCCCGTGCGGAGAAAGTTTCTGAAAGGCGACATGACGGAACAGGGCTATTGCCTCGACTGGATTACCCGCCTGGCCCTGGCCCGGCCGGAGATCCGCATCCGGGTCGCAACGGGTGGAAAGACGACATTGAATATTCCGGCTGCCCGTGACCTTTCGGAAAGGATAGCCCTGACGATGGGGCAGGATTTCCGGGGGCAGCTTGTAGCGGCTTCAGGGGAGAAAAACGGCGCGTCGCTGCATGGTTTTGTCTCCCGACCGGAATTTACCCGCTCCAACTCGACCCAGATTTATACCTATGTAAACGGTCGCTTCGTGAAGGATTCTTTTTTGAGCCACGCGGTGATGACCGCGTACCGACGCATTATAGAGCCCCGGCGCTATCCGCTGGCGGTAATTTTTATTGATGTGCCGGTGGGCGAGGTTGACGTTAACGTGCACCCGACAAAGATGGAGGTGCGTTTCCGGAGCCCGCGGGAAATATACAGCCTTGTTGTTGAGGCGCTGGGGAACGCGATTGGGGTAGGATTTGCGGACGGAGGTGGCGGTTCGCCCACATATAACCGCGGTGCTGATAATGCCGGTGAATCATCGCGTGATTCCTATAATACCCGTGTCGAGGAGGCCCTGAAGCGCTACCGGATTTCTTCGGGCCCGCAGAAGCTCTTTTTTGGAAGTCCGGGAAACCGCGGTCCGGCGCCGTCGTCATCTTTGCCGGAGTCATACGCAACGCCGCCAGCGATTAATGGACCTGCCCGTTCAAGCGAGGATGATTCTCCCGAGGGTGCGGTGATGGGGAATAATGACGCCGAGGCGGAACACTATTTTGCCAGTCTGCTTTATCTGGGACAGGTGGAGGGAACCTATTTGGTCTTTGCGGGGGAGGAAGGGCTGGTTATTATCGATCAGCACGCCGCCCATGAGCGCGTTTTGTTTGAGAAAATGAGAAGACAGGCCGAGGAGGCAAAAGAGCGCGGCGCCGGTCAGCGGTTGCTGCTGCCGGAGGTGATAAGCCTTCCGCCCCGGGAACTTTCCTTCCTTGTCGAGTCTATCCCGATCCTCGCTGATGTCGGAATGGAGATAGAACCGTTCGGCGGCGACTCGGTTGTTGTCAAATCCGTGCCGGCCTTTTTCGCGGATGCCGACGTGCGGACGATGATTACCGATCTGCTGTCCGAATGCGGTGGCGTCGATAAAAACATTCCCCTTCTGGAGCGACGCGACCGGATATTTGCCTCCCTGTCCTGCCGGGGCGCGATCAAGGCCAACCAGCGGGTGAACGCCGCGGAGGTGGAGAGCCTCTGCCGGGAGCTGGACCGGTTTCCGGGAATTGCCACCTGCCCGCATGGCCGACCGCTGAAGGTTTCCCTCTCCAAATTCGCGTTGGAGAAACTCTTCAAGAGGAGATAGCCGGTTATGGCCGCCCCAGACCTTCCTCGCGAGAGACTGATTTGCATTCTCGGACCGACCGGTGTCGGGAAGACGGAGTTTGCCCTGAAGCTGGCCGAACAGTTCAGGGGAGAGATCGTCAGCGCCGATTCGATGCAGGTTTACCGGCAGATGGATATCGGCACCGCAAAGCCGACCCCGCAGGAGAGGGGTCGCATCACCCACCATCTGCTCGATGTCGCTGATCCGGATCAGCCGTTCGATGCCTCACGTTATATGGATATGGCAACAAAAGCGATAACCTGCCTGCATCAGGCGGGGAAGCAGCCATTCGTTGTCGGGGGAACCGGTCTTTATGTCAGGGCGCTTCTGGGTGGATTGATAGACGGGCCGCCGGCAGATGAAGCGCTGCGCAAAAAGCTGAAGGCGGAGATCAGGGAAAAAGGCAAGGGTCATCTTTACGAAACTCTCGAAAAGAGGGACCCCCGCGCCGCCGCGGCTATCCATCCCCACGACGGCGTCCGAATAATCCGCGCCCTGGAGGTGCTCGAACTGACCGGCCGCTCCATCGTCGCTCATCAACAGGAACACCTTTTTCAAAACTCTCCCTGGGATGCCCTCCGGATCGGACTGCGCGTGGAGCGGGAAGAACTGAACAGCCGGATTGACAGACGCGCTGACCGGATGATGGAGGACGGCTTTCTGAAAGAGGTGGAGGGGCTCCTCAGCAGAGGTTATGATGAATCGCTGAAGCCGATGCAATCGCTGGGTTACCGGCATCTGACCGCCGTCATCAGGGGAAATATGAAAAAGGAGGAAGCGGTTGCCCTCATCAAGCGCGACACCCGGATGTACGCAAAAAGGCAGATGACCTGGTTTTCCGCCGACCGGGATATAATTTGGCTTGATCCGGGCGATCTCGAAGAAGCCTTGAAACTTGCGGCCTTTTTTCTCCGGCAAAAAAGGATAATGTGACAAAACCAGTACGCCCGAATAATTCATGGACCTCTGGAAAAACAAGATAAGAAGGTGAAAGTTCAGGCAGATCCCCCAACCCGTTGATAAAAAATATCTGGTGGACTTTGCGGTAAATTCCGAGTATTTCCGGATGCACTGTTCATCTGCAAGAAAAAAAGCAGCGGCAAAGACAAAAATGTTAATCGATGCAATGCCTTTACAGGAATTGCGTCATGCCAGGCATTTAAGTCAGGAGCAACTGGCACAAACATTGTCTGTCAAGCAGGCTGCAGTGTCAAAACTTGAAAAGCGGACAGATATGTATATCAGCACATTAAGAAATTTTATCAAGGCCATGGGCGGAGACTTGGAAATCATTGCCACCTTTCCTGATGGGTCCGTTCAGATCAGTCAATTTGAAAACATTTCAGCAAAGCCAGAGAGAGGAAATTCCCAGAGTTTGGGTTGAAATGTGCGAAGGCTTGGCAGCCAATTTTTCCATTTTCTATCCTACGGAAGCCTTCCTGTACCGTTATTTGCTTTTTTCGTGAGGGTACTGGACTTCGAACGATATTCAACAAGCTCATGATAGTCCGGCCGACGACAAAAGAGTCAGGTGCATGAGCTGTCTGATTCTCCTCATTTAGCCCTCAATATGTTGAGGTTCCACCAAATATTGAGGTTAAATGAATCATTTCATGCTTTTCTACTGTGCCCCCTATTATCCTAATCAACTGTATTGAAAGACTGATTCCATAGTTCTGATTTCTTTTGGTGATTGGCAGGCAATTTGCTGTTGCCATTTATATGACCCTTCTTATCTCACTAAAAGAGAATTCTTACTAATTCGGTTCGCGGACTACCTATGGGTGACGCTATGAAAGATGACAAATAAGACAAAGAAGCAGCTCGTAATTGAACTGACGGAATTGCGCTCACAGAATGCCGAGCTGAAAAAATCAATAACCGGGAGTATATCGGCGGAGCTTGCAGCCAAGGAGGCGCGTCGCTATGCCGAAAGTATTGTGGAAACTGTTCGAGAGCCCCTCTTGGTTCTGGATGCCGACCTGAGGATCATCTCGGCAAACCGCAACTTTTACAGAACCTTTAAAGTAACTCCCGGGGAGACGGTCGGAAGTTTCATCTATGACCTTGGAAACAAACAATGGGACATTCCCAAACTTCGGGAGCTGCTTGAAGAAGTCCTTCCTGAAAAACAAGCGTTTGACGACTTCGGGGTTGACCATAATTTCGAAGACATCGGTCATAAAAGCATGCTGCTCAATGCCCGTCAAATACAGCGGAAAGACATCGGCGTAAAGATTATCCTCCTCGCCATTGAGGACATCACCGAGCGTAAGGAGATAGAAGCCGGTTTGGAAAAGACCCGGAAAGAACTGGCGGTTATTAAAATAGCTGCAGATGAAGTTAGCGAATACGCCGAGAGCGTCATCAACACCGTACGCGAACCCTTAATCGCTTTGGATCAAGATTTAAGGGTAGTCACCGCCAGCCGCTCCTTCTATAATTTCTTCAAGGTAAAGCCTGAAGAGACTGTGGGACGGCTTATCTATGACCTGGGCAATAAACAGTGGGACATCCCCAAGCTGCGGGAACTGCTGGAAACCATCCTTCCCCAAAAAACAACCTTTGATGACTATGAGGTTGAACACGATTTTGCCGCCATTGGCAAACGCATCATGCTTCTGAATGCCCGGCAAATTAAAAGAGTATTCGGAAAAGAGCGGATCATTCTCCTGGCCATCGAGGACATCACCGAGCGCAAGCGACTGGAAAGCCTATTAATAGACTCCGAATTCCAGTATAGACGTCTTTTTGAAACTGCAAGCGACGGGATAGTGCTTCTCGAAAAACGCGAAGGGAAGATAACCCAGGCGAATCCTGCCACCGAGAAGTTGTTGGGCTATACCGAAAAGGAAAGCATCGGGAATAGCCTTCAGGACATCGGTGTTGTGCTCGATACGAGTGATTTCCAAGCGACAATGCAAAATTTGAACAAGAGCGGCATTCTCAATTATCGCAATGTAGAGGTAGAAACCAAGTCCGGGCAACATATCGAAACGGAGATCTATCTTGTAGACAGGGCAAAATTAGTACAATGCAATATCCGTGATATTACTGAGCGCAAGCGGGAAAAGGAAACGTTCAGGAAAACCGAAGAGATTTACCGTTTGGTGGTCGATAACATGGCAGACGTTATAACGGTCCTGGACTTGAATCTACGTTTTACCTACGTCAGCCCTTCCATTATTCGCCTTCGGGGATACACGGTTGAAGAGGTCATGGCGCAGACCATTGAACAGATCATGACACCTGAATCCTTGCAGATCGTTTCCAGGATCCTTGAAGAAGAGCTGAAATTGGAGACCAGCGGTACGGCAGCCCCCGACAGGACCCGCATCCTGGAATTGGAGGAATACAAAAAGGACGGTTCCACCGTTTGGTTGGAAAACCACCTGTCAACTTTTCGGGACAAAGAGAAGAAGCTCGTGGGCATCATCGCGTTGAGCCGCGACATCACCGATCGCAAGCGGGCGGATGAAAAACTCAAAGACACGGTTGAGAGTCTCGGGAAGGCAGTTGGCGCGACCATTCAGGTCATGGTGTCCGCCATAGAGAGGAGAGATCCTTACACCGCCGGTCACCAGATCCGTTCTGCGGCCCTTGCCGGCGCCATTGCCTCCGAGATGGGACTTTCCCTGGATAGAATCGAAGGCATCCGGATAGCCGGTTCCATTCATGATATCGGGAAACTATCAATCCCTGCCGAGATATTGTCGAAACCTACCAAGCTGACGGAACTTGAGTTTTTAATGATTAAAGAGCACGCCAGGCAAGGATATGAAATTCTGAAGGATGTGGAATCGCCCTGGCCTCTTGCCGAAATAGCTTACCAACACCATGAACGGATGGACGGCTCCGGCTATCCAAGAAAGCTGAAAGGGGAAGAAATTTGCATGGAGGCCCGAATCCTCAGCGTTGCGGACGTGGTGGAAGCGATGGCATCACACAGGCCTTATCGTCCTGGCTTGGGAATTGATGCAGCTCTTAATGAAATCGAGAAGAACAAAGGAATCTTTTATGACGAAGTTGTCGCGGATGCCTGCCTGCGATTATTCCGGGAGAAAGGTTTCCAGCTTGCGACTGCCTGATTTTGAATTGAAATGGCGAAGCTATCTTGTGGCCATCCTGATCATCGCTGGTGCCAGCGTGATACGGGTGGTATTCTTTGGAGGTCTCGGGAGAGGCACCGCTTACCTGACCTACTATCCCACCGTGATGCTCGCCGCCCTATACGGGGGGCTTCATTCGGGCTTGCTCGCAACAGTAATCGCGGCTTTATTGTGCTTTTTCTGGATACAGAAGGGTTACATGTCCCCCGTCGAGTCGCTGGCCATGGGGGTCTTCCTCCTCAGTTGCACGATGATCTCCTTTATCGCCGAGGCGATGCGGCGCGCCCAGTCACGGGCGAAGCGGGAAAAGGAGACGGCCGAGGCCGCAAACCTCGCCAAGAGCAAGTTCCTCGCCAGCGTGAGCCATGAGCTGCGCACCCCTTTGAACGCCATTCTCGGCTTCTCCCACCTCATCCGCAAACCCTACCGGTCGGAGGAGGTCTTCAACTGCCTGGTGCGCCAACTGGGCGTCCGCTTTGTCCGTGAAGAAGCGCCCACGGTCGCTGCCATGGCGCCGACGATGCCGCTGCGTCCGGAAGCATTGATGACCCTGCCGCCGGAGTTGCGTCAAGAGCTGACCGTCGCCCTGGTCAGTCTTGATGTGGCCCGGATCACAAGGATCATTCAACGCATTTCCGAAGCCGACCCGGCACTGGGCGACACTCTGGCGCAGTATACAAATCGATTGAGCTACACAGACATTTTGCAAGCCCTGAAGGTGGCAAAGGGCAATCTACCAAAGGAGACCGTATGATTAAAGAAGGCACAATCATGGTAGTTGAGGACACCCAGGCATCCCTGAAACTGATCACGGATATCCTGGTGGCGGAAGGATATCAGGTGCGTCCTGCAGACAGCGGGGAGCTTGCGTTGGCTTCAATCGAGGCTATGCCGCCGGAATTGATCCTGCTCGACATCATCATGCCGGGAAGGGACGGGTTTGAGGTGCTCCGGCGGCTCAAGGCGCGGGAGGAGACACGCGACATTCCGGTTATCATCCTGAGCGCGATTACCGAAACGGCTCAGAGGGTCGAGGGCTTGAATCTGGGCGCCGTGGATTTCGTCTCCAAACCTTACCAGGCTGATGAATTGTTGGCGCGTGTCAGGATCCAGATGGAACTTTTTCGATTGCGCGTCCGATTGGAGAGAAACTTTAAGGGGGGCATAGATGTCATCTCTGAAATGATAGAAAAGAAGGGCGCCTCTATCCCCGGCCACCATCGGCGTGTTGCGGCATTGGCCTCTGCTATTGCCCGAGAGGTAAAACTAACCGATTTTCAGATGCAGGCCATTGGGCTTGCGGCTGCCGTTTACGACATCGGACTGATCGATATTCCGACTGAATTTACTCAGGACACAAGCCGGCTGGAAGGACTCAAGTTGGCAATGTATCAAGGCTATCCTCAAGCCGGGCATGACGCCCTGATGAAGATTGAATCTCCTTGGCCGATTACCGATATCATTCTCCAGCATCGCGAGTGTTTCGACGGGTCGGGATTTCCCCGAGGGCTCAAGGGCGAATCCATTCTCATCGAAGCCAGGATTATCGCCGTTGCAGATGCCATCGAAGATTTATCTTCCAACAAGATCAACCGGCCCGCCATGCCCATGGAACAGGCGTTGGCTGTCATCGGAAACCACAGTGGCACCAAGTACGACCCCGAGGTCGTAGCTGCTCTGGGGCTTTTCAAGGAGAAGGGCTATCGGATGGAAGGCTGACACGTTTTGTGCAGCTTATGAAGGGAAGTCTTCATGTTCGCTAAAAAAGTGCTTGCATTCTCTTTGGGGATTTTGTAGGAGGGCCGCGAAAGGTGGTTTTATGGTAAAAACGAGCCGCACGTCGAAACTTTGGTGGTGGAGTAACTCACATAAAGGGGCGGGTGTGCGAGTCTAAGGCTGATCAAGGTACCACAAAAAGGAATACATAATCAAGGCCATGGGCGCAAAGCCCATGGCCTTTTTTTATGTAAACGTTATTCGTCCGAACAATAAACTGTTAAATGACGCATCTTGGGAGGAAAAATGATTAACCATTCACAGCAGCGAATTCTTATGGGAAATGAGGCCATCGGCCGCGGCCTCGTTGAGGAGGGGTGCACACTGGCGACGGCCTATCCAGGGACACCGGCGTCTGAGATTCTCTCCTCAGTCGTTTCCTTCGCGAAAGAGGCAGGTGTTGCAATCCATACTGAGTGGTCGGTTAACGAGAAGGTTGCCTGCGAAACGGCGCTGGCTAACTCCATGGCGGGGAGGCGTTCGGCGGTAGCCATGAAGCAGGTGGGGTTGAATGTCGCTGCCGATCCCTTTACCCGCGCGACCTACCTGGGCGTCAAGGGCGGCTTCATCCTCATCGCTGCTGACGACCCCGGTCCCCATAGCTCCCAGACGGAGCAAGACAGCCGTCTCTTTGCACAGTTCGCCAAAGCGCCGGTCTTTGATCCGTCCTCGCCCCGGGAGGCACGGGCGATGGTTACTGAAGCTTTTGCGCTTTCCGAGAAATATGAACTCCCCGTTATGCTCAGGCCAACAACACGCATCTGCCATGCCCGCCAGAACGTTTCCTGCGGTACTCCCCTGTTCCTGGAGCAGAAAGCGTGTTTTGAAAAAAACCCGGGACGGTGGGTAGCCACACCGCAGTTCCTCACCGAACTCCACCGTCTTCTGAATGAGAAGCTCGACCGGATCGCCAGGGAAGAGGACTTTGCTCCTGTCTTGATTCCTGGTAAATTGCAGCCACGGACCTGTATTGTGGCCTCCGGCGTTGCCTTCGCCCACGCCACTGAACTGCTCGATGCCCTGGGATCTGAGGAAAGAGTGGACCTCTACCAGGTTCGCCTCTCCTACCCGCTCCACAAACCGTTCATCGAGGACATCCTGAAGCGCTATGAAAAGATCTTGGTGCTGGAGGAGACTGATGCCGTGATCGAAATGCAGCTCGGCCCAACCGGCATCAGTGGGAGGGGTTCCGGCGATGTTCCCGGGCACGGGGAACTGACACCCGACGTGATTGAGCAAATCATCCGGAGTTTCCTTGACCTTCCGATGATCCCGGCGGCTTTGACAGCAAAAAAAGGTATCCGTCCGTCACTCTGCGCGGGTTGCGGTCACCGGGCAGCCTTCTATGCGATCCGCGAAACTTTTCCTGCTGGAATTTTTCCGAGCGATATCGGCTGCTACACCCTGGGTATGAACTTCGGCGCCGTGGATACCTGTCACTGCATGGGAGCCTGCATTGGTCAGGGGGCGGGTTTCTACCACGCCTATGCCGCCGGGGGGAATCATTTCCCAACTATCGTCGTTACGATAGGGGATTCCACCTTTTTTCATGCGGGAATCCCCGGCCTGATCAACGCCGTCTGCCAAGGGGCGCGATTCATCCTGGTCATCCTCGACAACGCGACGACCGCGATGACAGGCCACCAACCAACTCCGCAACTCGGCATCCGAGCGGACGGCGGCGAGGGGCGGAAAGTTTTTATCCCCGACCTTGTCCAAGCCTGCGGTGTCCAGCACCTGAAGCAAATCGACCCCTACGATATCAAGGCTTTTACAGCAGCACTCAAGGAGGCAGATTCGTTCATACGGTCTCCAGAGGGCGACATCGCCGTCCTCATCGCTGCGCATCCCTGCATCGTAAACCGGAAGGCGCGTCAAGCTCAGACGGTATTTGCGATGAGCATCACGGACGACTGCGTCAGTTGCAAAGCTTGCATCGACGCATTCGAGTGCCCAGCCATTTACTTTGATGAAGAGAAAACCCGGGTTCAAATCGATCAAAACCGCTGTATAGGGTGCGGGGTCTGTGTGCATGTGTGCCCTACCGAAGCCATCCGGGCGGAAGGAGGTAAATCATGAAGCAGCAGATCATTATAAGCGGCATCGGTGGGCAGGGAGTCCTTTTCGTAACACGGATCCTCGCTGAAGCGGCTATCGAACTGGGCAGGGAAGTTCTGACCTCAGAGACACACGGGATGGCGATGCGCGGAGGGACGGTGATTTCCCATGTAAAGGTCGGAGCTTTCACGAGCCCGCTGATCCGTATGGGGCAAGCAGACATCGGCCTCTTCCTGCATGCGGGAAATGTGGAAGTCCATCGAGGATTTCTTAAACCTGAGGGCGCGGCTTATCTGAACGCGTCAATGAGTGGAAATACCAAAGCAATCGACGCAACGGGCATTGCCCGAAAGTATGGCGTGTTAGTCATCGCCAACCTGGTGTTCCTGGGATACGCCGTCCGTCAGGGCGGGCTTTTTTGCGATGCGGCAATCATCGAGAAAGTCTTAAAGCGAATCTCACAGGCCAAGCAACTTGCCCTGAACCTGGAGGGATTTCATCTGGGGTAAAAAATCAGTTTTGTAAGTTTTTCCCGTGATGAGCAGCAAGGATAGCTCCTTCCTGCGGTCAAGCAGTCAATGGTTTTTTAGAGATGCTTTCTTTCAAATCGTTATCATTGATTTTTAAGACTTACATTTTCTTGACTTCAGGACTATAAAAATATAGAGAAATCCCACTGCAGAGTAAAATTGTCTCCGAAATCTTTTTTATTCCAGCATGTTTTGATTATTTTGAAAGCGTCGATGGATTTTATAATATTGTTGACTGGAGAATGTGAATGGAAAAAGATTTACTGGCAAAGACTTTTGAGCCCCGCGAGGCGGAGCCCAAGTGGTATAACTACTGGATGGAGCAGAAGCTCTTTCATGCCGAGGACAAAAGCGACAAGGAGCCGTTTGCGATCGTTATCCCCCCGCCGAACGTGACGGGGATGCTGCACATGGGCCATGCCCTCAATAACGTTCTTCAGGATATATGCTGTCGTTACAAGCGGATGCAGGGGAAAAATGTTCTCTGGATGCCCGGCACCGATCATGCCGGCATCGCGACGCAGAATGTGGTGGAGCAGCAGCTTGCCAAGGAGGGCTTAAGTCGTCACGACCTCGGCCGCGAGAAGTTCATCGCGCGGGTGTGGGAGTGGAAGGAACATTCCGGGGGAGTCATCATCAACCAGCTCAAGCGTCTGGGCTCTTCCTGCGACTGGGCGCGGGAGCGCTTCACGATGGACGAGGGTCTTTCCAGGGCGGTTCGCGAGGTATTTGTCCGCCTTTACAATGATGGGCTTATCTACCAGGGCGACTATATCGTCAACTGGTGTCCCCGCTGTCTTACCGCCATTTCCGATCTGGAGGTCGAGTATCATCAGGAAGGGGGAAATCTCTGGAACATCCGGTATCCGCTTGCCGACGGGGAAGGGGAGATTGTTGTTGCCACAACGCGTCCGGAGACGATGCTTGGGGACACGGCGGTTGCCGTCAATCCGAACGACGAGAGGTACCGCAAGCTCGTCGGCAGGGAGGTAATCCTGCCGCTCGTGGGCAGAAAAATACCCATTATTGCCGATGACTATGTGACCATGGAGTTCGGCTCCGGCGCCGTCAAGATTACTCCCGCCTCCGATCCCAATGACTTTGCGATGGCCGGGCGGCATGGGCTTGCGATCATAAAGATCATGGACGATAACGCCGTGATCAATGCCAATGGCGGCGTTTATGCCGGTCAGGACCGTTACGAATGCCGGAAGAACATCGTCCGCGATCTGGAAGCAGGCGGATTTCTCGTCAGCGTCGAGCCGTACAGCCACAACATCGGCAAGTGCTACCGGTGCAAGACCGATATTGAGCCGGCCGTATCGGGGCAGTGGTTCGTCAAGATCGAGCCGCTGGCGAAAAAGGCGATCGCCGCGGTGCAGGATGGTAGAATAAGAATCATTCCGAAGGGATGGGAGAATACGTATTTTGAGTGGATGAACAACATCCGCGACTGGTGCATCTCCCGGCAGATCTGGTGGGGGCACCGGATTCCGGTCTGGAACTGCGAGGCGTGCGGAAAGACGATCGTCTCCGTCCATGATCCGGACCAATGTCCGCACTGCGGAAGCGCGAAGCTCCATCAGGAGGAGGACGTCCTTGACACCTGGTTCAGCTCCGGACTCTGGCCGTTTTCCACGCTGGGCTGGCCCGAGAAGACCGAGGCGCTCCAGACCTTTTATCCCACCTCGCTTTTGGTCACCGGTTTCGACATCCTGTTTTTCTGGGTCGCCCGGATGATGATGCTGGGGATTTACGTGATGGATGATGTTCCTTTCCGGGATGTCTATCTGCACGCCCTCGTCCGGGATGAAAACGGCGACAAGATGAGCAAGTCCAAGGGAAACGTTATCGATCCGCTCGAAATGATGGACAAGTTCGGAACGGATGCCTTCCGCTTTACGCTGGCCGCTTTCAGCGCCCAGGGGCGGGATGTCCGGATGTCGGAAGAGCGGATTGAGGGGCACAAATTCTTCGTCAACAAAATCTGGAATGCGAGCCGCTTTTCCCTGATGAACCTTGAGGGCTATGATGCCGGCAGTTTAGTGCCGGCAAGCGACCTGTCGCTTGCCGATCGCTGGATAAAATCCCGGCTGAATCGGGCCGTCTCCGGGGTTATCTCCGGCATTGACGAGTATCGCTTCAACGACGCGGCGGCGGCTGTCTATCAGTTTATCTGGCACGAGTTCTGCGACTGGTATCTCGAGCTTGCCAAACCGGCGCTGTACGGAAATGTCGATCCCGCAAAAAAGCTGGCGGCTCAAGAGACCCTGCTTTATACGCTGAAGACGGCGCTTAAGCTTCTGCATCCGTTTATGCCTTTTGTCTCCGAGGAGATATGGCAGGCGCTTGTCGCGGATAAAAAGTCCATTATGATCAGCGACTTTCCTAAGGCCGATGAGGCCCTTGACGATCCGGCGGCGGAAGGCGAGCTGGAGCTGATCAAGGAGGTGATAACGCGGATCCGCAATATCCGTGGCGAGATGTCCATCGCGCCTTCGCTGAAACTGAAGGTGCATCTGACAGCCCCCTTGTTGCAGCTCCGGGAAACGCTGGAGAAGGGGCGTGCCTACATCGCGGGCCTGGCGAACCTCCAGAGTCTGGAAATATCGGACGAGATTGCGGAGCCGAAGGGTGTCGCCACGGCAATCGCCGGGCAGGTTCGCATTTATGTCTTCCTGGCCGGAACCATAGACATAGAAGGAGAAAAAAGCCGTCTTGCCCGGGAGATCGCCAAGGTCGAGAAAGATCTTGCCGTAGTCGGAAAAAAGCTTGCCAACCCTGATTTCCTCGCGAAGGCGGCGGCGGAGGTGGTCAGCAAGGAACAGGAGAAGAAGCGGGATTTTGAGGAGAAGAAAAACGCGCTGGGCGCAGCTCTAAAGAAAATCATGGAACTTCGGGAAGATATCTAAGCGGACAGCTATCTGGCATAAGGAAGAGGGTAAACGTATGTGGCCGCGCTATGCTTTGACGGAATTTATCAGGAGCGCCCTTGCCGAGGACGTTGGGGCTGGCGATGTAACGACGAATGCCGTGCTGGGCGGAAACGAGAGTGGTGCTGCCGAGGCAACGGCTAAGGAGGATCTTGTCCTGGCCGGGATTGAAGTCTTCGGCGAGGTCTTTTTGACCCTTGACCCGACGCTGATTTTTACTCCCCGGAAGAAGGATGGGGAAAAGGTCTTACGGGGAGAGATTATTGCGGAGATATCTGGTTCTCTGGCCTCCATTCTGACAGCGGAGCGGGTTGCCCTGAACCTTCTGCAGCGCTCATGCGGCATAGCCACAATGACGCGTCGTTTTGTGGACGAAGCCGCCGGGACAAAGGCCCGGATCATCGATACCCGCAAGACCGTCCCGGGCCTGCGAGTGCTGGACAAGTATGCAGTGCGGGCGGGGGGCGGATTCAACCATCGTTTTGCCCTTTATGACGGGGTGCTGATCAAGGATAACCACATTGCCGCGGCGGGCGGAATCACCGCTGCCGTGAAGAGGGCGCGCGCACTTATTCCCCATACGCTCAAGATCGAGGTCGAAGTCAAAGACAGCGGGGAACTGGAGGAGGCGCTTCAGGCCGGGGCGGACTCGCTACTCCTTGATAATATGGACCTGCAGGGGATAGCAGCCGCGGTCGGGATTGTTCAGGGCCGGGTTCCCCTGGAGGCGTCCGGCAACATGACGCTCGAGAGGATTCGCAAGGTAGCGGAAACAGGCGTTGATTTTATTTCGGTCGGGGCCTTGACGCACTCGGTGCAGGCCGCCGATATTTCCCTGAATATAACCGCAACTCATCTCCCGGATGATAAAAGTGAAAAGGGCGGTGTCTGTGGTCGCTCCGATCTGGACATTGTCTCATTAAGGGGGCGTCTCAGCGGCTTCAAGACCGGATTCCCGCTGCACTATTTTGAAAATGTCGATTCCACCAATACCGTCGGCATGAAGCTTGCCGGGGAAGGGGCGGCGGAGGGGACAATGGTTCTCGCTGATCGCCAGACGGCGGGCAGGGGGCGTCGGCAGCGGGTGTGGCAGTCTCCGCCCGGGTGCAATCTTTATTTTTCCATCATCCTGCGTCCGGTGATTCCCATGGCGAAAGCGGCGCAGATCACCTTTCTGGCGGGGGTGGCGGTTGCGGACACACTGGCTTCCGTTTGCCCGGAAGGCGTCGAGATAAAATGGCCGAATGATGTCCTGATCAACAACCGCAAGGTATGCGGCATACTGTCGGAGCTGAGGACGGAGCAGGGAAGGATAGAGGCCGTTCTGGGGATCGGCATCAACGTCAATATGAAAAAAGGGGATTTCGCCCCAGAGCATCGTCAGATCGCCACCTCGCTTTTGGAGGAGACCGGGCGTTGGCACTCCCGCGAGGATGTGCTGTGCGTTTTTTGCACCCATTTCCAGCATTGGTATGAACTTTTTCTTGAAGAGGGATTTGAGCCGCTCCGGAAGGCCTGGCTTTCCAGAACGGGAATGGTGGGGAAAAACGTCAGAATTCTTTTTGGAAACGAAATAAAGGAGGGCATCGTCTCCGGCCTTGACGATGACGGGGCGCTTCTGCTTGCCGCCTCCGACGGCGCCCTCGAGAGGATAATCGCCGGTGACGCAACAATCATGAGGGGGTGACGGCATGCTTCTGGTTATTGATGTGGGAAATACAAATACGGTGCTTGGCCTCTATGACGGCGACGAACTGGTTCATGATTGGCGGATCAGGACGGTTATCGACCAGACCCTTGACGAATACGGAATCCTTATCCTCAACCTTTACAAAAACAGTAAAATCAGCTCCAGAGCGGTTAATAACATCATTATCTCCTGTGTTGTTCCCCCGATGCTCAACATTCTGGAACCGCTGTGCATGAAGTATTTCGGCATAAAACCTCTGATAGTCGGGCCGGGGATAAAAACAGGGATGCCGATTTTCTACGACAATCCCAAGGAGGTCGGCGCCGACCGGATCGTCAATGCCGTCGCCGCCTACGAGAAATACCACAGGGAGATGATAATTATTGATTTCGGTACCGCAACGACCTTTGACTATATATCGGCAAAAGGCGAGTATATGGGCGGGTGTATCGCGCCGGGAGTGATGATTTCGAGCGAGGCCCTCTTCGCAAGAGCCTCGAAGCTGCCGAGGGTGGAGCTTTGCAAGCCGCGCCATGTTGTCACAAAGGATACCGTAAGCGCGATGCAGGCGGGAATCATGTACGGCTACGCCGGTCTTGTGGACGGCATTGTGGAGAGGATAAAGGCCGAGGTTGATTCGGCGCCGCTCGTTGTGGCTACCGGGGGGCTGGCGAAGCTGATTGCCGGCGTTGCTGCGAGCATCGAGATCGTGGATGAGATGCTGACGATCGAGGGATTGCGCATCATCTTTCAGCGAAATCTGAAAAAAGGCGAAGACTGAGCCATTTATATGCTGAATGTTGGTCTGACAGGGGGGATAGCGAGTGGAAAGTCAACCGTTGCCCGGATGCTTGTCGAAAAAGGCGCGCTCTTGATCGATCTGGATGAGCTGGCCCATGACGTGGAAGTGCCCGAAGGGGATGTCTGGCGCAGGATTGTCCACCATTTTGGAGAAGGGGTGCTGTGTGCAGATCGAACGATCGATCGCAAGCGGCTGGGTTCAATAGTATTTGCCGATCCTCTCCAACTGAAGCTGCTCAACGGGCTTGTTCACCCGGCGGTTTTTGATGTTTGGCAGGGGCGCCTGCGCGAGATTCGCAAAACAGACCCGGGAGTAATCGTCTTGTCGGCAATCCCTCTTCTCATTGAAGCCGGCATGGTGGAGATGGTCGATCTTGTTTTGCTCGTCTATCTTCCCCCGGAAAAACAGATATTAAGGCTGATGCAGAGGGATGGATACAACCGGCATGAAGCGGAAATGCGGATCGCTTCGCAGATGCCGATTGGGGAAAAGATGCCTTATGCCGATATTATTATCAATAATGAAGGCTCCGAGGAAGAGACAAGGTACGCCCTGAGAGGTATATGGGAAGAGTTGAAGAAGAGAGAAGCAATCGCCGGTTGATCCCCGGTGTGTGCTTTACAAGCACTATAGTGCAAATAACGCACTAAATGTCGGTTCCCTGCTCTCCCCCACCCCGCCTCCCCCGCTCCGTTCATGTCGTGGCAGCGAAACACTTTTGTCAATCATATTATGAACATTAAACTTCGTTTTCATATAATCGTCACTATTTGGCTGCAAACGGGGCGTTTTTTAAAAATTGGCATTTGTATTGCTTAGTCTGGCTGGTTAAGCATAAAAATAAATACCGGTCTTGATTTTTATTTGAATTCAGGAGGTAACTATGGCGCGACTGCACGAGTATCAAGGTAAGGCGTTGTTTAAAAAGGCAGGAATGCCTGTTCCCCAGGGGGATGTCGCCAAAACGCCGGAAGAGGCAGCCCGGATTGCCGAAAAGATAGGGAAACCTGTTGTTATAAAGGTTCAGATCTGGAGCGGAGGAAGGGGCAAGGCGGGAGGGGTGAAATTCGCCGATACCCCCGAGGAGGCAAAAAAGGTTGCCGCTGCGCTTTTGGGGGCAACGATAAAGGGGCTTTATGTTGATAGCGTGCTGGTCGAGGAAAAGCTCGACATCGACCGGGAGTATTATGCGGGGATCATTGTCAATGCCAGCGCCGACGCCCGCTGTCCGGTCGTGATGTTCTCGAGGGAAGGGGGGATGGACATAGAGTCGGTTCCCGCCGACAAGATTGCCCTGATGAACGTCGATGTTATGCGGGGATTCCGAATATACGACGCGCTTAACCTTGCCAATAAACTCAATGTCCCGAGCGTTCACATCGCGCCGGTTGCCCGGCTCATGGTTGGTCTTTATGAAACCTTCAAAAACTACGGTGCGCGTCTGATTGAAATCAACCCGATGGTGGTGACGAAGGCCGGTAAGGTTCTCGCCAGTGATTGTCGTATTTCGATCGACGATTCCTCCGTCATCCGCCATCCCGAACTGGGCATCGATGTTGCCCGCGAGGCGTCGACGCCCCCTACCGAACTGGACAGGATCGCCTGGTGGGTGGAGGAAAACGACCTGCGGGGCACCTGCTATTTTGCAGAGATGAATAATGAAATAAGGGATCAAGAGGTAATCGGCACGATCGGCTACCATGGCATGGGAGGCGGCGGGGCGATGCTCGGGGTTGACGGGCTCAACAAGCAGGGCTTGAAGGTCGCGGATTTTGCCGATACCAGCGGAAATCCGCCTGCATCAAAGGTTTATCGCGCGGCGAAGCTGGTCTTTTCCCAGCCGGGCATTGACGGATATATGCTGGGCGGCTTCATGGCGGCCAATCAGGAGCAGTGGCATCACGCCCACGGGGTAGTCAAGGCCCTCCGCGAGGAGCTTCCCAAACATCCCGGTTTCCCGGTTCTGCTGCTGCTGGCCGGCAACAAGGAAAAGGAGTCGCTGGAGATTCTGCGCGAGGGGACTAAAGACCTCAAGGCGCGGATCCGCATCTACGGCGGGGAGCGCGTCTATGATACCGTCGGGCTTGCCGCGGAGATGAAGGAAATGGTTCTGGAGTACAAGAAGGAACAAAAAGGGTAAAGGAGGACGCCCATGGAATTTCAGGAAAAAACGATAAAAATAATTATCGATGAGGTCAAGTGTCGTGATTGCGCGACGAAGGCTTGTATCGCGGCATGCAAAACCTATGCGCGGGGGATTCTAGTTCTGAACGACGCCGGTGTTCCTTCTGTCAAGGGCGATGCCCTGCGCCTGGGGACGGAGTGCCTGGCTTGTGAATATGAATGCCGGCTCAGAGGGAACGGGGCGCTCAGAATCGAGGCGCCGACGCCGGGCTTGGAAGAGTACCGTCTCAAGATGGGAATATCTTAAATCCAGGAAGGTGGTGAAAAGATGGCTATCCTGCTTACAAAAACAACAAAGGTGGTGGTTCAGGGGATTACCGGCCGGGAAGGGTCGATGCGCGCCAGATTCATGCGGGATCTGGGGACGAATGTTGTTGCCGGAGTTACCCCCGGGCGCGGCGGCGAGGACGTTGATGGAATTCCCGTGTACAATACGGTGAAGGATGCAGTCAAAAATCATGGCCTTTTCGATGTATCGGTTACCTTTATTCCGGGGACGGGTTTGAAGGATGCCGTTTTTGAGGCGCTCGATGCGGAGATCAAATGGATCGTCATGCCTGTGGAGCGCGTTCCTCTGTACGATATCCTCGAGATGGTCGCCTACGGGAAACAAAAGGGGGCAATGCTCCTGGGCCCCGGTTCGATCGGGGTAAATTCTCCCGGGGTAGGCGCCCTGGGCTGGCTGGGCGGTTCGGTGGAATTTGCGACGAAACATTTCGTCCCCGGCCACGTAGGCGTTATCTCCCGCAGCGGCGGGCAATCGGGAACGCTTCCCTATGTAATCGCCCAGGCGGGATTCGGCGTCAGCACCGTTATCCATGTCGGCACGGAACCGGTGACAGGGATGTCCTTTGCCGATGTGCTTCCGCTTTTTCAAGAGGATCCGGATACGGATGCGATGGCGATTTTTGGCGAAATGGGGGGCCATCACGAAGAAGAAGCGGCAGATTTGGTCCGTTCCGGAAGGTTCACCAAACCGATCATAATCTACGTTTCCGGCGCCTGGGCGCCCGCGGGAATGAAGTTCTCCCATGCCTACGATTTCGGCAGCACGACGAACCTGACGCTGAGAGTCGTCGCGCAGCGTGAGAGCGAGGTCAA
>Ga0208373_1001322_pt1 | contig 33863 bp, 32 predicted proteins | sample RifOxyC2_FD_184036 | JGI IMG/M metagenome (GOLD analysis project Ga0208373, IMG submission 184036) | Soil microbial communities from Rifle, Colorado - Rifle Oxygen_injection C2 (SPAdes) | ecosystem: Environmental > Terrestrial > Deep subsurface > Rock core/Sediment | place: Rifle, Colorado... | reverse complement strand
GGATAAGTTCGGCGATTTGCGCAAAAACATATTGGCCTTGAAACATAGATGATTTTATTAAAAAGTTAATAAAATCATCATACCAGATTCAAGTCGTGCGCAGCCAAAAAATACCAAATTTCATTTATAGTTAGCTAAATTTAAAAGTACAAAATGTTGCTTAACGCAACACTAGTGGGTGGCAACGTTATACGCCATTCAAAAAATATTTTTCTTTTTTATAAAGAATTTTGATAGGCTTTTTAATTAAGGAATAAATTTGTTTTTTATTTATTATAGAGGGGAATATGGTAGTTTTCTCCGCTCCGCTTCGAAAACTATAAAAATAATCTTTTAACACTCAAACGTATGAAAACAAAATTCGCGCTGAGAAATGATAAGTATAGAAAAGTGAGAGGCGACTATTCCCGCTTTCTCAATATTTTTTGCGACAGCTGTGGTGAGTATTTAGTATTATACCAAAAAGACGGACCAGGGGAACTCAAGCGTATGTATCTTGACCGTATTGTTGCTCCAAAAATTTCTCCTGCCAAGGCACGCGAATTTATCTGTCCTTCGTGTAAAAAAATCATTGGTACCTTTTATACTTACAAAAAAGAGAAACGGCCAGCCATTCGTCTGTATCAAGGATCAATTTCTAAAAAAATCGGAACTGGGATATACCCGTTAAAATAAAAATCGATTTAATCCGGGTAAACCGCGCTGTTTTTTTGACCACAAACATTTGCCTCTAAACGGTTGCAAAAAAGCCAGAAATATGGTAGTTATGGGTTAGCTCTTTCACAACTAAAGACCAGAAGTAACTGCGTCAAAAAGAGTCGTCAACCAAACTACAACCAACGTCACATCATAACGGAGGAAACATGACCAAGGAAAACCCCAAAAAACATGCACCCAAGAAGGACAGGCGCTCGAAAGCTCGCGGAGGCAATTCCCACTTCCTCGACATCTTCTGTAGCGCCTGCAACAGCCACATCGCCCTGTACCAAAAGGATGGCACCGGAGCGTTGCTCCGGATGTACCTCGACCGGATCTTCGCGCCCGTCGCACTGGCTACCTTGCGGGATCAGGGCGGCGGCAAAAAAGATGTCCCGAACCTGCAGTGCCCGAAGTGTCGTGCGCTCATCGGAACCCCGATGGTGTACGAACTGGAAAGTCGTCTGGCTTTCCGCCTGGTACGCGGATCCTTCGCCAAGAAGAACAGCGACGGAACGTACCCGCCCACCAAGCCGTAGCAAAACAACCAACCGAAAAGAGAACAGCCATGGCCATCACGGTCAAACCGCCCTACATGAATGAGATCATCAAAAAATCTGGCAAACCCGCAAAAGAGGTTGCAACTTTCCTCGAACTCGTGAAGCATTCGATGGAGCCACTCCAGAAACGCATCGCAGTCGTCGAGGCTGGAAACAATCGGTTCTACGCCGTCGAACGAAGAGGCGTCGGCATCCTGAATACTGTCCACGGCAAATTCTGGCAGTTTAACTTCGCTATCGACGACCAGTGGGAAAAGTATTCCGTGATCGTCAAGGCGGAGCTCGACATCAAAACACTGACCCCCGTATTCAACCGGAAAGATCAGCTGGTTCTCCGCACCGATTCAGGGTGCGAAACCGGCCAGCTCTTCGGTGATCTGACGTGTGAGTGTTGCGAGCAGTTGAAACTCGCCATGCAGACGCTTGTGAAAGTCGGCGAAGGGATGATCATTAACATCCCTCGCCAGGATGGTCGGGGTATGGGGTTGACGTTCAAACTCGCCACCCTCTGGATTCAGGACGTACTCAAAGTGCACACCGTCGAGTCGGCAAGCTTACTGGCTCCCGGCGGCGTGATCGACGTTCGGACGTATTCTGGCGTCGTCTGCATCCTGAAGTTCTTCGGGGTGCTGCCCTCGTGCGTCATCAATCTCGCCACCAACAACCCCGAAAAGGTCGGCGTGATCAGCGAAAACGGCTACGTGGTCGCAAAAGATCTCGTGCCGATCGTTGTCGAACCGACCGAGTATACCGCGCGCCACCTGCTGGCCAAAGAAAAATACCTCAACCACAAAGGCCTCACCAAGAAGAAAGGAGAGTGACATGCATGCAAACGACCAACTACTGGCGCGGATGCGGATGCGCTCGCACGGCACCCTGCTGTGCGCCGGACTTGATCCGGATCTCAAAAAGTTGCCTCCCGAAGTGATAAAAAAATCCGGAACGGACGAAGAGAAAGTGCTCAAGTTCCTCCAGGGGGCGGTGGATGCGACCGGAACGCACGTCTGCGCATACAAGGCGCAGAAGGCGTTCTTCGACCTGCTACCCGGTGGACACGACGTCCTGAAAGAAATCGTCCGTTACATTCATCAGACCCAGCCGGGCGCGCCCATCATCATCGATTGCAAAATCGGCGATATCGACAACACGATGGCGGCCTCCTCTGCCCTTTTCCCAAAACAAAAAAAATAAAGTAACCTCTAGGCGTTGTGGATAACTTCTTCATAACTTACTGATTTTACTGCTTATATTAGCTATTTTTAAATTATTCTTGACAAAAGATTGACAATCTCTTTCATATTGGCTTGTGGAAAAATAGACATATTTTAGGCTAACATTAGCCGAAAAGCAATTAATGAAGCCTAAATCCTTGACAAAAATAAAAAATTGATGTATCATCTGGTCATGTTTTTAAAACAAGCTGTGTAAAAATACAGCAACTCCAATCGCCCTCGTGCTCACTGGGTGATATTTTTATACCTTAAAATCTAATATTACTATGCCAACCGCCCCTGAACGGAAATATTTTTCTACGTCCAAAACTGCTATTCCTTTACCAGATTTAATAGAAGTCCAGAAAAAATCCAATCAGTGGTTTTTGGATTTTGGCTTAAGAGAGCTTTTTGATGAAATCTCGCCGATTAAGGACTTTATCGGCCGCGATTTGGAGCTTTATTTCATTGATTACTATCTGGATGAGCCGAAATTCGACGAGGTAACCTCACGGGCCAAAAATATTACTTTTGACGCGCCTTTAAGAGTTAAAGTCAAACTAGTCAATAAAAAAACCGGGGAAATCAAAGAACAAGAAATCTACCTGGGAGATTTTCCTCTAATGACCGACCGCGGGACTTTTATCATCAACGGGGTTGAGCGGGCGGTAGTTTCGCAGCTGATCCGCTCGGCGGGCGTCTTTTTTACTTCCGAGGTTGTGCGGGGCAAAAAACTTTATGGCGCCAAAATCATCCCAAACCGCGGCGCCTGGCTGGAACTGGAAACGGACGCCGCTCACGTTATTTACGTCAAGATAGACCGCAAAAGAAAAGTGGCGGTCACTTCCCTGCTTAAATCTTTTGGCTACCGCACCAACGAAGAAATTATTGATCTCTTTAAAGAGGTTGACGTCCTGCCGGATATCAGCTACATCAAGAGCACTTTAGGCAAAGACGCGGCTAAAAATCCGGATGACGGCCTGATTGAAGTTTACAAAAGAATCCGTCCGGGCGACATGGCCACGGCCGATAACGCCAAGGGGTTGATTTACTCCATGTTTTTTAATTTTGACCGCTATGATTTCGGCGTTGTCGGACGCTATAAATTAAACAAAAAATTCAACGAGAATTTACCGATCAACAAGGAAACGCGGGTCTTAAGAAGAGAAGATTTGATTAAAGTCATCGCGGAAATCATCCGTTTGAATATCACCCAGCATGAAGCCGATGACATTGATCACCTGGGCAACCGCCGCGTCAGAGCCATCGGCGAGCTGGTGCAGAATAAATTCAGAGTCGGCCTGGCCAGAATGGAAAGAATCATCAAGGACCGCATGAGCACTATGGACCTTAACACCTTAACGCCCAACATGCTCATTAACGCCCGGCCGGTTATAGGCACCATTAAGGAATTCTTTATGAGTTCCCAGCTCTCCCAGTTTATGGATCAAACCAACCCCTTAGCCGAGCTGGAGCATAAGCGCAGATTATCGGCCATGGGTCCCGGCGGCCTTTCCAGGGAACGCGCCGGTTTTGAAGTCAGAGACGTCCACCGCACCCACTACGGCCGCATTTGCCCTATTGCCACGCCGGAAGGACCGAATATCGGTCTGGTCGGCCACTTAGCCAGCTACGCCAAAGTCAACGAATACGGTTTTATTGAAACGCCTTTCAGGAAAGTCCTGCATGATATAGCCAACGATCCAAAAATCAGCGCCGATAAAACCGCCAGGGAAAACATAATTGAGCCTCAATCCAAAAAAATCCTAGTTAAGGCCGGAGACGTCATTGACAAAAAAACAGCCGAAACTCTGGCTAAATATAAAGACATTCTTACTCTGCCCATTAAGCCGGTGGTGACAGACGAGATTATTTACCTGGACGCATTTTCCGAAGAACGCTCCACCACCGCCGCCGCCACCGCGCCGATTGATCAAAACGGCCACTTTGTCAAAGAATTTGCGGAAATGAGAATTCACAATAAGCCGTCTTTTGACAGCGTCAATAAAATTGATTATTTGGACGTCGCCCCGAACCAAATTATTTCCATTGCCACCTCCCTGATTCCTTTTTTGGAACATGATGACGCCGTTAGGGCCCTAATGGGTACCAACATGCAACGCCAGGCAGTTTCGCTGGTGAATGCCGAGGCGCCCCTGATTGGCACCGGCATTGAATACCGCGCGGCCAAAGATTCCGGACAAGTCATTGTTGCCAAGGAAGACGGCGTGGTTACCGCTGTCCAAAGCAATCAAATAACCATTAAAGAAACCTCTAAGGAAACGATTTACCATCTCGGCAAATTTGTCCGCTCCAACGCCTCTACCTGCATGAACCAAAGGCCGCTGGTTTTAAAGGGTGAAAAAGTTAAAAAAGGCGATGTCATTGCCGATGGCGCTGCCACCGACCATGGCGAACTGGCTTTAGGCCAGAATGTTTTGGTCGCCTTTATGACCTGGGAAGGCGGCAACTACGAAGACGCGATTTTAATTTCGGAAAGAGTGGTCCAACAGGACCGCTACTCCTCTATTCATATAGAAGACTATTCCATTGACGTCAGGGACACCAAATTAGGACCGGAAGTGGTCACCCGGGACATCCCTAATGTCAGTGAAGAAAAATTAAAAGATTTGGACGAGGAAGGCGTGATCAGAATCGGCGCCCAGGTGACGGCCGGCAATATTTTAGTGGGCAAAATCACGCCCAAAGGCGAAACGGAACTTTCGGCCGAAGAAAAACTCTTGCGGGCCATCTTCGGCGAAAAAGCCAAAGACGTCCGCGACAGCTCCCTTTATCTTGAACACGGCGAACACGGCAAGGTCATTGACGTCAAGGTCTTTTCCAGAAAACAGGGCGACAAGTTGCCGGCCGGCGTCATCAAAACCATTCAGGTGACCGTCGCCCAGTTACGCAAAGTCCAGCCGGGAGACAAACTCGCCGGACGCCACGGCAATAAAGGCGTTATTTCCAGAATCGTGCCGGTGGCCGACATGCCTTTCCTGGATGACGGCACGCCCATTGACATCATCTTAAATCCTTTGGGGGTTATTTCACGCATGAACTTAGGCCAGCTGTTGGAAACCCACTTGGGCATGGCGGCTAAAATTTTGGGCTATAAAGTGGCCACGCCGGCCCTGGACGGAGTTAAGCTTGATACCATCAGGGCAGAGCTAGAAAAAGCCGGCTGGCCCCAAGAAGGCAAAATCAGACTGCATGACGGCCGCACCGGACAACTGTTCAACAAAAATACCACCGTCGGGGTAATTTACATGCTCAAACTCAATCACCTGGTTGAAGATAAAATCCACCAGCGCTCTATCGGACCTTACTCCCTGGTCACCCAGCAACCTTTGGGGGGCAAGGCCCAGGGCGGCGGCCAGCGTTTTGGCGAAATGGAAGTCTGGGCTTTGGAAGCCTACGGCGCCGCACACACCTTGCAGGAAATTCTGACCATCAAATCCGATGACGTCAACGGCCGATCCAAGGCTTATGAATCAATCATTAAAGGCGAATCGATCAAAAAACTGGATGTACCGGAATCATTCAACGTCTTAACCAGAGAACTCAAAGGCCTGGCCCTGGACGTTGAGCTCTTAAAGGAAAAAATCCCAACCACTAAAGCTGTGGCGGTCAAAACAGATAAAACAGAAAGCAAAAACCCGGCAACTGACCATCAGGCCGAAAAAACCTCGGACAAGTCAGATAAAAAGGATAAATAATTTTTAACCACCGCTGGAATAACTTTCTAACTAAATAATTATGCCTACGCCTTCTTCCACTAAAACAACCTTTATGCCCGAAGGTGCCGAAGCTATTCAGGATTTTACCGCTATCCGTCTGACCTTGGCCTCGCCCGAAGTCATTCATAAATGGTCCCATGGCGAAGTTTTAAAGCCCGAAACGATTAATTACCGCACTCAAAAACCGGAAAAAGATGGACTGTTCTGCGAAAAAATTTTTGGCCCTTCCAAAGACTGGGAATGTTACTGCGGCAAATACCGCCGGATTCGCTATAAAGGCATTGTCTGCGACAAGTGCGGCGTGGAGGTCACCCGCTCCATTGTCAGGCGCGAACGCATGGGCCATATTGATTTGGCCGCTCCCGTTTCCCATATCTGGTTTTTAAGAGGCATCCCTTCCAAAGTCGGGTTGGTATTAAATTTGTCCATCCAGGAGCTGGAAAAGGTGATTTATTTCGCCTCCTTTATCATTACCCGCGTTAATGAGGATTTAAAAGAACAAACCCTGGAACAGATCAATAACGAGCTGAAAAACAAAAGAAAAGCCATTGAACGGGAATTTGAACAAAAACTCAACGAACTCAACCAAAAAAAGGCTAAAATTTTAGCTGAGGCCAAGGACGAAAACAAGCTTCAGCAAATTCAGACGGATTTTCAAAAAGAATTAAATTTACTGGAAATTTTAAAATCAGACAAAATTAAAACGCTGGAAAACGCCGCCGATACCGCCAAAAAGGAATTAAAAGATCTAAAAACTCTCAAAATCATTTCCGAAACCAAATACCGCGACCTGTCTCTTAAATACGGTCATGTTTTTGAAGCCGGCATCGGCGCAGGCACCATTAGAAAACTTTTGGAGGAAGTTGATTTAGAAAAACTCGCCCACGAATTAAACGAACAGGTCAAAACAGCCATTCCCTCCAAAAAGAAAAAGCTGATCAAGCGCGCCAAGCTGGTCAGCAGTTTAATCACCAATAAAATCCGGCCGGAGTGGATGATTTTGTCCACCATCCCGGTGATCCCGCCCGATTTAAGGCCGATGGTGCAGCTGGATGGCGGCCGTTTTGCCACCTCCGACTTAAACGATCTCTATCGCCGGGTGATTAACCGGAACAACCGCTTAAAAAGACTGAAAGAGCTCAAGGCGCCAGAGGTCATTCAGCGCAATGAAAAAAGAATGCTCCAGGAAGCCGTTGACGCCTTAATTGATAACAGCGCCAGGCACAGCAAAACCGTCACCGCCTCCACCGGACAAAAGCGCCAGTTAAAAAGCATCGCGGACATGCTCAAAGGCAAGCAGGGACGTTTCCGGCAAAACCTCCTGGGCAAGCGCATTGACTACTCCGGACGCTCAGTCATTGTCATTGGGCCTAAACTTAAAATGTATGAATGCGGTCTGCCCAAAACCATGGCTTTGGAGCTCTTCCGCCCGTTTGTGATCTCCGAACTGATTAAACGGGAAATCGTCCATAATGTCAGAAGCGCCAATAAATACATTGAACAGGATCATGCCGACGTTTGGGATATTCTGGAAGGCATTACCAATCAATCGCACGTGCTCTTAAACCGCGCGCCGACTTTGCACCGCCTGGGCATTCAGGCTTTTAAACCGATTTTAATTGAAGGCAAGGCGATTCAGATCCACCCCATGGTGTGCCGCGCTTTTAATGCGGACTTTGACGGCGACCAAATGGCGGTCCACGTACCCTTAACCGACGAAGCCAAAGAAGAAGCCAGCCATAGAATGCTGGCCTCCAATAACCTCTTAAAGCCGGCGACCGGCGATCCGATGACTTTTCCCGACCAGGATATTGTTTGGGGTTGCTATTATCTGACTTTTATCAATCCCAAGCAGGATCAACCGAAAAAATATTTTGCCTCCCCTACCGAAGCCAAATTGGCCCATAAGCTTGATCGTATCCGCCTGCATGACAAAATTTCCGTCCGCCTGAACGACGAGCTGGTGGAAACCACCGTTGGCCGCCTGATCTTTAACGAAATCGTTCCCGATAAAATCGGCTTTGTTAACGAAGAAATGAACTCCAAAAAGCTAAAAGATCTAGTGGCTAAAACTTTAAACACTTACGAAAACGACTATACCGTGGAATTCCTGGACAAGCTGAAAAAGTTAGGTTACGAAACCATTACCTACTCCGGCTTATCCTGGGGCATGAATGACGTGCCGACCTTAAAAGAAAAAAAGGAAATCATTAAAAAGGGCGAAACCAAAGTAGAGCAGATTCAGGATCAGTACGAAAAAGGCCTGCTCACCAATAAAGAACGCTACGTTAAGGTGGTGGAGGTCTGGACCGAAGTTAAAAATGAAATCACCAAAGCCAGTCAGAATCTGTTTGATGTTTCCAGTTCCCTCTTTTCCATTATTAATTCAGGCGCCAGGGGCTCCTGGGCCCAGATGATTCAAATCATGGGCATGAAAGGCCTGGTGATTAACCCGGCCGGCGAAATCATTGAACTGCCGGTTAAGGCTAACTTCCAGGAAGGCCTGGACGTCTTGGAATACTTCATTTCCACCCACGGCACCAGAAAAGGTTTATCCGATACCGCCTTGCGCACGGCCAGCGCCGGTTATTTAACCAGACGCTTGGTGGACGTGGCGCAGGACGTTATTATTAACGAAGATGATTGCGGCGACACTGAAGGCCTGATGTTAAGCCAGGAAGACGCCGATAACATGGGCGAAAGCCTGCAAACCCTTATCTTTGGCCGGACTTTAATAAAAGATATCAAACACCCCAAAACCGGCAAAGCGCTGATTAAGGCCGGCGAAATCATCAATAATAACCAATTGGCTAAATTAAAGGATCTGGAACTTAAAGCGGTCCATGTCCGCTCGCTCTTAAGCTGTAAGACTTTGAGGGGCGCCTGTAAACAATGCTACGGCCTGGACTTAGCTTATAATAAGGCGGTAGAAAAGGGCGTAGCCGCCGGCATTATCGCCGCCCAAAGCATCGGCGAACCGGGCACTCAGTTAACCATGAGAACTTTCCATACCGGTGGCGTGGCCGGCGCCGACATTACCCAGGGTCTGCCGCGGGTGGAAGAACTCTTTGAAGCCAGGCCGCCCAAACGCAAGGCCATCATTAGTGATGTTCAAGGCCAGGTAGTCCTTGATAAAGACGCCTTAATCGGCATTCGCAATCAAAGAATCATTAAAATAAAATATAACGGCGAGATTAAGGAACAATTTCTCATCCACGAGGATTACGATATTAAAGTCAAAGACGGCGATCTGGTTGAGCCGAAAACCATCCTGATGGAACATCAGGAAACCAGAAAAAAAATCAGCAACAGCCAGGCCGGTCAGATTAATATCAAGGATAATTACATTCAGATTATTTCACAGGCGGAAGCTTTTAAAGAAGTGGTCATCCCGCCGGGCCAGGCCTTATGGGTTAAGGACGGCGATCTGGTCAGCCCGGGCGATCCTTTAACCGAAGGCAGTATGGATCTGCAGGAACTCTACCGGCATAAAGGCATGCTGTCCGTCCAAAAATATATTATTAAAGAAATTCTGTACATCTATTCTTCACAGGGCCAAAAGTTGAACATGAAACATATTGAAATTATCGTCAAACAGATGTTCTCCCGAGTCTATGTTAAGGACGCCGGCGACACCAACTTACTGCCGGGCGAAACCGTAACCATGAGCGCCTTTAACACGGAAAACAACAGGGTAGCCAAAACCAAGGGCAAGCTTGCCAGCGGCGACACCCTCCTCTTAGGCATTACCAAAGCCTCGCTTTCTACGGACAGTTTTCTGTCCGCCGCCTCGTTCCAGGAAACCGCCCGCGTTTTGATCGACGCCGCCATTACCGGCAAAGTCGATAAATTGAAAGGGCTCAAAGAAAACGTCATTATCGGACGCCTGATCCCTGCCGGCACCGGCTTTAAGGAATAGAAACCGAATAATTTAAAAAAACAGGGTTAGCCACAACCCCGTTTTTTTGATAAAAAATAGCGGCCGCCCAAAGACCAGCCACCCTTTTTCTTTTATAAAAAAAATGTTAAAATAACTACACTTCAAATCATAGAAATCCCAAAAAATGCCCAAAAAACACAAAAGAAAAAGCAGTCAAAATTTAAGCAAAAGAGAGGCGGCGGAATACCCCCGCGAACCAATTGCGGCGGAGACCAAAAAGGGCATCATGATTGTTCTGGTTTTGGTGGTCGCTTTCTTAACCATTCTTTCTCTCTTTAACCTGGCCGGCAGCCTAGGCCTGTATTTAAAACAGATTTTAGGCGTTATCTTTGGTGGCGGACTTTATTTGGTGCCGGTTATCCTGATCGGCGTCGCTTATGTCTTTTTAAGTCCGGAAAAATATGATCTGCGTCCGACCAATATTTTAGGAATTCTTATTTTAATTATCAGTCTGTGCGGCCTGTTGCAATTGACGAAAAATGATCCCAATACTTTTACGGCCGTAGAAGGTGGAGGCTACCTAGGCTACGCTTTGGCCTTTCCGCTGCAAAAAATTATGGGCTTTTGGGCCACGCTGATTTCTTTGGTCGCGCTCTTTATTATTTCGCTCCTGCTAACTTTTAATACTACCTTAAACGGGATCGTCAGCCATTTAAACATCATTGGACTTTTTAAAAAAAGGTTAACCCGGGCCGAGGACGAATATGAAGCTGAGGAAGAACAGCTGGGGGAAAGTTACGAAGAAGAAGAAGAAGAACCGGAGATCAAAGAAGAACCGGCCGGGGCGGAACCCACAAAACAGCCGGCGGAAATCTCCGTTGACCACGACGATTTTAAAACAAAAAAAATTCCGCCCAGTCCGTCTGCAGGCAAAAAAATAAAACGCATCCCCGAAGGCTTAAATATCACTTTCTCGCGCGGGCAAAAGACTCATGTAGAAGTGCCGCTTAATTTATTAGACGGCAAAACTTCCAAGCCGACGAGCGGCGACATTAAGGCCAATATTTTAAAAATCCAGGAAACCTTTAAAAATTTCGGCATTGAAGTGGAGATGGGTGAAGTCAACATCGGGCCGACCGTCACCCAGTTTACCCTAAAGCCGGCCGAGGGTATCCGCCTGGCCCAAATCGTCGCCCTGCAAAACGATCTGGCCCTGGCCCTGGCCGCTCATCCGATCAGGATAGAGGCCCCCATTCCGGGCAAATCTTTGGTCGGCATAGAAATACCCAATCAAAACATCGCCCTGGTTAAAATAAAAGAAATCATCAACAGCGAAAAATTCCAAAACAGCCAGGGACAGCTGACCTTTTCTTTGGGCAAGGACGTGGCCGGCAAGGCCTGGGCGGTTGATCTGGCCAATATGCCCCACCTGCTCATTGCCGGCGCCACTGGTTCCGGCAAATCGGTCTGCATCAACGATATTATCGTCAGCCTGCTCTACAAGCATTCCCCGGAAACTTTAAGATTAATTCTGGTGGACCCCAAAAGGGTGGAATTGACGACGTACAACGGCATCCCCCATTTGTTGACTCCGGTTATTATTGAAGTGGATAAAACCATCAACGCCCTCAGGTGGGCGGTGAATGAAATGGACGAACGTTACAAGCTCTTTTCCGCCGTCGGCAAACGCAATATTAAAGCTTATAACGCCAGCGTTTTAATTAACAAACTGCCGTACATTGTGGTTATTGTTGACGAATTGGCGGATCTGATGGCGACCGCCCCGCGCGACGTGGAAGGCGCGATTGTCAGATTATCCCAGATGGCCCGGGCGACCGGCATCCATCTGATCGTCGCCACTCAAAGGCCCTCGGTCAACGTCATTACCGGACTGATTAAAGCCAACATCACTTCAAGGATCGCCTTTGCCGTGGCTTCGGGCGTTGATTCCCGAACCATTATTGATTCCTCCGGCGCCGAAAAACTTCTGGGCAAGGGCGACATGCTTTTTATGTCGGCTGAAATCTCCAAGCCCCGCCGTCTGCAGTGCGCTTACATCAACGATGAAGAAATAGAAAACGTGGTTAACTTTTGGCGTCAGCAGGCCGAACCAGAGTATCAGGAAAATGTTACTGAAAGGCAAGGCAAAGTCAGCCTGCCCGGCGCCAACGGCTTTAGCAACGACGGCGACGATCTTTTAGAAGAAGCCAAAGATGTTTTGATTAAAGCCGGCAAAGCCTCGGCTTCCTTATTACAAAGAAGATTGCGGGTCGGTTATGCCCGGGCCGCCCGGATTTTAGATTTATTGGAGGAGCAAGGCATTATCGGGCCAGCCGACGGCGCCAAACCAAGGGAGATTCTGGTGGCTGAAGACGAGTTTGCCATTGCCAAAGAAACAACGGAGCAATACTCGGCGGCCGAAAAAAATTATGAGAGCGATGGCGAGACTGATGAAAATGACGAAGCGGAAAAAAAAAATGAGACGGCGGAGGCTGAAACGGCCAGCGAGGCGGATGACTTCGCCGACTACGGCCTTGAGGAAAATGAGACAAATGTTAGGCATGATGAGGAAACGGCCGAAGACGAAGAGGTGGAAAAAGATTACCATCAGCCCGGTTACTAAATGCTGCTAGCCCGTTGGCCAACCTATGACCAGTTTTATCCAAAAAAAATTAGCTTCCGGCAAAGCTTTGCCGGAAATTTTAAAAGAAGAGAGACTTAACCATAATTTATCATTAGACCAAGTCTCTTTTAAAACCCAAATTTCCACCAAGTACCTGGAGGCCCTGGAAGCAGGGACTTATGATCAGCTACCGGGGGAAATATATAACAGACGATTTATAAAAAATTTGGCTAATTTTTTTTCCCTGTCGGAAAAAAAACTGCTAGCGATTTATCAAGCGGAAAAAAACGCCCAGCTGGCTTTTAATGAATTAAAGCCCAAAACCGAAACGACCAGTAAATTTTTAAGCTGGCTATCCCCAAAAATTATCCGTAACACGATTATCGGCCTGTTGATTATAAGTTGCCTGGCCTATCTGGGTCTGGAAGTCAAAAACATCTTCGCACCGCCGCTTTTGGAAATCATTTCGCCCTCCAGCCAAACCATCACCCAAGAAACTACGATCACCATTGAAGGCCGGACCGAGGCCGAAGCTATTCTGACCATCAATAATCAAGAAATCCTGCCGCGCGCGGACGGCCGTTTTAAGGCGGAGGTGGATTTAACCATCGGCTTGAACATTTTTAATATATCTGCTAAGAAGAAACATAGCCGAGCCGAAAGCGCCACTGTCTCCATCTTAAGGCAGCCGCCCCTCGGCTAGCATGACGGCCTGTTGTTAATCCCAATATCTTTAAAATAAATAAAAAAATCAGGGTCAATATAATCATTAAATCATATATTTTATGACAAAAGACGAGCGCGAGGCAAAAACACAAGCCACCAATCAGGCGATTGAACAGATTAAAAGCAAATTCGGCGAAGGCTCAATTATGCGCTTCGGCGAAACCAAACGCTTGCAGGTTGAGGCAATATCAACCGGTTGCCTGTCGTTGGATATCGCTTTGGGCGTGGGCGGAGTCCCGCGCGGACGCATTATTGAAATCTACGGCCCCGAAGCTTCCGGCAAAACCACCTTGGCTCAGCATATCGTGGCGGAAGTGCAAAAACAAGGCGGCACGGCGGCCTTTATTGACGCCGAGCACGCTCTTGACCCGGAGTACGCCAAAAAAATCGGCGTTAACGTCAATGACCTCCTGATTTCCCAGCCCGATACGGGCGAACAGGCCTTGGAAATTACCGAAACTTTGGTCAGGTCCAACGCCGTGGACGTAATCGTCATTGACTCGGTGGCCGCCCTGGTGCCCAAAGCGGAAATTGAAGGCGAAATGGGCGACTCCCACATGGGCCTTCAGGCCAGATTAATGAGCCAAGCCTTAAGAAAGCTTTCCGGCATTGTCAGCAAATCCAAAACGGTGGTTATCTTTATAAATCAGATTAGAATGAAGATCGGCGTCTTTTTCGGCAACCCCGAAACCACCACCGGCGGCATGGCCCTGAAATTTTATTCCTCGGTCAGAATTGAAGTCAGGCGCGCCGCTCAGATTAAAAAAGGCGATGCCATTATCGGCAACCGAGTTAAGGCTAAAGTGGTTAAAAATAAAGTGGCCGCCCCCTTTAGAAACACCGAATTTGACATTATGTATAATGAAGGCATGTCGGTATCCGGCGACGTTATAGATACCGGCGTCCAGTTCGGCGTGATCGCCAAATCCGGCAACAGTTACAGTTACGGCGAGCACAAGCTCGGCGTCGGCCGGGAAAACGCCAAGCAATTTCTGAGAGAAAATCCCAAACTGATTGCGGATATAAAAAAACAGGTCTGGGACAAGGTTAAAACTGAAAGCTAAATATTCTTGCATCCTTTAAAACCGTCAGCTAGAACCTGACGGTTTTTTGTTATAAAAAAGCCCGGGAAACTCATGAAAAGTCCCCGGGCAATAATCTTGCAATTTACCGGAACAGTCGTCTAACCACACCGGTAAAATCACCGCTAAAACCAACAGCGACCCCGCCGACTGCGCCTGTCTGGTAAGGCACTAGCCACACCTGCCCATAATGGTTGGTAACGCTAACCCCCAAGCCTCCCGGGGTCACACCAATACCAGTACTGCCATACTGGAAAGCGTCGCGGCCAAAAATGAGACGATTTACCTTCCTCAGGCCGTACCAGGCAACATTCACTGTCGATCCCTGAAGGAGATGAACGCGGTTCCAGCCGCCGCCCTTTTCCTTGCCGCCAAGGAAAGGCACGTTAGTGGAACTAAAAACCGCGTTCTGGGCCTCGTTGCCGGCGATGAAAACTTCGCCGACTACAAAGCCCACTTCGTCTGAGGCACAGTCTTCAACCAAACTCTGGCCAAAGGGCCCCAGGATCCAACTAATCTCGGCGTTATACGAAACGCCGAACTGTTGATCATCATCGTTGACCCAGTTGGTTCCGTCAGGGAACCACTGCCTAGACACGATCATATTGTATGTTGCCGAAACAACAATGACCGTGCCGTCGTAGATGACGACCCTGATCAGCCGGCCCCAAAAACGAGATGGTTCCACCCAGAGAATACCTCTGGGTTCTTCCAACTCCTGGGGCACCGCATCCTTTATGACCAGGCTAAGCAACCTGGCGACCACGGCTTCGTCATACTTCTTGACGATCGTGGTTGCCGGATCAAATAACGGATCCAGCAAATGAAGCGAATAAGCCGCCCCGATGATATCTGCCACCAGATCGCGGTAGCTAAAACCATCACCGCCCAGGATGCCGTGAACCTCCCAGGAATACCGATAATCCTTGTATTCCCAAACAGCACCTAAAATCACGGCCTCCAAAGCGGCAATGTACTTATTGCCGCCGCTGAGGATATCAACGCCCCTCAGCTTGACAGACAGAACAAACGTGCCTAGCATGTGGGCAAATTTGTCCGAGGTGAGCCAGGAGTCGGCTGCATAAAAGCCGTTTGACTCCAGCCAAGGCTTACCGGCGTTTGCCGGCTGGCCGATCGTGTTGCTCAGGCTGACACCCTCAATTGAGGTAATGTCTGCTAACCTTAAGCCCGCCGGCAATTCTTCCATGGAACGCTGGAGCAAGAGTCTGAACTCCTCAGGCTCCAAAACTCCATGGTAAGAAACATAATTGATGTCCTTTTGGTAGGTAAAACTAGCCACCATTTGTCCATCAATGAAATAACCGCCGGCATAGCCGCCAGCAACCTCAAAAATGCTGATAATAATTTCTTGCTCCAACAAATCCGAAGGCTGTGACTGGCCCGGCTGAACCATAACAATGACCGCAATGGCCACCAGAAAAACACTAAAGCGCAACATGGACGGTCTCCTTTTTGTGACAACGATTTTTTAAGTTTACGGAATAGTAAATCATACTTAAAGAACTCTTATTTGTCAAGGGTTAGCCAAAAATGATACAATGAAGCCGCGCGAACGGCTCGCAAATATTGACTTGTCGCCTGCGGACGATCAACGCTATTTATGACCCTGACCAAAACCATCGCCCAGAATACTTTGTGGCAAATTATCGGTAAAATTATCGGTACGGTTTTGGGCGTTATCATGATCGCCGTTTTAACCCGTTATTTGGGCCAGGAAGGCTTTGGGCGCTACGCCACCGCCGTGGCTTTTATGCAATTTTTTGCCGTGCTGATTGATTTTGGGCTCTACCTAGTGTGTCTGAGGGAAATTTCCGCCCAGCCGGAAAAAGAAAACTTTATCGTCAGCAACGTTTTTACCATCAGATTTTTTTCGGCCATCATTTTTTTAGGCGGCGGCGCCTTGTTAATTTTCGCCTTCCCCTATTCAGCCGATATCAAATGGTCGGCCGTCATTGTGGCAGTGGCTTTTTTATTTATTTCCCTGGTGCAGATTTTAACCACGGTTTTTCAAAAATACTTAAAAATGGGCCAGGTGGCTTTGGCTGAAGTCATCAACCGTTTGGGCTTGCTGGCGGTGGTGGTGCTGTTCGTGGTCTTTAAAGGCCATCTGCCGGCCCTGCTCTGGAGCAACGTTTTCGGTGGCCTGCTGTACTTTGTCATGCTCTGGTGGCTGATCAAAAAATTCGTCAAAATCCGCTGGGCCTTTGACTTTTGCTACTGGAAAATTATCTGGAAAAAAGCCTGGCCGATCGGCCTGGGCGTGGCTTTGAATCTCGTTTATTTCAGGGCCGACACCATAATCTTGTCCCTTTACCGTCCGGCGGCCGATGTCGGCATCTACAGCGCGCCTTACCGCATGCTGGAAATTTTAACCACTTTCCCCCATATGTTTATGGGCCTGGTTACGCCGATTCTCACGACCGCCTGGCTGGCCAAAAACTTGGACAGATTCCGGTCAATTATGCAAAAAACTCTGGATTTTTTTATGATTTTGATTATCCCGATGGTTTTAGGCGCTATGCCTCTGGCTCATCAGGTGATGCTTTTAATTTCCGGGCCGGAATTTATCGCCTCAGGAGAGATCCTGCCGATTCTGATGCTGGCCACCGCTTTGATCTTTTTGGGCGTCCTCTTTACTTACACCCTGGTTATTCTAGAAAAACAAACGGCCATGCTCAAATATTTTTTTATCTCCGCCGCCGTTTCTTTAATCGGCTACTTTATTTTTATCCCCCGCTATTCCTATTTTGGCGCCGCCTGGGTGACCGTAGCTATTGAAGGTTTTATCGCCCTGACCGCCATCGGCTTAACCCGCAGGCACTCGGGCGTCAGATTATCTTTTAAAACCATGGGTAAAAGCCTCTTGTCCAGCCTAATAATGATGGCCGCGATCTATCTTTTGCCCGACTGGCACGTGATTATCATGATCCTGCTGGCCGCCGTCATTTACGGTCTGGCCATGCTGGCCATGCGCGGCGTTGATAAAAATTTATTAAAAGAAATCATTAAAACAAAATCATGATTACCTACTTGTTGCTGCTCGCTTACTATAGTCTCTTTGTCTGGCTGACGTGGCGCCATGTCCGCTGGGGCCTTTTTTTGGTCATCGGCCTGTTGTCGTCTTACATGATCAGATTCGCCGTTGGGGGTCTGCCGACCACCTTGCTGGAAGGCATGATTGGCTTGTTGTTCATCGTCTGGCTGATAAAAATAAAAAAAGAAAAAAACCTCAGCTTTAATCCCAAAGTTTGGCTAAACAACCCGGTACGCGACAGCCAAAATCCCATTCCCCCAAAACTCCGCTTGCCCATGGTGCTCTTCCTCGTCGCTTCAACCATCTCGGTCTTTGTTGCCCCGGACATACCTGTTGCCGCCGGCATCTGGAAAGCCTATTTTATTGAACCGCTGATGTTTTTAATAGTGTTTGTTTACACGCTGCGCACCGCGGCTGACTTAAGAAAAGCCTTAAGCTGCTTAGGGCTGACCGTCCTCGTCATCGGACTGATAGCGCTGATGCAAAAATTAACCGGCGCCCTGATTCCCAATCCTTTTTGGGCGGAGGCGGCCGGCAGACGGGTGACCACCGTCTTTGGCTATCCCAACGCCACCGCCTTGTTTGTTCTGCCGGTTATCTTCTTAACACTGGGCCAGGCTATCTTCAATCTGCGATCTACCGCCCTTAATAATTTAAAACTTAAAAGCCAAGATTATTTTTTCTTAATCTTCAATATCATTGTCCTCGTCCTCGGGACGCTGACCATTCTCTGGACCAAATCAACCGGCGCCTTATTGGGCCTGGCCGCCGGACTGCTTTGCCTTCTGTTGGTTTATAAAAAAACCAGGCTGGTGGTTTTATGGTTTATTTTATTGGGGCTGATCGTCTCGCTTGTCTCACCGGCCGTGATCAACAAAATGCAAAACACCTACGCTTCAGCAAACGAAATTCGGCTGGCGCAACATCCTTCCGATCTGCAAATCAGGGTCCAGATGTGGCGCGAAACTTTAGCCATGCTTAAAGATACGCCTATTTTGGGGGCCGGTTTGGCCGGCTACCAAACGCTGATTAAGCCCTATCACGCCAACCAACACCTGGAAATATTTTTATACCCCCACAATGTCTTTTTAAACTTCTGGACAGAAATGGGACTGCTCGGATTAATCGCCGTTGTTTGGATTTTGATGGTATTTTTTATGATGATTGGCCGGTCTTTAATCTTTGACCTCAGACATCATCAGCCTGACAAAACTGCAGACTATATCTTGACAATCTCGGCTCTCTCGGCTATGCTAGCGACTCTTATATACGGTCTTGTTGACGTACCTTATTTTAAAAATGATTTGGCCGTTGAGTTTTGGATGGTAGTAGGCATAATCATTATTATAAATAACCGGGGGCAGGCTGCAAAATATAAAAAAGAAACAATCGCCAATGAACAAAACTAATTGTCTTAAAAATAATTATTGGAAAATTTCAGATTAAATTCATCTTTTGTTTACCCGCCCCGCTTAACGCCGGAGATTTTTGAGGGAGAGGCGGGTCGGAGCGACTTGTTACTTGATACCGTGGAGGCGTGCGAGAGCGGTTGAATCGGACAGTCTCGAAAACTGTTAGGCCAGCAATGGCCTCGGAGGTTCGAATCCTCCCGCCTCCGCCAATCAGGATTTTGCAAATGTGAGCTGCCCACCTCGCTTCGCTCGGCGGCTAATTTGTATGGGATTTTTGGCGAAAAGGAAATGCATTTATCAATAAGGGTAAAAAAAATTTCATAATCTAACCTAAATCCCTATGAATAAAGCTGTAATCTTTGACATGGACGGTCTGATGTTGGAAACAACTCATACATGGCAAAAGGCAGAAAAAGAATTTCTCGCTGATTTCGGGAAAGCGTATTCTTCTGAAGTTGCGAAAAAATATCAGGGGATGTGAGTGTCGGGTGTCGTCGAAGTCTTGAGAACAGAATTTCAGTTGCCAATTTCCCAGGATGAAGGCAGTAAAAAACTTACGCAAAAGATAGTTGAAGGCTATAACAATCCTTCTCTTCAACTTTTCCCAGGTACAGCAGATTTGATAAAAGCACTTCATAAAACGAATGAATATAAACTCGCGATTGCTTCCTCGTCGCCAAAAGTTGCTATAAAGACAATGGCAAAACATTTCGAGCTGGAAGAGCTTTTTGATGTGTTGGTTTCGGGTGAGGAAGTAAAGAATGGAAAACCGGCACCCGATGTATTCTTGCGAACAGCAGCAGTTTTAAATGTTGCCCCAACAAACTGCGTTGTACTTGAAGATGCACCAAATGGCATACGAGCTGCAAAGGCCGCTGGAATGAAAGCAATTACCGTCGTAAACAAAACTTTTTATAAATCTGAAGATTTCGGCAACCTCTCAGACGTGCTCGTCCATTCTCTTGAGGAGGTTGATGCAAATGTAGTAGAAAAACTTTTTTCATAAAATGCAATTAGTATTCGCGTTGCGAACTCGAATTTGTATTCCGCCAAAGAACAACTTGAAATCGTCCTTTCCGCTCCGGTTCCCGTTTGTCGGGCAGGCAAGGCGGGCGGGGGTTCTGCCTGCCGACCGGCCGCCGAAGTTTCAACGCAGGTGAGGTCCAGTCTGTTCCGTTCGGATTTTTTCAAATACACACCGCCACCCTAAACCACGTAGGGCTCAGGGTGCAATCAGGCTAAACACCGCTAACTTAATTTTTTGGACATAGATAATTAATCCGGCGCGTTTTTAATATCCAGTCTCCCCCAAAGTATATTTATAACTTCAAGACGGTGTTTACAAATACTCTCTTAAAAAGGTGCTAGCTAAACAAAAAAAATTAGAGAATTAACCATGGTTCAGCCAATTGACTTAAACCACCATTCCCAAAAACTCTTTTTTTAATTCATGGCTATACCGGCAGCCCAACGGATTTTAACGCCTTGCCCGACTATCTATTCAGCCGCTACCCAGTGGACGTCAAAGTCATGCTACTCAAAGGCCATGGGACAAAAATTGAGGATTTAGATGATTTGGAACTACAAGACTTTTTAGATCAGGGGGTGAGCTTGTTGAGATATTTTAAAAAATATTGAAGCAAATCAATCCCGCCCGAAGAAAAAAAATTGCGCGAAAAAAGTTTTCATTACCCGGCTATGCACATCAAGGGCATAAAGATCGTTAAACAAGCCAATCGCCTGCTAAAAACCTCGCTTGAGCAAATAACCTATCCAGTACTAACCATTCACTCCAGTAATGATCCAATCGGCAATTATCGGGGGCTGAAAATTTTGGACCAAAAAATAAAACTCCTCAGGCAAAAAAAATATTTCGCGACAAAAATCACAACGTCATGTTTACCGACAAAAAATTTCAGATTTATAAAAAAATCGCTGAACTGTTTGCGGACAATATGACCAAACGCCGCCATGGTCGCAAAATTGCCGCCATTGTCCCGGCCTATAACGAAAAAGAGTATCTGGGTGAAATCCTTAAGGTCCTTGAGCAAACAAAAATAGTGGATGAAATTATCGTAGTGGACGACGCCTCCACCGACAATACGGCCCAAGTAGCCGCAACCTTTCCTAAAGTAAAGTTATTGCGTAATTCTGTAAATAAGGGCAAGGCCTACGCTATGCAACGCGGGGTAGACGCGACTGACGTCGACATTTTATTTTTTTGCGACGCCGACTTAAAAAAATTAACCCCTGACATCGTTAAACAAATAATTCAGCCGGTTGCGGACAAAAAATATGACATGTTTATCGGGATTAGAAATAATCTGATGCAAAAAACGTTCCACTGTTTGCCGTCAATTCCGGCGAACGCGCCCTTAAACGGGAGTTATGGGACAAGCTGCCGGAACGTTTTAAATACCGTTACCGCGTTGAAGCCGGCCTTAATTTTATCGCCAAACATCAGGGCCGGGGCTACGGCCGGCAAAAATTTAACTATTACCAAACCGTCAAAGAAAAAAAATACGGCTGGCTTAAAGGCACGGTTTTGCGCTGGCGGATGAACTTTGACGTCGGTTATGCCTACCTGCTGGCGATTATCGGGCATTATAAAAACCGTCGTTAATTAACTTAACTTTCCCCCCTGGTCAAATTAACTGCCATTCATCATGAAAAATACAGAACATTTTGGCATAATCTTAGCCCTTCTCAGCGCGGCTTTGTGGGGTCTTTTTCCTGTCATGGTTAACCAGGGCACCAAATCCATTCCGCCCATCACTTTTGCCGCTTTGTCCACCCTGTTAGCGGCGATCGGCGTCCTGTTCTTCGCCCTCAGGCAAAAAAATCTTAAACAATTAAAAAATAAAGCCGCCTGGCGGCCGATGCTGATGGTGACTTTAAGCGTGGTAATTATCCCCTACATTCTATTTTTTATCGGCGCCAGCAAAACCTCGGGGGTTAACGCCTCTTTACTGCTGTTGGCGGAAATAATTTTTACTTTAATCTTTACTCCGCTGATTGGAGAAAAAACCACCCCTTTAAAGTTACTCGGCGCCGGCGGAGTTTTTGCGGGCGGCCTCCTTATTTTATACAACGGCACGCTGGCTTTTAATCTAGGCGACTTGATCATTATTTTAAGCACGGTCACCTACCCCCTCGGCAACTTTTACGCCAAAAAGGCCCTCAACCTGGTCTCGCCGACCATAATTTTACTGACCAGATTTTTTTTAGGCGGACTGGTAATTTTATTTTTTGCCTTAGCCATAGAACGGCCGGCGGGCTTAGGCCGGATAATAATTGACCACTGGTTTTTGCTGCTTTTTAACGGTTTGATTCTGCTGGGTCTAAATAAAATCATTTGGTATGAATCCTTAAAACGGCTGGATATTTCCAAAGCGATTTCTTTAGGCCTGACTTCGCCGCTGTTTAGCCTGGCCGTTCTGATTTTTTTCGTCGGCGAAAAAATTTCCTTATACCAATGGGGCGGCCTCATGATCATGATGGCTGGCGTTTATTTTTCCGCCAAGCGCAAATCGGTTGATCCGCAAACTACTAAATACGCCCTCTAAAATATGAACAACTCCATCAAAAGAGGTTTCAGTTTTGGCCTGACTTCCGGGGTGATCACCACTTTAGGCTTAATGGTCGGTTTGCATTCGGGCACTCATCTAGCCAGCGTCGTCATCAGCGGCATTTTGGTGATTGCCGTGGCCGATTCGTTATCGGATGCCCTGGGCATCCACATGGCGGAAGAGTTTGAAAACCAACATACGCCTAAAGAAATATGGACAGCCACCGCGGTAACCTTTTTGTCCAAACTTTTGGTCGCCGCCTCGTTCATTATCCCGATTTTACTGTTCAATTTAAATACGGCCATTATTATCAGCATCGCCTGGGGCCTGTCCCTTATTTTTATTTTTAATTTTTTAATGGCTAAACAACAGCATGATAAACCCTGGCACGCGGTTGCTGAACATCTGGTGATCGCGATCCTGGTGATTATCGCCACCCACTATCTGGGCGATCTTTTGGCTAGACAATAAACTTATGCATAAAAAAATCCTCCTCATTTTAGGCCATCCGGATAAAAACACCTTTAACGGCGCTTTGGCCGAAGCTTATGAAACGGCCGCCCTGGCCGCGGGCGCTGAAGTCAGGCGCTTAAATTTAGGCGAGCTTAAATTTGACCCGGTTTTGTGGCTGGGTTATAAAAAAATCCAAACGCTTGAGCCGGATCTGCTACAAGCCCAAAAAGACATTCAATGGGCCGAACACCTGGTAATCATTTACCCAACCTGGTGGAGCACCATGCCGGCCTTATTTAAAGGTTTTTTTGACCGCCTGCTCCTGCCCGGTTTTGCTTTTAACTTCCGCGCTCGCTCGCCCTTCTGGGATAAACGCTTAACCGGCAAGTCCGCCAGACTGATCGTGACCATGGACGGACCGGCATTGTTTTACAAGATTTATCTTGGAAACCCCGGCCATAAAATAATGAAATACGGCATTCTTAAATTTTGCGGCATCAAGCCGGTCAAAATTACTTCCCTCTATTCGGTTAAAAATCGCTCCGATCGGACAAAAAGAAAATGGCTGAAAAAAATTAGCAAACTTGGCGCTAAAACCGTATAATTAAAAATGATGGCAAAAAAAATCCTCTTAGTTTATCCAAAATACCCCGAAACTTTTTGGGGGTTTAAATACGCGATAAAATTTATTTCCAAAAAATCAGTCTACCCGCCGTTAGGCCTTTTAACGGTGGCGGCGCTCCTGCCAAGTTCATGGGAAAAAAAGTTGGTGGATCTTAATGTTAGAACGCTCCGCGATAAAGAATTAAAGTGGGCCGATTACGTATTTATCAGCGCGATGGACGTTCAAAAAAAATCAGTCAAAGAAATTATCGGACAATGTCAAAAACTAGGAACTAAAATAGTAGCGGGCGGGCCGCTTTTTACCAGTAACCCTGATCAATTTCCCGACATTGATTATCTGGTGCTTAATGAAGCGGAAATTACCCTGGCGCCCTTTTTAAAAGATTTACAAAATGGTACGGCTAAACATCTATACTTTAGTGATACCTGGGCCAATATAGAAAAAACGCCCTTGCCTTTATGGCAACTGATTAACTTTAAGAACTACACGGCCATGAATATCCAATATTCAAGAGGTTGCCCTTTTAATTGCGATTTTTGTGATATTACTATTTTATACGGCCGACAAGTCAGAACAAAAAACAAACAACAAATCTTGACTGAATTAAACAGCCTTTACTTTTTAGGCTGGCGCGGCGTAGTTTTTATAGTTGATGATAATTTTATCGGCAATACCGTTAAATTAAAAACCCAAATTCTGCCAGCTCTAATAAACTGGACCAAAAAAAATAAACAGCCTTTCACTTTTCACACCGAGAGTTCTATCAATTTAGCCGATGATCCAGAGTTGATAAGCTTAATGGTCCAAACTGGCTTTAATACGGTTTTTATAGGCATTGAAACCGTTCATGAAGAAAGTTTGGCTGAGTGCGGTAAATTTCAAAATCAAAATCGCAATTTAATTGAAAGTATAAAAAAAATTCAAAGACTCGGCCTGCAAGTACAGGGAGGTTTTATTGTCGGTTTTGATCATGACCCGCAATCAATATTTGACGCCCAAATAAAGTTTATTCAAAAAAGCGGCATAATAACCGCTATGGTCGGGCTCTTAAATGCAGTCAGGGGCACCAGGCTCTACCAACGCCTTGAACAAGAAAAAAGATTAATAAAATCATTCTCTGGAAATAACACGGATTTTTCCTTAAATTTTATTCCTAAAATGAATTCAAAAACTCTCCTCGCTGGTTATAAAAAAATTATTAAAACTATTTACGCGCCCAAATATTACTATCGTCGGGTAAAAACTTTCCTCGGAGAATACCGGCCATTAACCAAAAACAGGGGTCAGTTTAAATTATGTTATCTTATGGCCTTGTTAAAATCCGTCCTCAGGCTTGGCATTCTGGGCAAAGAAAGGTGGTATTATTGGGGACTTTTTTTCTGGACACTTAGCACTCGGCCAAAATTATTTCCACTGGCTATCACCTTCTCTATTCATGGATTTCATTATCGCAAAATATTTGAAAAATACCTATAACTTACGGATTATTTGTTACTTTTTCTTTATTCTGTCGTTATATAATGGTGATATTATAGGTAAACTCTCTCAAAAATAATTTCTAAGAAGGTATTGGCAAAGGTGCCGAACAAAACACCGCGGCCTGTTTTCTATTGCGTCAGGCTGCTTAAAATTGTATAATTATCAATATTATGACAAAAATTACCAAGGCAGTTATACCGGTAGCCGGTTTTGGGACCCGCTTTCTGCCGGCCTCTAAATCGCAACCCAAAGAAATGTTGCCGATTGTTGATAAGCCAACAATTCAATTTATTGTTGAAGCTTTGGTGGAAGCCGGCATTACCCAAATTATCATTGTCACCAGCGGCAACAAACGCGCCGTGGAAGACCACTTTGACCGGTCGCCGGAACTGGAAAAATGGTTGGAAAAAGCCAAAAAAACCGATCTCCTCAAGGAACTGCGGGCTATTCCGCGCCTGGCCAATTTTATTTATATCAGGCAAAAGGGGCCGGTGGGCAACGGCACGCCTGTTTTAAACGCCAAATCCTTAATCGGCAACGAGCCTTTTATCGTCTGCTATGGGGATGAATTCTATACCGGCAAGCCCAACTGGATCAAACAAATGATCAGCGTTTACCAAAAATACCAGGATCCGGTGGTGGCCCTGGTTAAAGTGACCAAAGAAGACACCAAACGTTATGGTATTTTTTCCGGCCCGGAGGTTGAACGTAACATTTACCAGATCAACAGCATCATGGAAAAACCGGGTCCTCAAAAAGCCAAATCCAATCTCGGCGGCATCGGCGGCTACGTCTTAACGCCCGACATTTTTAACATTTTGGAAAAACTAAAGCCGGGCAAAGGCGGCGAAGTCTGGCTGGCTGACGCCGTTAAACAGCTTAACCGGATCCGCCCCATCTACGGCCGGCTGATTGAAGGCAAACTTTATGACGCGGGCACCATTCTCGGCTGGCTAAAGGCCAATATTGAACTGGGCTTGTCTCATCCTAAAATCCATAATGAGTTTAAACAATATCTCAAAAAATTAAAAATCCAGTAAAATCATGAGATTAATTAAAACGAAAAAATTCTGGCTCTTCAATTTAATCTTAATTTTTTTGCTGACCTCCGGCCTTTCGTGCAAACTCTTTCCGGCCAAAACTCCGCCAACGGCCCTAACACAAAATGTTGAACTTTCCTGGTGGGGCGTGTGGGATAACAGTTCTGACGTTCAACCCCTGATTGATGACTTCCAGGCCCTGCATCCCAACATTTCCATCAAGTACAAAAAGTTTAGATACCAGGAATACGAACAACAACTTTTAGAAGCCTGGGCCGAAGACCGCGGCCCCGATATTTACAGCATTCCCGCCACATGGATCAAAAAATACCAAAGCCGCATTGCGCCAATGCCTAACAGCGTTAAGTTATCGTTCCAGGAAGTTACCAAAACTTTAGGTAAAACCGAAGTCAACACGTACGTGAGGGAGCTGGGTACCTTTTCTTTAGGTGACATTAAAAATCAATTTACCGACGTTGTCTATAATGACGTTATTTTGGATGGCCGGATTTTCGGCCTGCCCTTTAGCCTGGATACCCTGGTTCTTTATTATAATCGCGATTTGCTGGATGCCGCCGGCGTGCCCACTCCGCCGGCTAACTGGACTCAATTAAAAGAGACGGTTAAACAGGTAACAACGATCAACCAAAATAACAGCCTGCTGCAGGCGGGCATCGCCTTGGGCGCGGCCGATAACATCCCCCGCGCCATTGATCTGGCGTCTTTACTGATGATGCAAAACGGCGCCCAAATGTCCAACGCCAATGGACAGGCCGCCTTCCATCTTTCGCCGTCCAAGGAAAAAGATTACTTCCCGGGTTTGGAAGCGCTCAAATTTTATACTGATTTTGCCGATCCGATTAAAGAAGTTTATACTTGGAACGACACCCAACCAGACGCCTTTGAAGCTTTTGTGGCCGGTCAAGTGGCCATGTTTTACGGTTATGCCTATTATTTGCCCCTGATCAAAACCCAAGCGCCCAAGCTTGATTTAGGGGTCACCGGCATGACCCAAATAGAAGGCTCGGCCGCACCGGTAAATTATACCGATTACTGGGTCCAGACAGTCTCCCATAAAAATAAAAGCGCTGACGCGGCCTGGGGCTTTTTGACTTTTGCCGCCCGCCAGGGGGAGGTGGATAAATATTTAAATTTAACCAGGCGGCCGACCGCCCTCAGAGGCTTGGTGGAAAAACAAAAGGCCGATCCGGAGCTAGCCGTTTTTGCCAACCAAATTTTAAATGCCACCCACTGGTACCACGGCCGGGACGTTTTAAAAATGGAAGAATATTTTAAACAAATGATCAAGGAACTGCCGGCCTCGGCCGAACCTTTGTTGCTGATGGAACAAACGGCGGCCAAAATCAACCAAACCTTATGATAAAAAAAGGCCTAAAACTTGGATGGAGCGGTTTAGCTATGGCTCTAATCGGCTCGCCTTTTTGGTTATGGCCGCTGATTGCTCAGGCTCAAATTCTGCCCGCTTGCACCGCCACCGGTAATTGCGGCATCTGCGATTTTTTAGATACTTTCGTTAACATTACGCAATGGTTGCTGGGCATTGTGGCGGGTGCGGCCCTGGTATTGATGGTTTGGCATGGCTTTACCTGGATCACCGCCGGCGGCAGTTCGGAAAAAGTTGACTCCGGCAGAAAAGGCATGACTCACGCCGTCTTGGGCATGCTGATCGTTTTGGCCGCCTGGCAACTCGTTAATATTACTATTGTTATTTTGGTTAATCCGCCAGACGGCGTCAACCAAAATTTATTTAACGGCCCAAATACCTGGCACGAATATTGCTCAGGTGGGGGCAATGTCTGCCTGGGTAAATCTTTGGGCAGTCCCTGCGGCAACGGTAAATTCTGCAAAAACAGCAATGCCGGACTTACCTGCGGCATAGGCACGGTAGGTATAGTGGTCGCCGGTGTACCCGTTTCCATTGAAGATCCAAAAAACGCTTGTGAATTTTGGGCCAAATACCCCGAGGCGGCCATGGGCGGCCATAACCCCTACAAAGATTATGCCTGCCTACCGGCCGGCGAGTGTAATCCTTATGAAAACTTAGGCACGGCCTATTGCCCGCCATTAAACAATGCCGCCCAGTCATGCTGTCTTAACATACAACCCGCCGATTCCATGCAATAATAAATAAATCCGGCGCCCCCTGAAGTTAGATAAATATGCTTCAGGGGAACCTGAATAAAATATTATAAAAAACTATGATAAAATTTTCAAAAATTGCCAGCATCTTAAGCCTTTGTTTATTGATCAGCGGATTGGTCTTGTCTCTGCCCTTAAGCCTTAACGCGGCCAGCTTGGATAACCCCCTGGGGAACAATAATCTGGCTCCGCAACAGCTCTACGGCAGAATTATCTACGCTTTTATGGGGGTCACCGGCACGGTGGCCTTGTTAATGTTTGTCATCGGCGGCTTCCAGTGGATGACCGCCGCCGGCAATTCGGAAAAAGTTAAAAAGGGGCGGGATACCCTGATGTGGGCGGTCTTTGGCCTGGTGGTGATATTTTCCAGTTACGCCATTCTTAGAACCATTTTGGAAACTTTACGATTCTAATTCGTATCTGCTAAGATTAAATATCACCTTAAGACTAGGGCTAGCAAAAATTAGTAAATTATTGTATAATTATAATAGTTTTAAAAGTTATCCCCATTTTAGGGACTACGATAAACTAATCTAAGATATTTAAAAAAATAATTAATTCCAAATTGAAGTTAATTCCGTAAATTAAATTCAATTCACGGAAGGAGGTGAAGATATGACAAGACACAAAAAAACCCTTATGGCATTAGCAGGCACTATGCTTTGGGTTCTACCAATGGTGGCCGGCGCCGCCGCTTCTTTAGGCATTGAATGGGGAGGCTCTACCGGATTAGGCAGTCGCGACCTCAAAGCCACAATTACTTCAGTTTTAAACGTCCTCTTGGGCTTCTTAGGCATTATCGCGGTCATTGTTATTCTCTTAGGCGGATTTAAATGGATGACGGCCGGCGGCAACGAAGACAAAGTCGGCGAGGCTAAAAAGCTTATTGGCGCAGGCGTTGTCGGTTTAGTAATTATTTTAGCCGCGTACGCCATCGCTACGTATGTCATCAGCACCATCAGCGAAGCTACGACCTAACGGCTTTCTAATACTTATAGTCTAGGCTATCCCCGTCTAGCTCAGCTGGACGGGGTAGGCGTGGACTATAATTTTGACTAGGAATTATAGATGTCTTTCTTAGCACAACAAAAAACAAAAACACGGGCGATCCTAGTTGCCCTATTTTTGTTTTCCATAATCTGCCTGCCGTTTTGGCCGGCTTTAATAGTCAACGCTCAAGCTAAAACAGTTGATCAGTTAAATCTGGAAATTTTTGAATCAACGGCTAAAGAAAGCGGGTTTACCAGTGATAATAAACCAGCGCCCAACGCCTATCAGATCATCGGCTTGGTCATTAATATCGTCCTGGGGTTCGTGGGCGTAATTTTCTTTATTTTAATAATTGCCGGCGGCTTTATCTGGATGACCGCTTCGGGCAACGAGGAAAAGGTCGGCAAAGGCCGCCAACTGGCCGTGCAATCGGTCATCGGTTTGGCCATAGTCTTGGCCGCCTATCTGCTGACTAATTTTGTGGTTAAACAAATATTGTCCGTTTCCCTGACGTAAACTTTTTAAAAGATGAAAAAACGCGCCTTAAACATGTTCCAGCTAACATTAGCCGCGGCCGTAGCCAGTCTTATTCTATTTGCCAATATTCCTATCACTCAGGCTGTTGTAGACTATAAATGCCCATATACCGAACCTCAGGAATGTTTGGCTTGGACCTTAAACCAAACCGGCGGCCAGGCCGGCTTTCAGACCGCCTCCAATCCTAATACATTTATTGATGCCTCCTCGGCTACCATTTCCGGAAAAGTCGGCCAGATTATTTCCTATGCCTTAACCTTTTTGGGCGTTTTATTCCTGGTGATAGCCGTTATGGCCGGTTTGCAGTGGATGACGGCCGGCGGCAACGAAGACAAGGTCAAGCTGGCTAAAACCAGGCTGATGAACGCCGCCGTTGGCATGATTATTATTACTATGGCTTATGCGATAACTTGGTTTGTGGTTAATAAACTCCAAAAGGCGGTTGAATACAAACAGCCGTCCGAAGAATTTGTATGCAATGAAGCTAATTGTTCATTTTTTTGTGAAACATTAAATCAATTTTTTATAAACTGTGATGAATATAATACTTGTCGTTGCAGTGGCGAACTAGAGCCGCCAGAAATGTAAATATTTTTAAAAATCAATGAATAATCAAAAAAAAATAATATTACCTGCCACATTACTGATAACTCTCATAAGTCTTACGGTTAAAGCAAACGCCAAAAACATCAGCGACGTTATCAACAGTTTAGACCAGACCGCCGTTGAATCCCACATTAAACAGAACGTTACGGTCTTTGGCATAACCGGCACCTTTATTTTTCTGCTTTTGGGCGTTTTAGGCTCCATTTTTTTACTGCTGGTTATCTTTGGCGGCCTGACCTGGATGCTGGCCGCCGGCAACGAAGAAAAAATAACCAAAGCCCGCTCCACCATCACCCACGCCGTCATCGGGTTGCTCATAGTTTTAGCCGCCTATCTGCTGACCAACTTTGTTATTTTCCAGTTAAGCGACAATCTGACTACCGGCGGCACGCCCGCTGAAAACAATGCCCGTAACGATTCTGGCTGCACGAACTCAAACGGCGTCTGCCAAAATAATGCCACAGCCGGCCAAGCCTGCACTATTGGTAATGCCCAAGGCACTTACCAAACCGACCTCTGTTTAAGCAATCCTTCGCCAACTTACCTTTGTTGCGTGCCTAACTAAATAACGCCATGACCCATAAAGCCTGCAAATTTATCTGGCTGTTACCCCTGGTAATTGTTTTGATCTGGCCGCTGATTACTTCGGCCACCGACTTTTTGTGTCCGCCCGGGACCTCTATTTCGAAGTGTCAAGAATTAAAACTCCAGGAGGTTTATAATAATAGTTACGGCACTACAGCCGAAGCGGTGACCGCGCTGACCGTTTCGGAAAAAATCGGAATAATCATTTCTTATATGTTAGCCTTTTTGGGGGTTATCTTTCTGGTCTTAGTCATTTACTCCGGCTTCCAGTGGCTGACGGCCGGCGGCAACGAAGACAAGGTCAAGCAGGCCAGATCAAGAATCACTAACGCCGTTTTTGGCTTAATCATTATCCTGGCGGCTTTTGCCATTACCAACTTTATAGTGGGAAAAATCCAAAACATAGATCCGCCACCTGCCGCAGAACAAACGCCAGAGTAAACAGCTGAATGTGACTCAAATGATCCAATTCCAGTCATTGTATGGGATTGTGCCGGGAAAGTGGACTGCGATGTCAATCAATTCATAAGATGCGTAGATAATAAATGCGTATGCTCAGATGAATAATGATTAAAAAATCTTTAAACAAATTTTAACCTTATGCCGAAAAAAATCATAATTTTTATAATGCTCTGCTTTTGTTTAATTACGCTGTTTTCTAATGCAGTATTAGCTCAGACCCCGCCGGACAACACAGAAGAGACCACCGCACCTGAAACCTCGTCATTGTTGGATAATCTAAAAAGCGCCGGCACAGGCGCAAAATATGAGGTAAAAAGCCAAAGCGCTAACAACGCCATTCCCAATACCATCGGCCAGATTGTGGCCATAGTTTTAAGCTTTGTCGGTTCAATTTTTCTGATCCTGACGGTTTTTTCCGGTTTCCAGTGGATGACGGCCGGCGGCAACGAAGACAAGGTCAAACAGGCCAGAACCAGGCTGATAAACAGCATTATGGGCCTGGTTATCACCGTGGCCGCCTATTTTATCACCTATCTTATCAGCACCACTCTCTTGAGCTAAAACCATGATCAAGCTTTATAAAAATCTTATTTTTCTGCTAATCGCCCTGATTGTTTTTAGCCTGCCCTTATCATCGTCCGCAAAATTAAATATAGACAGCTATTCCCAGATCATTGCCGAACGGGCCGGCTATCAGACCACGGAGGTCAAAAACCCCTCTTATCTGGATACGACCGTTGGCAAAACCATCGCCCTGATTATGGGCTTTGTCGGCCTGATATTTTTCCTGATGATTCTGGTTGCCGGTTTCCAGTGGCTTTCGGCCGGCGGCAACGAAGATAAGGCTAAAGAGGCAAAAAACAGAATTGTCAGCTCCACCGTAGGCTTTTTAATAATCGTTTCCGCCTATATCATCACTTATTTCGTTTACCAGACCGTGCAAAACGCCACCGGCGAACCACAGCCCAATGACTGGTGGCAGCAGGCCGGCGGTTATGAATGTCAATACAACGTGGATTGCACCGATCCGTCGCAACCGTTTTGCGCCTGGTATGAGGTTCGCAGTTTTTGCGCTGAATGTTTAACTGATGCTGATTGCAATGGCGAACAATGCTGTACCAGTGTCTTTAATAATTTTTGCGATTCTGAATGTGAATAAATCCAGCACTTTTTCTAAAAGGTATTCATCAACACCACTTTCTGACACAATATTAAAAGGGGAAAAAGTTCTTACATTTATCAGCTTTTATTTTAAATATCATCTTGAAAATGGCGTGAGATATTAACAAGGTGCAGTATAAATTTATCTGACAAAATGAAACTATTTACCAAAATATTCCTGACCGCCCTGCTAGTCTATATTGGTTTAGCTGGCCTGCCGGTTTCAGCGGCGCCTTTTACACCGGATTTAAAAACCAATTTTGACAGCTACTTAAACATCGTGGCTCAAGGCCCCGGTTATAATACTAATGTGGATGCCAGCGCGGCCGGACCAATGATGAACCTGATTGCCTACGGCCTGAGCCTGCTGGGCATTATCTTTTTGGTTTTGGTCGTCTGGTCAGGATTGCAGTGGATGTCCGCCGGCGGCAACGAAGACAAAATCGGCGAAGCTAAAAAAAGAATCGTCAGGGCCTCCATCGGCCTAGGCATTACCCTGTCCGCCTTTATCATCTCTTATGCGGTTTACGCCTTTTTAACGGAACAATATCTGGATACTGCCGGGACGGAAATCGGCGCGCCGCCGGGCTCGCAAGAAGTTATAGCTTGTGACTCCGTACCGGATTGCGCCGACCGCGGCACCAGAATATATTGTTTGGCAGGAAATTGTGTTGAATGTGCCAACGACAACAATTGCTCTTCCCGAGCCGGCCTGGCAAACAGCGGCATCCCCGCGGGAGCCACCTACTGCCATCCTACATGGCATGTTTGCGTTCTGCCCGCAGGCACAAATTGTACATCCATTAAAGACTCCGGCTTATGCATCGCCAGAAACGACTGCAAATGGATTGTTACCGGCGATGGCGATCACGACACCTGGGCCGCCGGACAATGCTTTACACAAGCACATGACTGCCCGCAATGCAATGAAAATACCCCTGTTTGCGTAAAAATTGAAGGTGAGGGCATGGAGTGCGTGGAATGTGTCATGAATAAGGCCCGCGGCGCCTGCGGCGATTTCCAGGTTTGCACCTGGAATCAAACTTGTTTTCCCTAATCAATTTTAAAATACCGATAAAACCTGTCAAATAATCAGCTTAAACGATAGATATTAAGATTGAATTAATTTTGCTCCTTGTAATTTTTACACAGTTAAACCTGCGGCAGCGGCTACTGCCTAAAAAGCAGTTTGAGACCAAGCTCACTTACCG
>Ga0208373_1001318_pt1 | contig 33920 bp, 32 predicted proteins | sample RifOxyC2_FD_184036 | JGI IMG/M metagenome (GOLD analysis project Ga0208373, IMG submission 184036) | Soil microbial communities from Rifle, Colorado - Rifle Oxygen_injection C2 (SPAdes) | ecosystem: Environmental > Terrestrial > Deep subsurface > Rock core/Sediment | place: Rifle, Colorado... | reverse complement strand
TTTCTTTATTGTTAATGGGTAATACCCACCTTAACCTTTCTTCTTTAATTGTTTTTGGCATATTTACACACATTTATCAAAGCTAACGCTTTGGCTTCAAAACCGCCATATGTGTGTGGGCATTACCAAAGCCCCTTAACAAGGGGCTTTTTTTATGTCCTGATAAGGCGTAATTGTCTAAAGCTGTTATGTGACTAAATTGTTGATGGTTAATAATTGACAAGTGGACTTTGGTGGGGTAAAATGTAATAGCAGTGGTATAAAGTGGATAAAAGTGGGGATAAGGTCGATCTAGTGTGGATAACCACTGATTTATTAAATGTTTGAATTATTTTACTAAACAATGTTTATTGGTGAATATCAACATTCGCTTGATGGCAAAGGACGCTTGCAAGTACCAGTTAAATTCAGGTCAGATCTGAAAGTAGGTGCGGTGGTTACCCGAGGGTTAGACAGCTGCTTATTCCTTTACACTAAGCATTCTTGGGAAGAGTTGGCTAAAAAATTAGCCGGTTTGCCTATTGCTCGCTCTAAAACCCGCGCCTTTGCCCGCCTGATGTTAGCCGGGGCGATGGATGTAGAAATAGACAGTCAGGGGAGAATTTTGCTGCCAGATTATTTAAGAAAGTATGCCGGTATAAAACGTCAGGTAGTGGTGGCTGGTCTTTATAATCGGTTGGAGCTTTGGGACAATGCCCGCTGGCAGAATTATAAACGGGCAACAGAAAAAACCAGCGGTGATATTGCTGAAGCTTTAGCTGAATTAGGAGTTTAAGTCGGGGGCGGGTGTGGCCCAACTTATGCCAATTAAGCACACACCAGTACTTTTAGAGGAAGTTATTGCCGGTCTTAAGTTGTCAGCTAACGCTAATTTGATTGACGGCACTTTTGGCAGCGGGGGACATGCGGCGGCAATTCTGCAGGCCACCGCGCCGCGGGGGAAATTACTGGCTTTTGATCGCGATCCTCAAGTTATTAACCAGGCGGTCAGGCAATTTAAATCTTTACTTTCACGTCTTACTTTAATTAACGATTCATACAGCAATCTAGATTCTTATGTCAAACGTTACAAATTTAATCACGTGGCTGGCGTGCTTCTGGACTTGGGTTTCTCATCAACTCAACTCGCCGATTCAACTAGAGGATTTTCTTTCCAAATTTCAGGGCTATTAGATTTACGGTATAACCCCAGCGCCGGGATGTCAGCGGCCGAACTTTTAAATACGGCCCCCGCCGCTCAACTAGAGAAAATATTTTTACAAGGAGATGAACCAGCGGCCAGTAGATTAACAAAAGCAATAATTAAGGAACGGCGTCAGCACCCTTTTACCACTACCGATGATTTGCTTCAGGTGGTGCAGGCAGTAAAAGGACACGGAGGCCGCTCCTTGCACCCCGCAACTTTAGTTTGGCAGGCTTTGCGCCTAGCGGTGAATAACGAGCTGGCTGAACTAAAATCCGGTTTAGCAGCGGCGGTTAAAGTTCTCGTTCCCAAGGGCAGGCTAGCAGTCATAAGTTTTCATTCCGGTGAAGATAGGGTGGTAAAAAGTTTTTTTCAACTTGAATCGCGCGATTGCATTTGTCCGCCGGCTTGGCCAGTCTGTCGTTGTCAGCATGTCCGCACCTTGAAGGTCATTACTAAAAAACCGGTATATGCTAGTAACGATGAGTTAAAGAAAAATCCTAGAGCCCGGAGCGCAAAATTACGTATCGCTGAAAAATTGTAAAAATTAATTATTTCTAAATAAAAATACAATTATGGTTTTTTCCCCACGCCCTAATCAAAATAGTACCAAGACTAGCACCGGTCGAAAATTATTTTCGTTTGCTATTATGGGTTGTTTGATTTTTGGCGTGATGTCATACCTATATTTAACTAATGATTTAGCGACCAAGGGGTATGAAATTAAGGAGCTGGAGAAAACATTAGAGGAAGTGGAAGTGTCTAGTCAGCGTTTGGAAACTGAGGTGGCCACTAAGCAACTTTCCAAAAGTACTACGGAAAACGGTCAATTACCTGAAGGTTATGTAGCCGTGGAGAAAATTGAGTACTTAGCAGCTTCACCGCAGGTTGGTGTAGCAGTTAAGTAAGCAAATATTTGCGAGTATGGCCCGAAAGGTTAGTGTAGCCAGCTCGGCAGTCAAGAGATTAGCCGTTATCAGACTAGTCTTTTTTATTTTCATTGGGGTATTGATTTTTAGATTGTATGAGTTACAAGTGGGTGAGCGGGCTTTTTATGAAGCTTTGGCTTCAGGGCAGCATGATTTATTAGCGGATCTTTTGCCGGAGCGCGGGGAAATTTTGGTTCAAGACTCGCTCACTAATAGTCTTTATCCAGTAGCGACTAATTTAACCTTAGGCCAGGTTTATGCTGTGCCTAAAGAGGTTAAGGATATTAAATATACGGCGGCGGTGTTGGCTCCGGTTTTAGAGATGGATCCAGTTGAATTGGAAAATAAATTAAGTAAAACCGACGATCCATTTGAACCGCTGAAAGAGGCTGTCAGCGATGAATTATCTCAAAAAGTGACCGAGCTTAAATTATCAGGAATTTATATTGCTCCCATTTTAGTGCGTCATTATTTAGGTGAAGCGGATTATGGGCAAATTTTAGGCTTTATGGGATTTGTTGGCGATACCAGGCGCGGTCAATATGGCCTGGAACAGTATTGGGAAGAAACCTTAGCTGGAACACAAGGTGAATTACGGGCTCAGCGAGAAGCTGGTGGCGGCATTATTGTTTTAGGAGATAAACAGATTACGCCGGCAGTGGATGGGGCGGATATTGTTTTGACAATAGATAAGAATATTCAGTCGCGTGCTTGTGGGGCAGTGAGCCAAGCGGTTACTAAACACGGAGCCAAGAGCGGTAGCGTAATTATTATTGAACCTGCTAGTGGGGCGATTAGGGCGATATGCGGTGCACCTAATTTTGATCCTAACTCTTATGGTGACATTCAAGATCTTTTGGTTTACAGTAATCAAGTTGTGACCGACAGTTATGAGCCTGGTTCGGTTTTTAAGCCGATTACAATGGCGGCGGCTTTGGAAGCAAAAGCGGTCACTCCGGAAACAACTTATTTGGATACGGGCGAGGTTAAGATCGGCCCCAATACCATTCGCAATTCTGATTTAAAAGCCAATGGCGTGCAAACCATGACCCAGGTACTGCAGAACTCATTGAATACCGGCGCAATTTTTGCCATGCGTAAAGCTGGGGTGGAAGCTTTTCGTGCCACGGTGGCTAAATTTGGTTTTGGCAAATTAATGGGTGTTGAACTACCTAATGAGCGGGCGGGTAATATTGATTCTATTAAGGAAAAAAATGAAATTTATGCCGCCACCGCTTCTTTTGGCCAGGGAATTAGTGTAACCGAACTGCAGTTGGCCGCAGCCTTTGGAGCAATTGCTAACCGAGGTAAATTAATGAAACCTTATATAGTTCAGGAAGTTAGATATCCAGATGGCCGCAAGCAAATGGCTGCACCCTTGATGGTCGGGCAAGCAGTGACAGCTGAAACCGCCACTACTTTAGGAGCGATGTTGGTGCAGGTAGTGGAACAAGGGCATGGTAAAAAAGCCGGAGTGTCGGGGTATTATGTTGCTGGTAAAACCGGTACAGCTCAGGTGCCATATGAGGATCGGGCTGGCTATGATCCTAATAAAAGCATCGGTACATTTGTTGGTTTTGCGCCGGTAGATGCACCAAAATTTGTTATGGCAGTGCGCATTAATGAACCTGGCGATGTGATTTTTGCCGAGAGTTCAGCCGCGCCTGTTTTTGGAGAGTTAGCTAAATTCCTGTTAGAGTATTATCAGGTTCCGCCTCAGCGTGAGGTTAAATAGCATAGCTTAAATGAAAATTATTTTACAACAGGTTTTAAAAATTTTAGCTAGGGTATTTATAGCCCGTTATCATCCCCGAATAGTTGGGGTTACTGGCTCGGTTGGTAAAACCGGATCGCGTTTAGCGATCGCCGCTGTTTTAGCTGAACGCTGGCGAGTCGGGCAGGCGCAAAATAATTTTAACAATGAAATTGGTTTGCCTTTGGCTATATTAGGCGAGCCAGATTCAGGTTATCGGAATCTGTTGGCTTGGCTAGGAATATTAATCCGGGCAATCAAGCATCTAGTAATTAAGCAAAAAGATTATCCTGAAGTTTTAGTTTTAGAATATGGTGTTGATCACCCTGGTGATATGAATTATCTCCTGGCGATCGCTCGGCCGGAAGTGGCAGTGATTACAGCCATCTCGGCCACTCACTTGGAATTTTTTGGTTCAGTTGAGGGTGTAGCTATGGAAAAAAGTAAATTAATTGCCAGTTTGCCGCTCCAGGGCACGGCGGTATTGAATTTTGATTTTTCCGCCGTTGAATTAATAAAAAATAAAACCAAAGCTAAAGTAATTGGTTATGGTGAAGACAGGTCGGCGGTTGTTAGGTTAATTGGCATAGATATTAGTAAGTTACCCGACAGTACGATTCAGGGGGTGAGTTTTAGGCTGGCAGTTGGCGGCAGTACGGTACCCGTTTTAATTCGGGAAACAGTTGGTCAGCCAGTAGTGAGTATGGCGGCGGCCGGGGCGGCAGTTGGGCAGGCTATGGGCTTATCGGTTTTGGAAATAACTCATGGCTTGGAAAAATTTAAACCGCCAGCTGGACGCTTGAGATTAATCAAAGGCTTAACTGGAAGTTTGATACTTGATGATACTTATAATTCATCACCGCAAGCGGCCGCCGCCGCGCTGGATATTTTAAAGGTTTTACCTTTAAATGTTGGGGCTAAACGTTGGGCAGTTTTAGGTGATATGCTGGAATTGGGTGCCGATAGCGAGAACTTGCATTATGAAATTGGCAGGCGCGTGGCTGATAGTAAAGTTGATTATTTGGTAACCGTCGGAACTGCTTCAGAAAATATTACAAAAGGCGCTCAAGCAGCGGGGTTAGCTTATGATGAAAGTTGGCATGTAACTGATACTAGAGAAGCCATTAAGTTAATTCAGCAAAAGGTTAATAAAGGAGATATTATTTTAGTTAAAGGCAGTCAAGGAGTAAGATGTGAGCGGATTGTTAAAGGTATTATGTTGGAGCCGGAAAGGGCAGGGGAATTGTTAGTGCGACAATCGCCGCCCTGGGTTTAGAGTATTGACGTAAACTTAAGTAACGCGTATTATTTCTGCCGCGGTCCCATCGTCTAGCCCGGTCTAGGACCCGCGCACCAGAGCAAAGCTCGTTGCGGGGCAAGCGTCTCCCTCCTCGCCACGTTGAGAAAAATCGTTTATATACATGGCCTCATCGTCTAGCCCGGTCTAGGACGTCTCCCTCTCACGGAGAAAACTGGGGTTCAAATCCCCATGAGGCTACCAAGCAAATGATTTTTTCTTCTTCAGGGTCACGGAGTCCTGCCTGCTGGCAGGCAGGAAACTGGGGTTTCACCCTATAGGTGATCTCTCGCAGGGATGACAAATCCCCATAGGATTACCATATTCATACCACCCGTAAGGGTGGTTTTTATTATTGACTTTATAAATAATAAATTGTAAGGTGCTATTAAATTAAAGATCAAAACAACAATAACATAAGGAGTTATATCTTGGATATACCCAAAGACAAAAACTACCCGTCAAATTCAGTACAGTGTGATGACTGCGGTGGTCTAGGCTGTGAGACATGTAATGATAAAGGGTGGCTAACTCCCAAAAGTCATCCCCATGGCAGAAAGTGCCGTTATGAGCCATGTAATAAGCCATTACATCCAACGCAAGTAGCCGTTTATGACTCTGACTCATGTGCTCTGAATGATTCAGGAAATGAATCAGATGAATAAAATACCCTCCCTAAACCGTTCAAAAGGGAGGGTTTATTTATGGTATAATCATTATAGATCTAGTTATTCTGTTATAAGTTAGATTGTTAACTATGACTGCACCCTTATCTAAAGCAACCTCTGGTGACATTTTGGACCAGATACTAAACAACGCCATTGAATATGGGGCCAGTGATGTTCATTTTGAACCAAATGGCCAGCAGTTCAATGTTCGTTTTCGGGTGGATGGATTGCTCTATCAAATTAGCGGTTTAACTAATTTTCCCCAAGAAGCCATTACTTCACGCATTAAGGTAGTGTCGGAAATGGATTTGTTTGAGCATCATCTACCACAAGACGGCCATTTTGAATTTATTTATAAAGATAAGGTTTACAATATCAGAGTCTCAACTTCGCCGACGGTGCATGGTCAGGCGGTGGTGCTGCGGCTTTTTAACCGTGAGGCTTTTGTTAAGGAAATTAGTGAGCTTGGTTTTGAACCGGAACAATTGGCTACAGTGAAAAATATAATCGCTTCGCCTTATGGCATGATTTTAATTACCGGGCAGATCGGTTCTGGTAAAACAACTTTATTGTATTCCATTCTCAATAGCTTAAGCACACCACAAAGAAACATCATCACTTTGGAAAATCCAGTGGAATTTTCCGTACCTAATATTCGTCAGTTACAGGTTAATGAGTCAGTTGGATTAACTTTTTCTTTAGCGATGAGGGCGGCGGTACGGCAGGATCCGGATGTTATTATGCTTGGTGAAATTCGTGATAGTGAAACTGCCCAGATCGCTTTGCAGGCAGCCTTAACCGGTACCTTGGTGTTTTCCACGTTCCATACTTTTGATGTTTCCGGTTTAATAATTCGCTTAATGGAAATGGGAGTGCCTCGTTCAGTTTTAGCTCATGCCTTGACCGGTGTTATTTCCAGCCGCTTGGTTAGAAAAATATGTACCAATTGCGCTCAGTCTTATAGCTTAACTGATGCTGAGGCCAAAGTACTAGGCGCAGAAGTGGCGACAGCAGATTTTAAAAAAGGTCAGGGCTGTGACGTCTGCCATAATAGCGGTTATCTTGGTCGTACTGGTATTTATGAAGTTATTCAATTTGACGATGAAATAATGACAGCAATTGTGGAAGAAAAGCCCATAGCTGAACTTAGGCAGTTGCTGCAAAGTAAAATCGTCTTAAGCTTAAGGCAGGCCGCTATTAAAAAAGTCATGGCTGGCACCACCACCATCGAAGAGCTTATTCGGGTGATTGGGCCTCATTTTTAGTAAAAATTCATGTTACCAAAAAAATCTGGTTTCACACTTATTGAGCTATTGGTAATTATTGCCATCATCGGTACCTTAGCCTCAATTGTTTTAGTTTATCTAGTTGCCGGGCGGGATAAAGCCAGGGATGCCAGACGCAAAGCTGATATAGCCCAGATCGGTAGGTTTTTATCTTTATCTTGTTATCTGCCTCAGGCCGGGCCAGGTGAGTATGACTTAGCCTTGGTTGCTAATGAGCTGATTACTCAAAATCCACAGTATCAGAGTTTTTTAAATAATTTGCCGCGCGATCCAAAAATGGGCAATGATAGTGAAACTTATTACCGTTATATTGTGAATGATAGTAATAGATGCGCCCTGTATGCTAATTTGGAATATGCCAATGAGCCGGTAACATTAACTAACTTAACTGAACCAACAGCAGGCGGGGGACAGGGTGTGCTTAAAGGCAATGCCGTGGGTTGGAATGGAACCGACCTTTATTTTCAGTTTTCTAATTAAATTATGTCCTGGTCGATATTTGCTTTGCTTGCAGCCCTATTAACTGGCGTTGTTAGTTTGTTAGAGAAAAAAACATTACTGCGCGAGCATGCCACGTCTTTTGCTGCCGCTTATGCAATTGTCGCATTTATCGCCTCATTATTTTTTCTGCCGGTAACTGATTTTTCTGCTGTTACCCCAATAACTTTGGTTATAGTAGCGATCGGCACTAGTTTTGGCGCCTCAGCTTTTTTATTAATAGCCAAAGCAGTTAGACATTTAGAGATCAGCACTGTTTCGCCGCTTATGGTGATTGAGCCAGGCTTAGTCGCCATTTTGGCTCTGGCGTTGTTAGGCGAAAAACTTACTAGTATGCAGGTATTAGGCATAGCCGTGCTTATAATTGGTACGTTTTTTCTGGAAATAGCATCGTTAAAAGAATTCAAAGATTCGGCCAAAGCGTTTTTAAAGTCGCCATATATTCATTATGTTTTTTGGGCGATGCTGTTATATGGTTTAGGTTCAATTTTTGATCGTTTAGTCTTATCGCGTTTAGGCTTAACCCCGCCAACATACATCATCATCTCGCACCTTTTTTTAGCTGTTATTTTGCTGGTAGTATTAAGCTGGAAATATCAGGGTATGTCTGACCTTAGGCATGTCTGGCATAATGCCGGTTGGTTAGTACTGATGATAGGTGCTATTACTATTTTGAGAAGTTTTTTTCAAATGCAAGCCGTGGCCTTAGCCAGTGTCGGTTTAGTTATTGCGATCAAAAGAACCTCGGCTCTTTTTGCCACGGTTATTGGCGGTGAATTATGGCACGAACATAATTTGGTAAAAAAAATAATTGCCAGTTGCATTATGGTTTTAGGCGCAGTATTTGTGGTAATATGAGCCGGAGAAATTAATTTTTTATGGATAAAGTTAAATTAATACAGGGATTGATAATAACAGGCTTGATTACCATAGCCGTAGGTATTATTTGGTTTAAGATTTATTTAATTACACCCCGATTTTTTATATATAAAAACAAAGCATTGGAGTTTAGCTTGCAACTGCCGTCGTATTGGGAAAATAAATATAAAGTTATAGAAAATGAAAGTCCGCCGGCAGCATTATTTTTATATCAATCGGCCAAAAGTGAACCCCAGTTAATTTTTGGCATTGCCAAAATTACAGAGGCTGATTGGCAGAGCATAACCCTAGATCGTGTTAAAAAGCCGGTAAGTCGTCAATTGGTAACAGCTGGAGATTCAATTTTTTATGCTTATTGGCTGCCTAATAATCCGTATCGGGGGGTTGAAGCTAGGAATTATTTGACCATGGTCCGTGATCTTAGCCAAATACTGAATAGCTTTAGTCTTAAGACCTCAGGTTTACCGCCAACATCTACGGTTTGTATTCAAGTTATAACACCAGCTGAAAATACTATAACTGGTGAAATCAAAGATTTTCCCACGCCTTGTGAGGTGCCTGAGGGTTGGGAAATAATAAGTCCTTAAATTAGTTCAAACTAAAGACACAAGCAATTATCCTCAGCCTTGCCACAACCGGCGCATTTTAACTGCACCATTTCTCGGCCGCAAGCATGATATGGATCTTTTTGATGCATATCTGAGCCGCATTGCTTACATTTGAATCCGTCGGTGCTGCCAGCACATTTTGAACAGTGCTCCATGGCTTTAATGATAATTAATAAATTATAAAGGTCAAATAACCCTAGTATTATAAGGTTGGATTTATCAGCTCTTGATTTTTTGGGTTAAATGTGATATCATAGCAGAGTTGATTTTTCATCTATTTAATATGTGGCAACATTTATCGTTTTTAAAGCGTAAGCTTTTTTGGATAATTTTAGTGATTATCGGCTTGGCGGTCGGTGGAATTTTTTATCAGAGAAATAAGAACGCCCAGCCACAATATTCAACTGAGTCAGTTACGCGCCAAACCCTGGTGCAAACAGTTTCAGCCACCGGTACGGTTAAGGCCGCGGAAGAAGTTAGTTTGAATTTTGAGACAACTGGCCGCTTAATTGAGGTCAGGGTTAGTGTGGGTGATAAGGTTTCAGTCGGTCAACGCTTAGCTAGTTTGGATACTAGAGATTCAGCCAGTGCTATTTTAACAGCTGAAGCTAATTTAAAGAGTGCTCAGGCGGCTTTAGATAAGTTGCAAGCTGGGGCTAAGATTGAAGACGTGGCTATTTATGAGGCGGCGGTTACGACAGCGGAAACAACACTAGCTAATACTAAATCTAGCCAAACACAAGCAGTGGCTAATGCTTTAGCCACCTGGCTTGGTTTGCCTGCTACAGCTATAGCTAATGCGGGCAATCTATCAACTGCTACCATTACTGTTACCGGAACATATCAGGGTACCGAGCAGGGCAGTTATACTATTAGGGTTGACGATACCGCCAGTCCAACCTTTTCTTATTTTGGTTTAGAAACAGCAGTTAATAAAACCGGCAGCCGAGTAACCTCAGTTGCCCTTGGCAGCAGAGGTTTGAATATCCAATTTTCTTCAACCGGCAGTTTGTTTGCTGGCGACAGTTGGACAATTGTGATTCCTAACCCAAATAGTTCTAGCTATTCAACCTATGCGGCGGCTTATGAATCAGCCCTTAAAACTCAAACACAGCAAGTTGAGGCGGCCGAGCGGGCTTTAGCTGAAGCTAAATTAAAATTAGACCAGATAAAATCCCCAGCGCGGTCTTATGATATTTTGGCGGCGGAAGCGGCGGTGGAATCGGCTCAAGCAGCTTTAATCCGCGCCCAAACTGATTTAAGCGATAAAACAATTATTGCACCTGTAGCTGGCACCATTACTAAGGTAAATAATCAGGTTGGTGAAACTACCTCCATAGCCCAGCCGGTGTTGGTATTGCTGGCCGCGGGTAATAACGAGATAAAAGTTCAGGTACCGGAATCAGATATTGCCAAACTAAAGACCGGCCAGTTAGCTGATATTACCTTAGATGCCTTTGGCAGCGCTGATCATTTTTCCGGACACATATCATTTATTGATCCAGCTTCCACCGTGATACAAGATGTGGTTTATTACGAGGTGACGGTTTTGTTTGATGCCAATGATGAAAGAATAAAGCCTGGCATGACCGCCAATGTGGATGTTACTACCGCTGAACTTAAAGATGTTTTAGTCATCCCGTTGCGGGCAGTTAAGTACAATGAGAAGAGAGAGGCTTATGTTGAGCTCTTGCAAGGCGTTGAGGTTGTAACAAAATCAGTTCAGGTTGGTTTACGAGGTGATGATGGCTTGGTTGAATTAGTCTCAGGTTTAGAAGATGGGGATATAGTTATAACTTTCAAACAAAACGGTAAGTAAAATGGCCATACTTTTTAAAGTTCAAGACTTAAAAAAACAATACGCCAATGATGATGTAATTACGCCGGTATTACACGGGCTGAGTTTCAGTATTGCCGCGGGCGAATTTGTTTCAATTATGGGTCCATCAGGCTCAGGTAAAAGTACCTTGATGCATATTTTAGGTTTTCTAGATCATTTAACTGAAGGTATATATCAATTTGATGGTAAGGATGTTTCCGGGCTGACGGATGATGAGCTGGCGGCGATGCGATCGCAAAAAGTAGGTTTTGTGTTTCAGCAATTCAATTTATTACCCAAAACCAGTGTGCTGGATAATGTCAGGCTGCCCATGCTTTATGTGAATAAGTCAGATGCCGAGCGAACCCTCAAGGCCAAAGCCGCCATTGCCGCAGTTGGGTTAGAGCACCGAATGGATTATCTTTCCAATCAGTTATCGGGCGGGGAAAAACAGCGCGTCGCTATTGCCCGAGCACTGGTCAATGACCCGTCAGTAATTTTTGCTGATGAACCAACTGGCAACCTAGATTCAAAATCCGGCGCCCAGATTATGAAAATTTTAGATAAATTAAATGCCGAGGGTAAGACTGTGATTCTAGTTACTCACGAAACCACCACCGCGGCTTACGCTAAAAGAATTTTGCGATTAAAAGACGGTTTGTTGGTGGCAGATGAGCGGGTAGATGAGGCTGAACGACAGCGAGCGTTAGCCAGTGAACTTAAGTAGAAAAATAATAACGAGCCGAGTATGGAAATAAAGAATATTTTGAAACTCTCGGTCAGAAACCTGCGGGCTAATACCCTAAGGTCTTTTTTAACTATGCTGGGATTAATAATTGGTATTGGCGCCGTGGTCTTGATAATTTCCTTAGGGGCGGGGGCGCAGGCCATGATTGTTTCGCAAATTAACAGCTTGGGCAGCAACTTGGTTGGAGTTCTGCCGGGCGCATCGGATGCCAAAGGTCCGCCGGCTAGTGTTTTTGGTATCCAAGTTAAAACCTTGATCAACGATGATGTTACGGCCTTGTTGGCTGATAGCCGTACAGAGCATTTGGTAGCGGCTTCCGGTTATGCTTCGGGTCAGGGCAAAATGGTGTATGAGAATCAGGAGCTGGAAGGTGGCAGTTTTATGGGGGTAGCGGGTAGTTATCCTAATGTTGAAAATACAACTTTAGCCTCAGGCAGGTTTTTTACTGAGGAGGAGGATTCTGGCTTAGCGCGCGTCGCTGTAGTTGGCAGTGAGATGCGTCATGAACTGTTCAATGGGGAAAATCCGGTGGGTAAAACCTTTAAAATTAAACGCGAATCTTTTCGGGTTATTGGCGAATTAGAACCGCGCGGGGCAGTGGCCTTTACCAATCAGGATAAGCAAGTATTCATCCCCCTAAATACTGCCCAGAAAATATTGTTGGGTTGGCGCCATTTGTCATTAATCCGTGCTCGGGTAGATGAAGCTGCCAATATTGAGGAAGCAATTCAAGGCATGAAAGAAGTATTGCGCGACCAGCATAATCTTGATAGTGCCGAAGAAGATGATTTTTCTGTGCGCAATCAAGCTGATGCGGTTGAACTGTTAAAAACCATAACCGACGCTTTTCGTTTTTTCTTAGCCGCCATCGCCGCCATCAGCTTGCTGGTTGGCGGCATTGGCATAATGAATATCATGTTGGTAGCAGTGACTGAACGCTATCGTGAAATTGGTTTGCGTAAAGCCGTGGGCGCTACCCGCAGTAACATTATGACCCAATTCTTGATTGAAACTTTAGTTATAACAGGAATTGGCGCGGTTATTGGTATTGCTGGCGGGGCGGTAATTTCATTTTTAGTTACGATTGTGGCTAAAGCCTTGGGTTATGACTGGGTTTTTATAATTTCTCTGCCATCAGTCTTAATGGCAGTTAGTGTTGGTTTGGTTATTGGCCTGGCTTTTGGTTTTTATCCGGCCCGGCGGGCGGCTAAACTTGATCCGATAGTGGCCTTAAGATATGAATAGCAAGCAATACATCTCCCTGGCTTTTACTAGTTTCCGACGCAATTTACTTCGTACCTTGTTGACTGGTTTGGGTATTGTAATTTCCATTGCCTCGGTAATTATTGTCATTTCTTCCGCCCAAGGGGTAAAGGGTTTTTTGATCGGTTCATTTGAACAGTTCGGCAGTAATTTAATTCAAACAGAAACCAGAGTACCAAATACTGGCAGCATCAACAGCGGCCAGAGTCAAGAAGCTATGGCTTTGGGCACGGTGGTAACTACTTTAACGGTTGATGACATGGAAGCCGTGCGGCGCTTGCCTAATATCAAGACTACCTATGCTGCTCAAATCGGCCAAGCAGTCGCCACTTCGGAATACGATAAAAAGACAGTGATGATTTATGGCGTCTCCGGAACTTTTTTAGATATAGATACCGGTAAGATTGACCGGGGACGTTTTTTTACCGAGGAAGAGGATGCCAGTTTGGCGCGAGTGGCGGTTTTAGGCAGTAATGTGGCCCAAGATTTGTATGGCGACCAGAACCCGGTTGGGCAGACTATAAAAATAAAAAATCGCAATTTTACGATTATCGGCACTTTCAGCCCCAGAGGCGCGATACTATTTTTTAACTATGATGATATAGTTTTCATGCCGGTTCAGACCTTGCAAAAGCAAGTTTTAGGAATCAATCATGTTTCCGCTATTACCAGTAGTTATATTGATAAATCTAAAGTTAAAACCACGGCCGCTGATATTGAAGAACTATTGCGGGACCGGCACAATATTGACCGGGCCAATCCTGACAAGGATGATTTTATCGTGCAAACCATGGATGACGTGGCTTCCACCCTGGATACCATTATCGGCGGTTTCACTATTTTATTAGTGGCGCTGGCGGCCATTTCTTTGGTGGTCGGGGGTGTTGGCATCATGAACATTATGTTCGTCTCGGTGCTGGAGCGGACTTTTGAAATCGGCTTGCGCAAAGCCGTGGGTGCCACCAGAAAACAAGTCTTGCGTCAGTTTTTAAGTGAGGCCGTGATGGTAACCTTATTTGGCGGTATAATCGGTATAATTATTGGAGTTAGTGTTTCTTACCTTATATCTTTTATCGCTGATATTCTTGGCTTTGCCTGGAAATTTGTCATTCCAGCTTACTCTGTAGTTTTGGCGGTGGGGTTTTCCGTTGCTTGTGGTTTAATTTTTGGTCTTTACCCCGCCAGGCGGGCCGCTGAACTCGACCCTATAGAAGCCCTAAGACACGAGTAGGGAAGTGCAATATTTTTCTTGTTTTAAAGGCCTTGACAGGCCTTTTTGCTTAGATATAATGTAATTAGCACTCGGGCATTGAGAGTGCTAATCTGGGCAAGTTTTATTATATGTTAGAAAGACACCATAAGTTATTAGGTGAAGTGGTCAGGAGTTATGTCAAAGAAGCTGAACCAGTCGGCTCCAAAGCCTTAGAAGCAAGGCTGGGAGTGAGTTCAGCTACTATCAGGAATGATATGGCCGCCTTAGAAGAAGAGGGCTATCTTCACCAGCCCCATACTTCAGCCGGCCGTATCCCGACGACTAAGGGTTTTCAATTTTACCTTGATAATTTAATGCAGGCTAAAGAGCCAAAAATCTCCGAGCAAAAAACATTGCGCGAGATCTTACGTCGCCAATCAGAAGCTGAAACCGGAGCCAAGGAACTGGCTCGGGTGCTAGCGGCGATTTCTCAAGGCGCGGCCTTATTAGCCTTTTCCGATGATCATACGTATTACACCGGCTTAGCTAATTTATTCCAACAGCCTGAATTTGCTGATGTCAGTATGGTGCGGGAGATTGGCCAGGTGGTGGATCATTTAGATGATGGTTTGCGTCAGCTTTTGCCTATAGCCAGCCACCGGGTAGATGTGCGCTTGGGTGATAAAAATCCCTTAGGGCAAGATTGCGCCATAATTTATACGCGTTTTACTTTTTATAAGCATCCCTTATTTATCGGCTTATTAGGCCCGGTCAGAATGGATTACGAGGCTAATATTGGCAGGCTAAACTATGTCACACAATTCACCATCAACTGAAAATAAACCAGCTAACGAATTAGAATCGGTTAAAAATCAGGCGGCTGAATACTTGGCTGGCTGGCAACGGGCTAAAGCTGATTATGCCAATCTTAAACGTGAAACGGAAGGTAGGATGATTGAATTAACCAGGTATGCCAATGAAGAGTTTATTAGGGAGCTGTTGCCGCTGGTGGATTATTTCAAACAAGCTTTGCGCGCTGTGCCGAAAGAAGAAGCTGGCTCGTCTTGGGTGGAAGGCATTCGGCATATTCAAACCAGATTATTGGAATTGCTCGCTTACCACGGTGTAAAAGAAATGGATGTAGTCGGGGAAAAGTTCAATCCCGAGTTGCATGAAGCGGTTGACCAGGTGGAAGGTGGCCCCTCTGGCACTATACTTGAGGAAGTGCGAACCGGGTTTTATCTGCATGACCGAGTGCTGCAGCCGGCGCGGGTAAAAGTGGCTAAATAAAAGAAAATATAAAAAATAAACATTAATTTTTTAATATCAGATCCTTAACTATTAACTTTTACATATGGACTACATCTGTCCTGAGTGCGGCTACACTGATGAGGCGCGGGGTCGCTGCCCGTCATGTGAAGTTCCCCTTATCCCCATAGATGAGGTGGGCGAGGCCGCTGAGGGTGAGACAGATACTAACGAGGTTGCTGAGGAGCCGGAATCATAAATTCTGGCAACATCGGCACTCAAGGATGCCATTTGCTCCGTCCGTTAAGGGCGGAGAAAGTGGTTCCCTGGGTGAACACAGCCCAGTAATTAATTATTAATATTAAAACAAGGAAGGAGACGCAGAATTTTATGCCAATTGTTCGTTGGGCACCGCTGATGCCGAGCTTTGATGATTTTGATAAGTTTTTTGACGGCTCTGGTTTTGTCCTAGCTTTGGATGTGTATCAAACCAAAGATACGGTGGTAGTGGAGACACCCTTGGCTGGCATTGATCCAAATAAAGTTAATATCTCAATTGAAAACGATATCTTAACGATTGAAGGGGCAACCGAGCACAAGACTGAAGTGGATGAGAAGAATTACTACCGCAAAGAAGTGCGTAGTGGCGCCTTTCACCGTTCAGTCGCTTTGCCGGCTTCAGTTGATGGCCAAAAAGCTAAGGCGACCTACGCCAAAGGTGTTTTAAAGATTGAAATTCCGAAAGAAGAAAGAGCCAAACCTAAAACAGTTAAAATTGAGATTAAGGAGTAGCCAATTTGTGCCCTCGGGCCGATTGGCCCCTCCGGCGAGTCCGCCACGGGCGGATTCACGGGAGGGAAAAATTAATTTGTGATTAATCAATTATATTAAATTATGAGTAAAATATTAGGTATAGATTTAGGTACAACCAATTCGTGCATGGCCATAATAGAAGGTGGCCAGCCGAAAGTGCTGGAGAACAAGGAAGGCATGCGCACTACGCCCTCGGTGGTGGCTATGTCCAAGGGCGGTGAACGGCTGGTCGGGCTTTTAGCTAAACGCCAGGCGGTCACTAATCCGGAGAACACACTTTATTCGCTTAAGCGCTTAATCGGCCGCCGCTGGGACGATCCGGAGGTTCAGCGTGATATTAAAGTTCTGCCGTTTAAAATGGTGCAGTCTGGCCAAGGCGTGAAAGTGGTGATGTCCGCCCTAGGCGGATCCGCCCCGGGTGGACACGGTAAGGAATATACACCTCAGGAGATCAGCGCCATGGTTTTGCAAAAAATGAAAGCCGATGCCGAGGCCAAGCTCGGTATACCGATTACTGAAGCAGTTATCACTGTACCGGCTTATTTTGACGATTCGCAAAGGCAAGCCACCAAAGACGCGGGTGAAATTGCTGGGCTTAAAGTGATGCGTATTATTAATGAGCCCACCGCGGCCGCGTTAGCGTATGGGTTTGATAAGAAAAAGGACGAGAAAATAGCGGTTTATGACTTGGGCGGCGGTACTTTTGATATCTCCATTTTGGAAGTGTCAGCTGATACCGTGGAAGTGAAAGCCACTAATGGTGACACTCATTTAGGTGGGGATGATTTTGATCAGCGCATAATTGGTTTTATAGTGGATCAGTTTGGCCGGGAAAACGGCATTGATTTGAGCAAGGATCCGCTGGCTTTGCAACGTGTCAAGGAAGCTGCGGAAAAAGCTAAGATAGAACTTTCCACTGCCACCGAAACTGAAATTAATCAGCCGTTCATAACTTCGGATGCTAGTGGCCCTAAGCACTTGGTTATGAAAATGACCCGGGCTAAGTTGGAAAGCATAGTTGGCGATTTAGTGGAAAAAACTTTAGAGCCAACCAAGAAAGCCTTAGCCGATGCTGGCTTAAAAACCAGTGACATTAATGAAATTGTGTTGGTTGGCGGTATGACAAGGATGCCGCTAGTAATTGAGACGGTTGAAAAATTCTTTGGCAAAAAATCCAATGCCACTGTGAATCCGGATGAAGTAGTGGCAATTGGCGCAGCTGTGCAAGCCGGTGTATTGCAAGGTGAAGTGAAGGACGTACTGCTTTTGGACGTTACGCCGCTTTCACTTGGCATTGAGACTTTGGGCGGGGTTATGACAAAATTAATTGACCGCAATACAACTATTCCAACTAGTAAGAGTCAGGTTTTCTCCACAGCTGCGGATTCGCAGACATCCGTGGAAATTCATGTACTGCAAGGTGAACGCGAATTTGCCCGTGATAATAAAACCTTGGGCAGATTTATCTTAGATGGTATTCCGCCAGCACCACGCGGCATGCCGCAAGTGGAAGTGGCGTTTGATATTGATGCTAACGGTATTTTGAATGTTAAGGCAACAGATAAAGCGACTAACAAAGCTCAACACATAACTATTACTGCCTCATCCGGTTTATCTAAGGATGAAGTTGCTAAGATGCAAAAAGAAGCAGAAATTCACGCGGCCGAGGATAAGCAAAAAAGGGAACTGGTGGATATGAAGAATGTGGCCGAATCCACTGTGTACCAAACCGAGAAAATACTTAAAGACCAGGGTGATAAAGTGCCAGCTGATGTAAAAAAGACAGTTGAGGAAAAGCTGGAAGATGTTAAGAAAGTAAAAGATGGTGATGATACAGCAGCTATTAAGAATGCACTTGACGCTTTACAGCAAGCAGCCATGAAAATAGGGGAGGCGATGTACAAGCAGTCCGCCCCAGGCGGACAGAGCGCTAGTGGTCAGTCGGCTGATGAATCCGCCTCGGGTGGAGGTGCTGACGAGCCGATTAAAGGTGATTATGAGGAGGTTAAGAAGTGAGGCAGATAATATGGATACACCCATAGAATATGGAATAGAGATATGGGGGTTGATAATAGTTTCTATACTTACAACTATAGGTTGGATTGTTAATGGCCTTATTGAACGGGCAGCACGGAGAACCGATATAAGAAATCAAGTAAGATATGAAATATATAGAAATCTCACAGATGTCGTTTTCTATTTTTCTAAATCAATCAACGATTTAATGTTTAACATTAAGGAAATCAATCCGATTAAAAGTGCTGCTGACTCATTTGATAGTTTACCTACATCTTTTCATGAACAAAAACAAAAAGAACTTCATGATAAGTGGACAAAATTTTGTGAGGCTAATGTTAAACATTACAGTAAATCTCAGGAAGCCAGCTTAGATGTTATCAAGGTGTTACATTTTTGGGGTGGTGTAATTGATCCTGTGGGGAATGATTCAAACAGGCTAATCGATAAATTAGGTACAGATAGCGCAGCTATAGGTAGTCAGCTAAGTCTCATGGTAGATATAGCTAAGGGGCAAAAAGATATTCGGAAATGGGACTGGCAAGCAGTTACTGATGGGTTAGATAGACTTGATAAACAAATTGAGACTACCAATAAGGGTATAATTAGTTTTGTTAGTAGTTCGTATAAGGCCATGCTTGGTGATTTTTTTCAATCAGAGGGAGCGTATTTTCTAAAGAAATTCACTTTAAGATTTAAGCGTGTTTTTTTAAATATGTCTAACTAATTAATCACAATAATATATGACTAACCCACAACCACAACAAATCCAAGTTAAGATTTCGGATGAGGTGCTGAAGGGTGTGTACGCCAATATGGCGCAGATTGCCCACAGTAAAGAGGAATTCGTGATAGATTTCCTCAATCTTATGCCACCTTCGGGCATTGTGAATGCCAGGGTCTACCTTTCCCCGGCGCACACCAAGCGTTTGGCCGCCGCATTGCTTGATAATGTGAAGAAATATGAGGACCAGTTCGGCAAGATTGACGAGGGCAGTGCCCAGGCCCCTGAGATCGGCTTTAAGACAGCCTAAGTTGACAGGCTTGCCATAAGCGTTTATCGTAAGGGAAATAATTAGAAAACAAACAGAGGTCGGTAATGAATAAAACAAAACATCGTGTACAAAGGCGAACTAAGTACTTAACAGAGTTTGATATAGATATTAGTAAACTGGCTCACGGAACAACTATTATAATGAAAGACCATCTTGGTAATAAATACACGGTAATCGTTGTTAATCCAAAAGAACATTTGGTACGAGTTATAAGTAAAGGCAACAAAGAAGTAGAAGACTTTACTTTTGAAGGAGTATTCAAGGGTACTAAAGGAGTTAGAACTAATCTGACACCATTTTGTTGGTTGCCAGTGCCCGAAGGCTATATTTGTACTTATGTTGAAAAAGTTCGCTTTTAATCCCTTATGGTAAACGCTTCATAACGTAGCGTTTACCTTTCTTTTTTCTTCTAACCATAATTCGTTATTCTAGATTCGTAATTCTAACAAATGGCTAAAGATTATTATCAAATTTTAGGAATAAATAAGTCAGCTTCCCCGGAAGACATTAAAAAAGCCTTCCGCAAATTGGCGCATGAGCACCACCCGGATAAAAAGGGCGGTAACGAAGGTAAGTTCAAGGAAATCAACGAAGCTTATCAAGTGTTGGGCAATCCGGATAAGCGCCAGCAGTACGACCAGTTTGGGGCGAATTTTGAATCAGCCGGCGGCCCGGGCGGATTCAACTGGCAGGATTTTGCTCGTGCTCAGGGCGCCGGCGGTTTTAACCAAGGCGGTTTTAGAGTTGATTTTGATGACTTAGGTGATATTTTTGGCTTGGGTGATATATTCGGCGGTGGTCGTTCGCGGCGAGCCGGGCCAAGCCGGGGCGCTGATATGGCTTTTACCACCGCTATTGATTTCCGCGAATCAGTTTTTGGTACAGAGAAAATTCTGCGTTTTGAAAAAAATGTTATCTGCAGTAAATGTGCGGGCTCAGGAGCTGAACCGGGTGCAAAAATTACCACTTGTGCTACTTGCGGCGGGCAGGGGAGAGTAGAGCAAATCCAGCGAACTTTCATGGGAGCAATGCGTAGTGTGCGCCCTTGCCCTGATTGCGGCGGTGAAGGCAAGCGCGCGGAAAAGCAATGCAGTCGTTGCAAGGGGCGAGGTAGCGAGCCTGGGGTGAAAGAATTGAAAGTAAAAATTCCAGCAGGGATAGCTGATGGGCAAACTATTGAGCTTGCGGGCGAAGGGGATCTAGGTGTAAAAGGCGGCAGTGCCGGCAGTTTATTCCTGACAGTCCGAGTCAGGCCAGACAAGGTTTTTAAGCGCCAAGGCCATGATTTGCTTACCCAAAAGCAGATAAGCTTTGCCCTGGCAACATTGGGGGGCAGAGTGCCGTTAATTACTCTTGATGGCGAGGTGCAGCTAAAAATTCCAGCTAGCACCCAAAGCGGTACGGTTATAAAACTTGAAAGCAAGGGCGTACCACATTTGCGCGGCGGGCGCCGTGGGGATTTACTGGTAACAGTTAAGGTGATAACGCCGGCTAAATTAAGCAAAAAAGAGCGCGAGGCATTAAAGCAATTACCCACAGAAGAAGGTGAGAAGATAGTTTTGGGCAGTTGGTTATAATTTATTAATTATCCCTATAACACCTTTCGCGCGAAAGGTGTTATAGGGATAAAAAGGACTAAATTTTGGTCTGTCGGATAAGTTTGACTAGTATAGCCAATTCAGACGCTAGCCCATCTTCCAGCCAATATCTAGCTTCAAAGCCTGCCTGCCGACGATCCAAAAATCCAGCCTGCCGTAGCATAACTAAATGTTTAGAAGTGGCGGTATGGGAGAGATGAATTTCCTTGGCAATATCACCAACCGAAAGTTCGCGGCCGTCAATAAGTAATCTTATTATTTCTATTCGTTTTCGTCCGCCTAAGACCCGGTAGATTTTCTCCAATTCGCGTAATCTCATATAAACATGATTCTAGTATAGCGTTCATTTCCTTGCAACCTTTCGCGCGAAAGGTTGCAAGGAAAGTGTAAGTTAGTAGGTTAAGGGGTTGGGTCGATGGATAATTTCTTTTACCTCAGTAATTGATTTTACTTGCACTAGTTTTGCTCGTAACTCACTGGCGCCTGGAAAACCCTTAACATACCAGACCAAGTGTTTACGGAATTCTATTAAGCCATAACTGCCCTTAACTAATAGAGCGAGCTCAGCATGCTGCTGTAGCACTTGCTTAATTTCGTCCCATGTTAACGTTTTATATTGGCCTGTAGCTAAGTAATCTTTTATTTGCTGGAAAATCCAAGGTCGTCCCCACGAGCCTCTCGCAATACCCACGCCATCAGCACTGGTCTCTTCTAAAACTTCTTTAGCTTTTTCCGGGCTGTTAATGCCGCCGTTGGCTAATAGTATTCCAGGCCATATTTTTCTGACCTCTTTTACCATTTGCAAGTCCGGTTCGCCATCAAATGGTTGCTCATAAGAGCGGGCGTGGAGCATTATCGTTGTCACTGGCAAATGCTTAATTTTATTTACCAGATCCAGGGCAGTTACTTTATCAACAACACATTCATATTTATCCAGCTCATCTTCACCCTCAACTTTATCCCGGGTGTTAACATCATGCCGGATAGATGCGCGTATTTTAATTGATATGGGAAGTGATGAGCCCTCGCAAGCAGCTTGCACTAATTCGGCACACAGATTAAGGTTACGCATTAGTTTTACACCACCGCCAGATTTTACGACCTTATAGGCCGGGCAACCGAAATTTATATCCACGCCCGAAAAACCCATTTCTTCCAGGATTTTAACTGATTTGTAATAAAGTTCAGGTTTGCTGCCGAATATTTGGCAAACCACCGGCTGCTCTGCTGGTTCAAACGCTATCATCTCTCTCGTTGTGGTATTGCCGTGGCAAAGTGCGTCCACGCTGGCAAATTCAGTGTAGATAACATCCGCCCCATAGCGTTTGCACATTTGCCGAAAAGGAGTGTCTGTTACACCTGCCATGGGCGCGAGCGCCAGGATTGGTTTTTTTAGATTATCCCAGAAATTTGGCATACATATCTGTACAGTCTACTGGCTAACTTTTGATTTGACAAGGGTTAGTGGGAGGTTTAAGGTATGGGCAAATAACAACATTATTCAATAAAAATAGGTACATTAAAATGAAAAATTTAATAAAAGCCCAGTTCATGCAAACAATAATTGTTTTGTTTGTATTTGCATTGAAGTATCAGCCTGGTAATGAAGTCGTAGCAGCTTTGGTAGCTATGCTCACTGGTTTGCTGGCAGCAGTTGTAGTTGTGTCAAAATATTTCGGAGAACAGGGAGGGGTCAGGGAGATAGTATCTTTGACTAGCATAACAATGGCTGGTTCTTTAGGGTTCTTAGCCAGGCCGTTTCAGTGGGGCTCTCTACTACTTGTTTGTAGTTTGGTTGCCATGGCAATATCCTTTTTAGTAATCCCAGCAAGTAAATCTAGGTTATCGTGGGGCTTGGCATGGTTGAGCTTGTTTATCCAAATGGCACTCATTGAGGTTGGTATGGGCTTTATCGCTCAACTACCACAAAAATAATTAGATTATCAGAAAATTAAATGCCGTTCCGTAAGTAATTATGGAACGGTTCATTATTTTGACCGCTTGACGTCTGGGCAGGTTCGGGGTAGGGTAGGGGTGAAAATTGAACATTTAAATAACTAAATAATATAAAAGATAAAAACGGAGGAAATATGAATATCGTAGGAGGTATCGTAGGGGTATTGATTGTGATTGCATTTTTCTATTTTGCTTATAGATTTACGGTCGGCTGTATTAAAATGCAGATTGAGGAAGCAGTTGATAAAACTGCCCCACCCGAGGTTCAAGAACAGCAGCGAGAAAAAGCCGAAATAGCTATATTATAAGCTATGAACAGTATGACTCCTTATTCCCTAAATAATTATTTCTAAAAAGATTAACCTGACGCTAGAAAAGGCTTCAGGTTTTTTATTTTATAAATAAAAAACACCCTACAGCTTGTTAGTACAACCATTGATTATTATTGGCTTTATCCCGAAGTTAGGGCCAATTGAGTTTGGTTGCGTTATCTAGGCAGTAGGGTGGAGGGTGGCTATGCGAGCCTCAAATACATTTATGGTGTTTGACATCTTTTTATTTGAAAGAATGTAGGCTAATTATAGGTTAAGCTGAGCAAGAAAACAAGCAGAACTGCTTTTAGCCTTGACAAGATTTGAGTTTTGTTATAGTATGGAATGTTAAAAAAAGATAATCAAAAACAAAAAATAAAGGTAGAAAAATGAACAAGTTCTTTTCAAATTCACCAAAGGTTAAAATCCTTGGGTTAAGCGGCAGTCCACGCGGGGCTGAGAGCAGCAGTGAGAAAATGCTCAATACCTGCCTGACTTGGGCGGAAAAGCATGGAGCGGAAACTAAGATGATTCGCCTTAAGGATAAGAATATTCTTCCCTGTGAAGGTTGTTACTCAAAAACCCAGGATGGCGCCGGATGTGTATTTCCGTGCATTCATGATGGTAAGGACGACACTATGGAAGTTATGAATGCTATAATTGAGGCTAACGGCCTGGTTATATCTACCCCGGCTTATTGGGGATCAGCTTCTTCATTAGTGCAAACTGTAATAGAAAAAATGATTACAGTTGAGAACAATCAGCCATACAAACTTCTGGGAAAAACAGCGGTACTTATAGTATCTCAGGATAGCGACGGTGCCGCTATGGTTTGCGGACAACTATCCTGGGCTCTGAACCATATGGGCATTTATGTATTGCCGTGGGGTATGATATATAAGCCATCAATACTAAATAATCCGCTGGCTAAATTTGGTATGAGGTTATTGCGCTATGGCAAGTTAGACTGGATTGATAGGACAGTTGAAAGAGCAGGTAGAAACATAGCCCTGGTTAGTCAAAGACTCAAAGGATTTGACTTTGAAGACAAACACATTCCTGAACACAAAAACTGATGTAATTTAAGAGGCCGAAATTAATTTCGGCCTCTATTTCATTTATCCTGGAAAACTACCTCAATTTTTTCACCACCGGCCCGAGGTCGGTATCGTCCACGGTAAACCCCAGCTCCTTGATGCGTGTTCGTATGTCATCCGCCTTGGCAAAGTCCTTGGTCTGCCGGATGTGCTCGCGTTCGGTAACCAGTGCCTCCACCTCCGGCGGTATGGCCAAAGTTGGCACGTCCTTGAGCCCAAGGCCCAGCACCTCATCCATTTTAAGTAAGCTCTGCTTTTTGGCGTTGTCGGGGTAGTTTGATTTCATAAGTTCCCATACAATAGCCAAACCCTGTGGCGCATTTAAATCATCGTTAAGCGAGTCTTTGAACTTTGCCTCGTATTCAGCACAGCCCACGGCCGGGGCATCCATAGTAGCAATTTTATCTTGCAGATTTTGTAAGGCTTTTTGTGCGGCCAGCACAGCCTCTAAGGAAAAATTTAATGGCTTGCGATAATGTGTCATTAAGCAGAAGTAGCGATAGGCTAAGGGAGTAATGCCTTCTTTGGTAAGCCAGTCTAAGGTCAGAAAGTTACCTTCACTTTTACCCATTCTTTTGGCATCAACGACCAGGAATTCGCCGTGCAACCAGTAATGAACAAACGGTTTGCCAGTAGCCGCTTCACTTTGCGCAATTTCATTAGTGTGGTGGACTGGCACATGATCAATGCCGCCGCAGTGAATATCAATGGTTCGGCTTCGCTCACCATGAAAGGCTCCTTGCTCATCGTAAGCATCACCCAAATACTTGAGAGACATAGCCGAGCACTCCAGGTGCCAGCCCGGGAATCCAGTGCCCCACGGGCTATCCCATTCCATTTGTCGTTTTTGTCCGCCAGCCGGCGGAGAGAATTTCCATAGAGCAAAATCAGTTGGGTTATGCTTTTCAGGATTAGATTCAACCCGAGCACCTTCTTTCAAGCCGGCAGCATCTAATTTTGCTAGTTTGCCATAATCTTTAAGTTTTGAGCTGTCAAAATAAATGCCGTCAGAAGTTTTGTAAGTGAACCCTTTGTCTTCCAGCTGCTTAACTAACGCTATTTGCTCGGGGATATGATCCGTGGCTTTACACCAGATATCAGGCGGCAATATATTCAAAGCCTTGATATTATCCTTAAATAGTTCAGTATACATTTCCGCCACCTGCCAAACAGTCTTGCCGGTGGTGCGCGAGCCCTTTTCCATTTTATCTTCACCTTCATCAGCATCACTAGTTAAATGACCGACATCAGTTATATTCATGACGTGCTTAACTTTGTAACCGTTCATTAGCAAGGTTCGTTTGAGTAAATCTTCAAAAATATAAGTACGCAAATTACCTAGATGAGGTGCAGCATAAACTGTTGGACCGCAAGTATAAAGACTGACCTCATTTTTTTTCTGCGGTTTAAAAACGTCTTTGGTCCGCGTTAGGGTATTAAATAAATTCAGAGACATACTTGATTTTAGGCTTTGTGGCGGCTTTTATAGTGATGATGCAAATCTTTTAAGTGCCGTTCACGTTCCTGGGCGGTGGCCGCTGGATTGCTGTTTAACTGTTTAAGTAAGGTGCTCATATATTCACCTGATAGGTAATGAGGAAAAACAACATAATCAGCCCCGGCCGAGTATAAGTTTTCCGTGTCTTGCCAGGTATCGGCCGTAACGTAAATAGGGACGCTTAAGCCGCGACGCTTGGTTTCTTGAAGTAGGAGCTGATTACTATTAATATCCGGTACGGTGGAAATGACAATTTTAGCGGTTTTGAGCTGCGCGCGGTCATAAATTTCCGGATCGCTCATATCACCGTAAATACAAGGCACGCCTTGCAGTAGCAGGCGAGCGACTGTTTCCGGGTCAAAATCAATCACTAGCAACGGTTGTCCAAGTTCCTGAATTGATGCTACTAATTTTTCGCCTAAGCGGTCACAGCCAAAAATTACAGTATGATTGTTTAAACTATCGATTTCTTTGATGTTTTCTAGGGCTGTTTTTTTCTCAAATATTTTTAAATACGGCGCTAGCCGGCGATAAAGTGAATCACCATAAGTTATTAAATAACTGGAGAGAGTAATGGTGGTAATGCCAATCAAAGTCACCAAGGCTACCTCAGAGGTATTTACGTGCCCCAAACGGTAGCCAAGATGCATTAAGATCAGTGAGAACTCACTGATCTGAGCTACGGTTAAACCAACCAAGAAACCAGTGCGCTTGGTGTAACCCATTAAACCCATGATGACCATAACGATTAAGGGATTGCCCACCAGTACAAATAAAGACAGGATAATGAATGGCCAAGCCATGGCCGTTAAATTAGCGAATAGCAATTGACTCCCCAGCAAGACAAAGAAAATTGTTATAAAAAAATCTCTTAAGCTTCTGACACGGCCAACTATTTCCAAATGATAAGGCAGGCGAGCTAAAGCCAAGCCAGCTAAGAAAGCGCCGATCTCTAAAGAAAATCCGCCGACCACTGCTACCAAAGCAAAACCAAAGCACCAAGCAATACTAGAAAGCAGTAATAACTCGGACGAGCGCGCTAATTTCATGAATAAATGCGGTAGTATGAATCGCCCGGAAAGCAGGGCTAACATAATAAGCCCCGCACCCTTGAGAAGTATAAACGCCAATTCGGCGGTTGTCGGCACTTGACCGCCAGCAAAACCAGATAAAATAATAAGAGCAAAAATAGCAATAAAGTCCTGCATCAGCAACATGCCAATAGCTAAGCGTCCGTATAAAGATTCCAGTGCTTGCCGTTCTGACAGCAGTTTAACCACGATTATGGTGCTGGAAAATGTTAGGGCAATGGCAATATAAATCGCGGGCAGTGAGTCAAAGCCGAAAAATCTGATAATACCAAAACCAACCACAGCCGTGAATAAAACTTGGCCAAAACCCAGGAGTAGTGATGGTCGTCCAATAACCTTAAGCTTGGACAGATCCAGTTCCAAACCGACCAAGAAAAGCAAAAAGGCAATGCCAAAAGATGATAAAACCCCAATGACTTGAGGTTCTGAAATAAAACCAAATAAGGAAGGTCCAAGAATTATTCCCGCCAACACATACCCTAAAATCAGCGGTTGTTTTAACCAGCGTGCTAATAAGCCGAGCAGGGTAGCTACAACCACAATAGCGCTGATATCAAGAAATAATCTTTCCAAAGGCATACCCAGTATATTAACTTCGCTCAATCACTTTCAGGGCGAGAATGATTGGCGTGGTATTAAAAAATAAAGTTGTTATACAAGCCATAAGTTAGGATATTAAGTGATTGATACGAGCCCTAGCAAAGTTGTTATACTGGGCATACAAATATTAGTATAACAGATTATTGCCTGGAAGTGATATTTATGGCGTGGTATAATTTTCTTATATGCCAGATCCATTAAGGTTAGTTCCACGGCCAGCTGAGCAATTTCCTGAGACGACAATTGAGTCGCAGCCAGAAGCTCCTGAAAGAGGAGGGGAGAGTCTTGGTTTTGAAAAAAGTAAAGAAGCAGAATCAGTATCAACCGTCTTAGTGCCCCCTAGTCCGGCGCCGTTTGTTTTAACTGAACCAGTGGTGTTGCAAAAAAAAGTGGAGCATATTTTAGAAGAAGACTTGGCACGGCTTTATAGTGAGTTAAACCAGCAGGATCAGGCTAAGTTTAAAATCTTGGGGGAAACGACAGCTAAGAAAATTACAACACTACTGCAGCAGACTAAATTTAAGATCAGTGAAATTTTAGCGCTTATTAAACAGTGGTTATTGTCCATTACTGGCATTAACCGTTATTTTGTTGAACAGGAAGCTAAAATAAAAGCGGAGAAAATATTAAAACTCCGCCAGGAGAAGTAAATTGTGCAAGTTATTTGGCTATTATTAATTCCAGTAGTTCTAATTTTAGCGGCTGTGGTTTATACTTTACGGTTATTTTGGCATCGCCTGACCTCATTGGCAGCTAGTTTTAATATGACAGTTTTGTTGGTTTTAGTGCCAAGGCAAGGTTTGTCAGCCGACGGTAAAGCCGGAGCACCAGAAAAAAACATATCTGATCAATTAGCGGTGGCAGAGGTCTTATGGTCAGCGATTGGTGGTCTTAAAGCACAAACTGATGCCACACATTGGTTAAAGGGCAGGGAGGACCATTTGTCATTGGAATTAGTGGTTCAGGATGGGGCAATATCTTTTTATATTGTTGTTTCACAAAAAATGCGTTCATTTGTAGAGCAGGAGATTCACGCTACTTACCCGGCGGCAGTTATTCAGGAAGCGTCAGATTATAATATTTTCTTACCCCGTGGTATTACCTTAGGCGCAAATATGAGACTTTCTCGGTCTTCAGCTTTTCCAATTAAGACTTATAAGCAATTTGAAGCTGATTCCCTGGAAAGCATTATAAATGCCATGACAAAAATTGAGGCGCCGGCGGCCGCGGCCATGCAATTGGTGGTGAGGTCCGCTGGCCCTAGCTGGCGTCGGCAGGGGGTACAAGTTGCTTCAGCTATGCAGCAGGGCAAATCATTCCAGGAAGTATCTCAGGAAAATAAAATAAGCAAAACAGTTTCTTTTGTTAGTAGCTTTTTTGGTTCTAATAAAAAGAAGGATGATAAAAAATCAGAGCCGCATCGTTTGTCGCCAGCTGAGGAGCAGATGATCAAGGGGATAGAAGAAAAAGCCACCAAGGCTGGTTTGGACGTGTGCTGCCGTTTGGTGGTGGCGGCCCCTAATCAGGCCTTAGCTGAAGCTCATTTGAGCAATTTAGCCAATTCTTTTACGCAATATAGCATTTATCAATATGGCAATCGTTTAGAGGTGGCTAAACCGCCAAATCTTAACAACTTTCTTTATAATTTCATTCATCGGTCTTTTACTGAGAGAAAATATTTTGTCCTAAATACTGAAGAACTTACTAGTATCTATCATTTTCCCTTGCCTAATATGGATAATCCGCAAATACGCTGGTTAACCGCCAGGCAAGCGCCGCCGCCAGCTAACGCACCCACCACTGGAATTCTTTTGGGTTTTAGCAATTACCGCGGAGAAAGCAAAGAAATACATATGCAGCCGGCTGATCGTTCCCGGCACATGTACATCATTGGTAAGTCTGGCACCGGTAAAAGTGTATTCATTGAAAATTTAGCAGTCCAGGATATCACCGCTGGCGAAGGTGTAGCTGTGATAGATCCCCATGGTGATCTAGCTGAAGCGATTTTGGCGCGGGTACCTAAAAACCGACTGGAAGATGTAATTATATTTGATCCTTCAGATATTGAGCGGCCGCAGGGTTTGAATTTATTGGAATATGATCCTAAGTATCCGGAGCAGAAAACCTTTGTCATTAATGAAATGATAAAGATTTTAGATAAACTTTATGATTTAAGGCAAACCGGCGGGCCGATGTTTGAGCAATATATGAGAAATGCCATGCTCTTGATCATGAGCGATCCCGCCAGCGGCGCTACCTTAATGGAAATATCCAAAGTATTGGCTGATCCTGATTTTCGCCGCTATAAATTAACTCAAGTTAAAGATCCGGTAGTGCATGATTTTTGGGTGAAAGAAGCACAAAAAGCTGGGGGTGATGCCGCCCTGGCGAACATGGTGCCTTATATAACTTCCAAGCTTAATCAGTTTGTGGCCAATGATATTATGCGCCCAATAATTGGCCAACAAAAAAGTGCTTTTAATTTTAGGCAGGTGATGGACGAGAAAAAAATTCTGTTGGTAAAATTATCCAAGGGCAAAATTGGTGAAATCAATGCTTATCTGTTGGGCCTGGTCATTGTCGGCAAGTTTTTAATGGCTTCACTTTCACGCACGGACTTGCCCGAATATCAGCGCCAGAATTTTTATCTTTACATTGATGAATTCCAGAATTTCATTACTGATTCCATAGTTGTTATTTTATCTGAAGCTAGAAAATACCGCCTTAATCTAACTGTAGCCCATCAGTACATTGGCCAGTTGGTTAATGGTAGTGATACTAAAATCAGGGATGCGGTGTTCGGCAACACTGGCACGGTAGTCTCTTTTCGTATTGGCGTAGAAGATGCCGAATTCCTGGCTAAGGAATTTGCCCCGGTTTTCTCATCTTATGACCTAATTAATATTGAGCTTTTCCAGGCTTATTTAAAGCTTTTGATCAATAATACGCCGTCCCGGCCCTTTAATATCAGTACCCGGGCGCCCCTAGCTGGCGACCAAGCTATAGCCGTCTCCGCTCGGCAGTTTTCACGACTTAAATACGGCCGGGATCGCAACGAAGTTGAGAGTGAAATAATTGAGCGAGCTAAACGCGCTGTGCTGCCGACACCAGTTACACCCCCAACTAATACGACTAGCCCCACACCACCGCCATCTCAGCTGCCGGCCACTGGTTCAGCCGGTACTAAACCAGGGTTATAAATTAAGTGCCAGAGATAATTGTATTATTATTGGTAATATTAATCGTAGGCAGTTTAGCCTATGGGGCTTTATCAGCCGCACCTTGGTTACCGTTAAGGCGCCAAGATATTAAAAGGTTACTTGATTTAGCACAAAGCCAGCCAGATCAATTACTATATGACCTTGGTTGTGGTGACGGGCGAATTATTTCAGCGGCCGTCAGAGGTTATCAATTGCGTGCCCGTGGTTATGAAATCGCAATTTTGCCTTTCATTATCAGCCGAATAAAAATATGGTTGGCTGGCTTAACTGATAGGGCGGAAATTAAATTCAGTAATTTTTGGAAAATAGATTTATCAGAGGCAGATATTGTTGTTTGTTTTTTAACACCGTCAGCCATGGTCAAGCTCTTACCAAAACTGCAAACTGAATTAAAGCCTGGCGCCAGATTCATAACTTACGCCTTTCCTTTGCCGGGGATTGAACCAGATACCGTCAGTAAACCGCTAACCTCAGACATAAATATTTATCTGTATACAAAGATTGTTCGGCCTGTGGGGAAACTTGTGGATATTTAATTTGCTACTTTAAGACAGCATACTATACTATTTAGGTGAGTTAAAACCTAAACGTTTTGTCACGCGTCCAAAAGGGGGGCAAAGCAAAACACAAGGAAACAAAATTATGCCAACATCGTCAAAAATTGTTTTAATTCGTCAGTTAGTTGAGGCGGCACGAAATAATTTAGATACTGCCACTCAATTATTAAAAGACGCCGGCGCTCCGGAAACAGAAACAAAATCCGCAGTTAAACCAGTCGGCGGTAGTGTTCAGCGCACCGAAGGTGGTGCGGTAATAATTGAAGGTGTTTTTGACGGGCAGAATATGGTCGGGCCAGACGGTAAGCTTTACAGTGTGCCGGCCAATTACGCTTCTAAGTCAAAATTAGTTGAGGGTGATTTATTAAAACTGACCATCAGTCCGGATGGTTCTTTTATTTATAAACAGATTGGCCCAGTGGAGCGGGAGCGCATTGTTGGCGTGTTGGCCCGCGATGAACAAACCGATGAGTTTAGGGTTTTAGCCAAAGGCCAATTTTTTCGTATTTTATTAGCCAGTGTGACTTATTTTAAAGCCGGAGTAGGGGATGAAGTGGTGGTGTTAGTGCCCAAAGGCACGCCTTCTTCCTGGGCGGCAGTTGAAAATGTTATTAGGAAAGAAGGGGCGGAAGCGTCTGAGGCAGGAGTGATTGAAGGGGTAAATAATGAGGTAGTTGCCACTACCGCTGAAGCTTTTGAGGCGCCGGCGCCGCGGCCACGTGGCCGGCCCAGAAAAAATCCAGTAATTAGCGAAGTTTCGCCCGCCGCGGAAGTTAATGCCTCAGTCTCGCCCCCAGCCAATACTTTGGAAATATAGAGTAGTTTATACAAACAACACCCCAATTGGGGGTGTTGTTTGCTGGTGTTTTAGATAAGCCTCTTAATTATTGCCTGAGTTGCTTCTGTCCGCTACAATAGCTGTGTTATGACCTCATCTTTATATAGAAAATATCGTCCGCCGGTTTTTGCCGAAGTAGTTGGCCAGGAGCATGTTACCAGGACTTTGCAGAATGAAATAATTCAGCAGCAGATAGCGCATGCTTATTTATTCTGCGGTATGCGTGGTATTGGCAAAACCACCGTGGCGCGTCTATTAGCTAAGGCGATCAATTGTGAGCAAAGACGAAAACAAGATAGTGAGCCGTGTAATAAGTGCCAATCGTGCCAGGCAATTAACAGCGGACGCTCTTTAGATCTGCTGGAAATAGATGCCGCTTCTAACCGAAGGATTGATGACATTAGAGAAATTAAAGAGCATATTCCTTACGGGCCGTCGCAGTCAAAATTTAAAGTCGTGATCGTGGATGAAGTCCACATGCTGACAACTGAGGCTTTTAACGCTCTGCTCAAAACCCTGGAGGAACCGCCGGCTCATGTTCTTTTTATACTCTGCACTACCGAAGTCCATAAATTACCAGAAACGATTGTGTCGCGCTGTCAGCGTTTTGATTTTAAGCGACTAAGTTCAGCTGTTTTATTTGAGCGCTTGCGTGATCTTGCCAAGCGTGAGGGCATTAAGGTTGAGGAGACGGTTTTAGGTCAAATTGTTGAATTAGCTGGCGGTTCTAGCCGTGACGCTGAAGGTTATTTAGGCAAATTAATTACTTTGGGTGAAAAAACAATTACGCCCGCGGTCGCGTCTTTAGTCCTGCCTCATTCTGATCTGGCTCAGGCGTTAGACTTCATCGGCTATTTAATCAAGGCCGAAACCAGTCGGGCGGTTGAGCTGATCAATTATTTTTTGGAAGAAGGGGGTGATATTGCTTATTTTTATCGCCAGGTTTTGAATTTAATGCGGAAAATGCTGTTAGTTAAACTCGGCGGCAAGTTGGCTGACGAAGCTAGTATAGATCTTTTGCCTGAATTTCAGGAAAAGTTGATTGATTTATCAAGCCACTTGACTCAAGCCAGATTACAGCTGATGTTAGAACGCTGGCTAGCAGCTGACAGCAGCTGGCGGTCAAGCGAATTGTGGCAGTTGCCTTTAGAATTAGCTGCAGTTGAAATCGGAAGCTTAACTAATACGGCAAAGGTTGAGGGTAGTAACTCTGATGAAAACAGTAAGGCTAAAACTGCCACTAAAGCCAATTTACCGGCGGATAAGGTAGAAGCTAGTGGTTTAAATTTACAGCAAATAACAGAGCGTTGGCTTGAGGTGGTGGCAGATTTGAGGGAATATAATCACTCATTATCCTTTATTTTATCAGTGGCGCGGCCAATAAAGCTTGAGGGAGAAACACTAACGGTTGGTTTTTCTTATCAGTTGCATTTAGATCGGGTAAAAGATCCAAAAATTATAAAGGTTGTTGAGGAGTCACTGGCGAAGATCTTTGGTATTAAATTGCGTTTACGCGGTGAGTCTGACGAAGCAACTACCGGGGCAGACCTATTATCCAATGTCCTAACAACTTTTGGTGGGCAAGTGATTGAATAGGGGTGCTTGATTCTTTCTCTTTTTAACCTTATACTCTGAGCGATCAAGTTTTTTGCCGTCAGGGCTGGGGGATCGTCTAATGGTAGGACGCTGCGCTCTGGACGCAGTAATCATGGTTCGAATCCATGTCCCCCAGCTTTGGCGAGAACTAACTTCCAGGCATCGTCCTACCATTAGAGAGAAGGACGTCCGCCTCGGGCGGATAATCATGGTTCGAATCCATGTCCCCCAGCTTTGGCGAGAACTAACTTCCAGGCATCGTCCTACCATTAGAGAGAAGGACGTCCGCCTCGGGCGGATAA
>Ga0208373_1001317_pt1 | contig 33944 bp, 25 predicted proteins | sample RifOxyC2_FD_184036 | JGI IMG/M metagenome (GOLD analysis project Ga0208373, IMG submission 184036) | Soil microbial communities from Rifle, Colorado - Rifle Oxygen_injection C2 (SPAdes) | ecosystem: Environmental > Terrestrial > Deep subsurface > Rock core/Sediment | place: Rifle, Colorado... | reverse complement strand
CGGTGATATTAAAAATCCGTGGAATATCCAATGCAGAAAATCTCCTTTCGGGTGTGAATAGGTTCGGTCAGTGCCTAACGGGTTGCTGAGGGGCCGCGCAGTAAGCCCGATTCCACTCAAGCGACAGGTTCTCCGATAACTGTTGAATCTCGGTGCAGTATATGTTTGGGAAATGGTTTAACTTTTTGCCATTCAGTTGAGGTTTGTTCTGCAACCCATAAATCGAAATTTTTTTGTAGATTTAGCCAAAAATCCGGGGAAGTATCAAACGCTCTAGAGAGTCGTAAGGCCATTTCAGGCGTGATAGAACCTCTTTCATTTATGATTTTGGAAAGAGTCTTCCTTGAAATGCCCAGGATTTCGGCCATATCTTGAATTTTGACAGAAAGAGGGACTAAATAATCTTCCCATAAAATGTTACCAGGATGTGTTGGTCTTCTTGTCATTTTTCTCATATACACACCTCTCAATGATAATCATCATAGTCCACAATGTGGGCATCACCATCTTCAAATTTGAAGAATACACACCAATTGCCTGAGACTTTGACAGAGTGGAGACCTTTCTTATCTCCCGTTAATTGATGAAGAAAGGAACCCGGGTAGTTCATATCTTTGATTTCTGTTGCTGCATTCAATCGATCCAGGATTCTTTCAAGCCTCTTTGCATGATTTGGTAATATTCCCCTTTTGCTTTCTGTATAAAAAAAATCTTCCAATCCTTTATGCTTGAATGATTTTATCATATATTACAACGTAACTCATCGGGTTACGTATGTCAAATGGATTTCACAGCGAATCTAAAGCTCACTTGCGCAGCCAATGGTCGGCATCTGCAGCGAGCGAAGCGACTCCGCCGGAATGCCGTTGCGCTGTGCTTTTATTTCATATAGTAATCTCAACCCGATTATTTTCCGGATCTAAGACGACGCTTTCGTAATACCCGTCCCCTGTTCTTCTGGGACCATCAAGAACCTTATATCCATCGTCGAACAATTTTGATGTCAATGAATTTACCATTTCTTCAGAACCAACCGAAATAGCTAAATGGGCATAACCAAGAAATTGGTCTGTTCGATTTTTTTTAGCATTTTGTTCAAAAGGCATTTGCATGATTTCTAATCGCGTATCCGAACCAAAACTTAGAAAGTAGGATGAAAACTTTTTATTTGGATTTGAATATTTCTTATTCGATTTCGCATTAAAATATTTTTCATAGAATGATTTTAATACTTCGATATTTTGTGCCCACAGGGCAATATGTTCAATTTTCATAGCTTCTCATTACCACAGAACGCCATGCTCAGCCGCGGCGGCTTTTTGCCGTCGGCTGAAGCGCCTTGTAAGGGGCTTCTTCAAAGTTTATATACCTTTCGATAACTATCGGCATTTCACCGTTTTTAAAATGTACCTGAGCAATACAGAGCAAAGGGCCATAAGCAGAAACTTCAAGACGAAAAGATTCTGTCAAATTCGTTTTGATCTTTGGCTTTTTAAAGAACTTATCTCCAAGTTGATACTCAACTTTTTCGATCTCTCCATTTGATAACGGTCCTTTTCCATGTTGTTGCAACCAAATGACAATATCGGCTGCCTGGCCTGGTGTTAAAGATGGGCGCCAAGTATGTACAAGAAATAGCCCTTTTTTGTCCTCGTAGGACTTTATTCGCTTTTCCTCTAAACTGTTCTGGGTAACAGTAATATCTCCTCTCGCAAGGATGTTTGATGTACTTGAAATATTGACTGATGCATTGCTATTGTTGGTGATATTTTCAGGCGAGAAAGACTCAAATGTTTCTTCTTGTCTTTTTAACCATTCCGAATAAAATTGGTCATCTTGAAGCTCCTTTCTGAATACGGTTTGCATCAGAAAGACTCCCCCGAGAAACAAAGGAACAAAAACAATGGCTGATATTGCCAATGTTGGTGCAAGCCAAGTAGGTGTTGTTATTTTCGCAGCGGCTGTAAGAAAGGCTGAATCAATAAGCAAGAGGGCTATAAACCATACAGCCATCAATTGGATAGGCTTTGTTATTTTATGAGCTTCTATTCTTTGAGTTCCCATGGTTTTTATTCATTGCCCCCAACAGTTTAGATAGATGGAAAAGTTTCTACATATTGCCCATATACATAGGAAATATTCCATCGATATTGTTATTAACTTCGCAAACACGGAAAATTCCCCATTGAATTTTCCGTGCTCCCCTGTTGGTGTCCGATAACATGGACGATACAAAGAAACAACAAAAATTGAAGCCCGACCCGGAATCAAAACTGACGGACCAGACCCGCCAAGTGTAAGTCAAAAGGGGAGGGGGCTCCGGACACATCCTTGAAAGTTGGCTCAATCATCGTATAGTTTATAATTTGAATAATATTTTTTGGCGCATTCCTGGCAGATGCCATGGGTGAATTCAGCCTCGGAATGCTTCTGGATATAGCTCTCAATTTGGTTCCAGTAGCCCTTGTCATCCCTGATTTTTTTGCAGTGGGAGCAAATGGGCAAAAGTCCGCTCAGGGTTTTCACCTTTGCCAGGGCCTTTTCCAGATCCTCGTTTTTTTTAACCAGCTCCGTATTGGTGAGGTTCAGTTGTTCCGTCCGTGTTTTAACGGTGTCTTCAAGATTCAGTTGATGTTGCAGAAGCTGGAATTCAGCCCCTTTTCGCTGCCGTCTCTGCCAGAAGGCCAGGATGATGGTACAAAGGGCGATGATAAAGGTGATGGCGATGATGAGGATATCCCGTTTTGTTTCCCGGTTCCATTTCTCAAGGATATCCTTTTTGGTATGCATAACCGCTATATGGTAAGGCAGGCCCCGGATCTGGTAGGTCGAGATAATTTCATCCCTGCTCTCATAGCTTCTGAAACCGCCATTGATGATATCGCTATCGGATAAGGATGAAAACCGGGGAACGGACTGTATGTTTGAACCGATGGGATTGCCCATGGACTCGGGGGGATTGAACCAGCCGGTCAGAACAACGCCTCTGTTGTCAAACAAGACAATGGCATTGGCATCGATATTAAGATAATTATCATAGCGGTCATAAAAAAATTTTGAATCGATCCCAGCCACCAGAACCCCGATAAAATCTCCATTCCTGTTTTCAACCCTTCTGCTCAAAAGAATGACGGCTTTGTCCCGGCCGGAAAAAACAGTTTCAATGGAGAATTCCAGCCAGGCATTCCTGTGATTTTCAAAGGACTCCGGCACGGGCTTTTGGGAGTCTCCGGTGCTGTAAACAACCTCTCCTTTTTCATTCAGGAAAAAAACATCCCGGACCTGGGGCAGATATTTTGTTTCTGTTTTGATAAACTCCCATATGGAAGACGGGAGATGAGGCTGATCGGCCTGGCTCTTAATCAAAGCGCAAACAGACAGGAGGGCGAAATCCACGGTATAAATAATGCCGGAGGTATTCTCGCCCATAAGCTGGGCCTGGGCCTTGGATTTGATATGGGATTCATTTATATAGCCGGCCCGGTTTCTGAAGATCGAAGCCGTGCTTAATCCCAGAAAGGTAACGGCAATAAACAATATCAAAACAGTGATGGCAATATACAATCGGTCTTGTGCGAGGCTTGGTTTCAATTCATTCGTTTCCTTTAAGAACAATATTGATTTGTCCGGCAAGTTCCGGATCAATCCTCAATTCCCGGATAAATTCGTCCTGAAGGAGAAGCATTTGGTTTCTCCATTTTTCCATTTGGCCAGGCTCCGGGACAATGATGTCTACCCCGTTTTCCATCAGAATTTTTTTTGCCTCTTTTTGGCCATCGGCCGCCGACAGCCTTGCGGCATCAACATTTTCTTTCCATGTATCGGTGAGCACGTCTTGAATATCAGGCGTCAGTTTTTCCCAGAAGGATGCCCTTATGAGGGGAACATACTGGGGGAAATATTCCTGATCCTCGAAAACATACCTGACCCCGTTTTCCCAGAGTTTTGCACTTTTAACGGTTTCATAGCTGGTCAGGATTCCGTCTACCTTTCCCTGTTGCATATATACGGGAAGATCCGGCCAGGGGATGATGACCGGGAGTCCGCCCAGGGCCTGGATCCGGAGTTTATTGGCGGTGCCCCCGGCGACCCGTATCCTGAGACCCTGGATATCCTCGTGGCGTTGGATTTTTTTGTGCACTCCGAAAAGATGGGCATGGCCCAGGTCCATCCATTGGCCAAGCACCTTGAGGTGCAGGTTTTTTTCCAATTTTGTATTGATGATGCCTCCGATTTCACCGTCAATGATCCGGTAATTATCCTCTGCCGCCCTCCCGTAAAAAACAGGGAGCAGGAAAACGCCGACATCCGGTTCAAACTGCATGATATTCCATATTCCCGGAACAGCCATTTCCACTCTGCCCTGGCCCAGGGCCTGGATGACGTCGCTGTCCCTCAGCAGTTGGGCATTTGAAAAGAATTGGACATCAATCCTTCCCTTGAGCTTTTCTCTTATATCATCGGCAAATCGTTTGACCGCCTTGGTTTGAAAATGGGTTTCGGTGTTTTCCACGGAAATCCGCATGATGGGGATGACCTGGGCGGGAGCAAGGGTCATGCCCGTAAAAAATACAAGGATGATGAGGACAAGATGTTTCATTTGGCGCCTTCTATAGATTATTTGTTCAGGGAATGTTTGATTTCCCTGATCCTGGTTTTTAAGATCTCCAGCACGGAGCTGCCGCCTTTTTTCGCAATCCTGTGGGCTTCATCCACGATTTTTTCCGCATAGGCCGAGATGGTCGCTTCATCCGGCAGGGCTGCGCCGGATTGGGTATATTGTGAGGCCAGCAGTTTTTTTGCAAACGCAATTTCCTGTTTCCGGATAAATCCGTTCTTTCCAAAAATTGCCATGGGTCCCTTTCTATCTGTAATTCTCCATCAAATCCTGAAGCACCCTGTTTCCGGGGCAGAGATCCTTTTCCGCCAGTGAATTCAGTCGGGTTTCCGTGGTTTCAAGGATATCATGGGTGTCTTTGAGAGTCTCATTGATATGAAGGATGCCCGTCAGGAGACGGCCCTTTTCCCGGTGCTGCTCCAACGCATCGATGGCAGACCGCCGCCGGGTGACGTCAATGGATTCGTCGCATTTGTGAAGATGGATCACTCCGCCGTCGTGCAGGGTCACGGATTGAGTGGTCCCTTTTTCATATTGGGTGGTGATTTCTTTTCTGGGCGGGATAAAATCGAATGTGGCCGTGGCCTCCATATGATCCCGGACCCACTGGTAACTCTTGGTGGAAGCGGCTGTATTGTTAAAGGTCACACAGGGGGAAATGACATCCACCAGGGCGAATCCCTTATGCCCGATGGCCGCTTTCAAAAGGGGAACAAGCTGCTCCTTGTCCCCGGAAAAACCCCGGGCCACGAACCCGGCACCCAGGGCAATGGCCAGTTCGCACAGGTCAATGGATTCAAAGGGATTGGGCCGGCCCTTTTTGCCGGCGGAGCCCCGGTCCGCCGTTGCCGAATCCTGTCCCTTGGTCAGGCCGTAACAGCCGTTGTTCATGACGATATACACCATGTTGAGATTGCGCCGGACAATATGAACAAATTGCCCCATGCCGATGGAGGCCGTGTCCCCGTCCCCGGAAACGCCGATATACACAAGGTCCCGGTTGGCCATATTGGCCCCGGTGGCAATGGAGGGCATGCGGCCGTGGACCGAATTGAATCCATGAGATTTGCCTAAGAAATAGGCCGGGGTCTTGGAAGAACATCCGATTCCGGACATCTTGGCAATCCCGGAGGGTTCCAGGGACAGCTCAAAGCAGGCGTTGATGATGGCGTTGCTGATGGAATCATGGCCGCACCCGGCGCACAGGGTGGAGGCCGCGCCTTCGTAATCGCGGCGTGTATACCCCAGATCGTTTTTGGGAAGGTCGGGGTGGCGGAAACTAGGTCGGGGGGAACTCATTGGGCACCTCCTTGAGGCGTTTCAGGTTTCAGCATCTGTTGGATGGCATCCGAAATATGCTCGGCAGTGATGGGCAGGCCGTCAAAATGGGTGATGGAGACCAGTTTGTCCGGCCGGATACCGCATTCGTTGATCAAGAGGGTCCGCATCTGGCCGTCCCGGTTCTGCTCAATGACAAAGACGGTGTTGTGTCGGTCAATAAACGCCTTGACCTCGTCCTGGAAGGGAAACCCCCGGAGCCGCAGGGTATTGATCATGATCCCCTGTGACCCAAGGGTTTCCAGCGCTTCATGGGAAGCCTGGGTGCTGGTGCCGAAAAAGACGGCCCCATAACCGGCCCCGGTATCGGAAATTTTAATATGGGGCTTCGGCACTAGAGTTTTGGCCGTCTGCCATTTTTTACTGAGCCTGAGCATGATCCGCTGATAGGTGTCATTGTCCTCTGTATAGGCCGCAAATTCATCATGGGAAGATCCCCGCGTAAAATAGGAGCCCAGTTTGGGGTGGGCTCCCGGGATGGTCCGGTAACAGATGCCGTCCCCGTCCTTGTCCAGATATCGTCCCCATTTTTCCGTCAGGGATTCAAGCTGGTTCCCGTCAAGGACCTTCCCCCTGTTGTAGGTCCGGCCGTCGTCCCATTCCGGGGGAAGGCAGATATGGTCATTCATGCCCAGGTCCAGGTCGCTCATGATGATGACCGGGGTTTGAAGCCTTTCCGCCAGGTCAAAGGCGTCGGCCGTCATGTCAAAACATTCTTTGGGGTCACAGGGAAAGAGCAGGACATGCCGGGTGTCGCCGTGGGAGGCATAGGCGCAGAGGAGGATGTCCGATTGCTGGGTCCGTGTGGGCATGCCCGTGCTGGGCCCGGTTCTCTGGACATCGATGAGCACCACCGGGATCTCTGCAAAATAGGCCAGGCCCAGGAATTCATTCATCAGGGAGATGCCGGGCCCCGATGTGGCGGTAAAGGCCCGGGCCCCGTTCCAGGACGCCCCCAAGGCGATGCCCAGGGCCGTCAGTTCATCTTCGGCCTGAAGAATGGCCACCCTTTTTTTGCCGGATTCATCCTTCCGGTATTGGCCGGAGAACCTTTCAAAGGCTTCGATCACGGAGGTGGAAGGCGTAATGGGGTACCAGCCTGCCACGGTTGCTCCCCCGTACACGGCCCCCAGGGCGGTGGCAGTGTTGCCGTCCATCAGGATATGGCGGATCAGTGGGTTACTGCGTTTCACCTTCAGTTGGCAGGTGTCTTGAAAATGGGTGGCCGCGTATTCAAATCCCAGTTTCAGGGCTTTTATATTGGGTTCTCCCAGTTTGGGCTTTTTTTTGTATTGGCTGAGGATGGAATCGGTCAGAACGGAGAATTCCATATCAAACAAATGGGCCAGGGCCCCGACATAGACAATATTTTTCAGCAGTTGCCGGAGCTTTGGATCCTCAAATTCCCGGTTGCAGATTTGGGTCAGGGGGATATCGATGAGGGTGATATCGTCCCGGGCAAAATCAGCCGGCAGTTGTCTGGCCGAGTCGTACATAAAATATCCGCCCGGCGCCAGATCCTCATAATCTTTTTTCAAGGTCTGCCCGTTCATGGCAACGACGACATCATATCCCCCCCGGCGGCCCAGATTCCCTTTTTCATTGATCCTCACCTCATACCAGGTCGGCAGACCCTGGATATTGGAAGGAAAAATATTTTTGGGGCTCACCGGAACCCCCAGCCGGAACACGGATTTGGCAAACAGGGCGTTGGCGCTGGCCGAACCCGAGCCGTTCACATTGGCAAACCGGATCACAAAATCATTGACACCTTGAAGCTTCATTATTTTCCCCCTGCCTTTGCCGGCTCGTACATATATTTCTGCATATCCCAGGCCGATGTCGGACACCGTTCCGCGCAAAGCCCGCAGTGGAGGCAGACATTTTCGTCTTTGACCATGACCCGGCCCGTGGGAAGCAGGCCCGAGACATAAAGATCCTGGGACTTGTTGTTGGCCGGAATGGAAAGGCCTGCTCTCAGGTTTTCCTCCGTATCGTTTTGGATAAAATTGATGCAGGTGGTGGGGCAGACATCCACACAGGCATCGCATTCTATGCACAAAGCGAGGGAGAAAACCGTCTGTATATCGCAATTGAGGCACCGCAAGGCTTCCGTCCGGCCTATGTCCCGGTCAAACCCCAGTTCAACTTCCATGAGCCGGTCTTTGATGGATTTGACCTTTGACACCATGGGAACGGCCTGTCTCTGCTGCTCCGACACCTCATTGTGGTACATCCAGTCATGGAGCCCGATTTTCTGGCCGGCCAGAGTTGTAGAGGGCCGGGGCCTGTTCAAAAGATCCTCGCCTTTGCAGAAAAGATCAATGGAGATGGCGGCCTCATGGCCATGGGCCACGGCTGTGATCACATTCTTGGGCCCGAAGGCGGCATCACCGCCGAAAAATATTTTTTTGATACTGGATTGAAAGGTGATTTCATCCACCTTGGGCCGGTTCGAATCATTGAAGACCAGTCCGATATCTTTCTCAATCCAGGGAAAGGCGTTCTGCTGGCCCACGGCGATGAGAACCTCATCACAGGGAATGAAAACCGGTTTCTGATCCGGGGCCGGGCCCTCCGGGGAAGGCTGGAAGTTCATGCCGGCCAGCCTTCCTTTTTCCACCACAAAGGCCAGGGGAGAGAGATATTCCAGGATGGGGATGTCCTCCCGCAGAGCATCCTCGATTTCCCATTCCGATGCCTTCATTTTTTTACGGGACCCGCGAACCATGACCTTGACCTTTTCCCCGCCAAGCCTGCGGGCCGTCCGGCAGCAGTCCATGGCTGTATTGCCACCGCCGATGACAAGGACGGTTTTGCCGGTCTTTTTGACATGGCCGTACTGAACCGATGCCAGCCAATTTATCCCGATATGAATAAACTCTTTTCCCTCCTGCCGGCCCGGAAGGTCCAGGTCTTTGCCCCTTGGGGCGCCGGTGCCGATGAAGACGGCGTCATAATCCTTTTTGAGGAAATCCTTCATGCTGGAAATATAGGTATTGAAATGGGCCTTCACCCCCATATCCAGGATATAGGAGACCTCTTCATCCAGCACCTTTTTGGGAAGCCGGAAGGAGGGGACCTGGCTCCGGATGAACCCGCCGGCCTCGGCCTGGTCATCGTAAAGGTCAACGGCATAGCCCAGGGGCAAAAGATCCCTGGCCACGGTCAGAGAGGCAGGCCCTCCGCCGATGAGGGCGATTTTTTTGCCGTTTTTCTGCTCGGGGATTGCCGGAAAACGCTTCGTGATATCCCCCTTATGGTCGGCGCAGACCCTTTTCAGGCGGCAGATGGCCACGGCCTTGTCTTCCACCCGGCCCCTGCGGCAGGCCGGTTCACAGGGCCTGTCGCAGACCCTGCCCAGGATACCCGGAAAAACATTGGATTCCCAGTTGATCATATAGGCATCATCATATTTTTCTTCCGAGATCAGCCTGAGGTATTCCGGAACCCGGGTGTGGGCCGGGCAGGCAAACTGGCAGTCGATGACCTTGTGAAAATACTCGGGATCTTGAATATCAGTCGGTTTCAATATTTTTTCTCCCATTTATCTTTTTTTCTGTATGTGCGGATAATCCCTTCTCCTCCAAAATAGCTCAGGCCTATTGATGGCAGGCTTTGCATGATGCCGGGGCAGGGCCCATACCCTTGGGGTCCCCCTTTGTAATATTATAGGCTTTATGGCAGCCCACGCAATTGGCGTGCAGGGCTTCATCATGATAGATACGGATTTTTTCAGATTTTTCCAGTTTCTCACCCTTTTTCTTTTTGGTTTCCTTGTGGCATTGGATGCATCGGGCCACAGGGTCCCCCGGTTTCAGGTCCAGGGGCTTGCCCGTATTGTCGTGATGGCAATCGCCGCAGGATTTTGAATATGCATCCATATGTTTTTGATGGGTGAATTTGACAATGGGTTTGGTATGAGCGGCATATCCGGGAGTGTTCATCAAAATGATGCCCTCAGAGGCGGGTACGGCTTTCTCTTCGGGTACAGGCTTGGGTTCCGGGCCCGGCAGGGCGGCTGGTTTGGCTGCGGGCTCGGGTTCCGGGTCTTTTGCCGCCGGTTCGGCTTCTTCCGGTCGATCTGTTTCCTGAACAATGGTTTCGGGTTCGGCAGGCAGGGCCTTTTCCGGTTTTCGGTTCAATAAATCGGCCAGATAGGGCCGGAGAACCGATCTGATTTGTGTCTTAGCCTTCCGTGGGGTGTCCGTTGATTGATCGGGGACTGCTCCATAGGAAAGAATAAGGATGAGGATAAGAATCATCGCCAGGATAAGAGATTGGCCTTTATGTTCAGGAATCATGGTATTTTCCCCTGTTTTTTGTATTTCAAACCGGATTCATGCCACAGATTTCAACAATCCTGCGGATTGCCAGATCAAAGTCCCGGCTTTTCGGGAAAAGCCGCAGATGTTCAGAGTCCGGCACTTTATAAACCTCATTAGTTTTAGCATATTTTGCGGATTCATGAAGCATTTTTATTACCTCATCCGGAATCACATGATCATTTTCCGCAGCAATGATGAGAAGATTGCCTTTAAAATGCCCCAGAACAGTGAAGGCATCCGAATCCTTCCAACTGCACGGGACCCGGATGGCGGCTGAAAACGCCGGGCCAAACGGCAGATGATAGGCCTGGGGCGTATAAACCGCCGGAACCAGCAGTACCAGATTTTCGACTGAGAATATTTCGGTGAGCCGGATGGCCGTATAGGCGCTCATGCTGGCGCCGATCAGGTTCAGCGGCTCTCTGCACGTCTGCCGGATAACGGCCGTAGCCTGCGCTGTCCTGCCGTAAAGGCTGGTCTCCGTAATTTCACCGCCTGTATCCCCGTGCCCGATGAAATCAAACCCGACAGAGGGCAGGCCTTTATCCTTCAAGCCGGCCCGCATTTTTGAAAACCGCTGCCGCGATGACAGGCCTGCCCCGTGAAGGACCAGGGTATGGCATGGGTTTGTATGCCTGTCTCCTCTAAGAAGGTGATGCTCAAAGGGCAGTTCAAAGGATTGTAATTTCATTTTTAATGCAAATGAATCCATAAAGTTTCAGGTGGAAATATAATGGGTTTTTATTTCTTATGGAACCTGTTTCGGAAAAAAAACTTGATGTCCAGGCGGAAAAAACATTAATGTTTACGAAAAGATCTGGCCGGATTCAAAAAAGGAGATCTTGTGAATGTATTGATTTTCGTTTCAGCCTTGGGCTTGATCCTCTTGATGCCCCTGACAGGCATTCTTTTCACCGGCCGTCCCCTGGCCCCTTATCTGGATTTCCCGCCCCGGCCGGTCATTACCTCCCATCCGCCTTTTTCAGCTCTTGTTTTTTTTGTCTTCCTGGTCTTTATACTGGTTAGTGTCCTGCCGTTTTTGAGAAAAGGTCCAGCTTTTAAAAATAGCATCGCCTCTCCGAAAGCCCGTTCCCTGCCCGGATGGGGATTTGCCGCTTTCCTGGGCCTGGCCGGTTTCTGGGTCCTGGCCTGGACCCGGTGGGACTGGTTTTCCTTTTTTCAGCCCCATACCTTTTTCCCTTTGTGGCTGTGCTGGATTTTCTGTGTAAATGCATTGACTTACCGGGCTTCAGGACGATGCCCGATGCTGGACGCCCCTTTCCGGTTTATAGCCTTATTTTGGGTCAGCGCCGGGTTCTGGTGGATCTTTGAATACCTGAACCGGTTCGTGGGCAACTGGTATTATTCCGGCAGCCAATATGATGCAGGGACCTATTTTGTCCTGGCCACCCTGAGTTTTTCCACGGTGCTGCCTGCCGTTGAAAGCATGAAGGAATATCTCCTGACCTTTCCCCGGTTTTCAGACGGGTTCAGGCAGATGCCCGGCCTGAGGGTTCTGGAATCTCCATGGACCGGTGCCGGTCTTGTCTCCGTTTCCTCCACCCTCCTTTTTTTGACCAGCGTGTTCCCGGACCGGCTTTTCTTTCTCGTATGGATCTGCCCCTTTCTTATTTTCCTGGGAATCCTGATCTTTTCCGGAAAGCCCCATACCTTTGCCGGGGTGAAAAATGGAGATTATACCCTGGTGGTTGCCTATGCCGTTGCCTCACTTGTCTGCGGGTTTTTCTGGGAAATGTTCAATTTTTACAGCCTTGCAAGATGGCAGTATACCATCCCCTATGTGCAGGTGCTTCACCTGTTTGAAATGCCGGTCCTGGGATATGCCGGATACCTGCCCTTCGGCCTTGAGTGTGGCCTCATCATCGGCCTGGTGCTGAACACTCGCCGGGGCAGGCTCTAACGCCGGTCAATTCATCTGTCCATCATGAGTTTCAGCATGTCGGCAGGGGTGTCGGCCCGCAGGATGGCATTTCGATGGGGGGCCTTCAGAAACCCTTCCCGTTCCGCATTGTCCAGCAAGGCATCCATGGGCGCATAATAATTATTGATATTGAGCAGCCCGAAGGGTTTGGAATGGAAGCCCAAGAGAGACAGGGTATAAATTTCAAAAAATTCCTCAAAGGTTCCCACCCCGCCGGGAAGGGCCACAAACCCGTCGGACAGTTCCGTCATCAGGGCCTTTCTTTCGTTCATGGTCGTGACCACATGCAGTTCCGTGAGGCCCGGATGGAAAATTTCCTTATCCCGCAAGGCCTGGACCGTCACCCCGACCACCCGGCCGCCCGCTTCCAGGGCGCTGTCCGCCAGGAGTTTCATGAGGCCTGTGTCGGAACCCCCATATACACAGGTGAGGCCGTTCACGGCCAGTTCCCGGCCCATGTCCCGGGTTGCTTCGGCATAAACCGGATCAGCGCCGGGGTTGGAGCCTAAGAAGATACAAATTGAGTTCATGGTTTCCAATTTTATGGTTTTCCGCCTTTGATCGCCATTCTGATCTCACGGGCAAGCATGTTCAGCCGGACCGGTTTCATCAGCAATGCAGACACATTCAAATCCTTTGCGGTTTTCCCATTCACAACGTCATTATACCCCGTACAGATAATCACCGGAAGCTGAGGCCTGATCTTAAAAATGCTCTGAGCCAGCTCCAGTCCGGACATATCCGGCATGGTCATGTCGGTGATCATCAGATCAAATTGATCCGGATGCTGCTCGAACAATTCAAGCGCCGCTTCCGGTTTTGTTATGGGGGTGACCTCGTATTGAAGCTGCTTTAGGATTTTGTCCATCATACCCAGGATCATGGCGTCATCATCCACCAACAGCACCCTTTCCCGGTTCCCCAATTCAATGGAAAGATCCTGTTTCCTATCAGCCTCGGGCGCTTGATCCACCACCGGAAGCAGAATATCAAATCTGGCGCCTTCTCCTTTCCGGCTGGTCACCGTTACCGCCCCCATATGGCTTTTGACAATGCCGTGGACAACGGCCAACCCGATGCCGGAGCCTTTCCCAAATTCTTTGGTGGTAAAATAGGGGTCAAAAATTTTGTCCAGGATGTCCGGCTCAATGCCGGGCCCGTCATCCGCCACAGACATCCGGATATGCCGGCCGGGTTTTAATTCAGGGTGCCGGCCTGAATTTTCATCATTGATATCAATGGCCTGACAGGAAAGACAAATTTTTCCATCCCGGTTTTCCATGGACTGGGCCGCATTGAGACACAGATTTAAAAATACCTGGTTCAATTGAACCTGGTCCGCCATAATGACCGACTCCGTATTTTGAAATTCGGTTTCAATTCTGATGGTTGCCGGGGTGGTGGACTTGATCAATCGCATCAGATCTTCAAGCAGGCCGGCCAGCCGGACCGGTTTTAAATCCATCTGAGTATTCCTGCTGAAGCTCAGCAGTTGATTCACAATTTCCGAGGCCTTGTTCCCTGCAAATTGAATGGATTCGATATCGGCATAAATTGTATCGGACCTTGACAATTTATCCAGGACAAGCTCTGCATTCCCTATGATCACCCCTAAAATATTGTTGAAATCATGGGCGATCCCGCCGGTCAGGCGGCCGATGGATTCCATTTTTCTTGCGGCCATTAATTGTTCTTCAAGTTCAAGGGATTTTTTCTGTTCCTTTTTTAATACAATAATCTGGGAGATCAGGCTGGAAAAGATTTCCAGGGGCCTGACCGTATCATCCGTGGGCTTCAATCCTGATTTCGAGTCATCCACAGAGATCACTCCAATGAATTCCCCCTTTTCATTGATCATTTTGACAAACAAATTGTCTTCCGGGTGCCAGGCATCTTCCTTATCCGGTATCCGGGACCGGCCGTACACGGTGGCCTCCTGCTTTAGAATATCCTTCATGGTATGGGGGATATAATAACTTTGATTTCCGATTTTTTCACCGGCCTCAAAGACATGGTCATACTGGCTTGCCGGCATCTCAACCTGTCTTAAGCGATCCACCGTTTCCGGGTCAACCCCGCCGAACCCGATAATCTCGCGGTATGGCGCCGTGGTGTTGAACAGGGAAATCAATACGCGCTGATAGTCGGAATATTTAACAATGGCCGCACTGATGGTATCAAAAAAATCCTGTTCCTTTTCAATGAGCAGCATGGAAGCTGCGGCCCGGCTGAATTGTTCGGTCTGGGCCGAAAGCACGGAGATCCGGTTTTCACTTTCCCGGAGCCTGGCAACGGCGGCCTGAAGTTTTTGGTTCCCGTCTAAAAGATCCTTGGTTCTTTCCTTTACCTTTATCTCCAATTCATCTTTCACCAATTCAAGTGCCCTGACGGAAACTTTGGCCTGATCATATATCTTGATGTGCTTGATACCCGTTATCCCGAAAATGGCTGCCAAAAAAACAAAAAAACCGTAAATATTTAAATTAAGAATCGATTCAACTCCAAGGGTGCAGACCAGGTCGTGGAGGCAGGCCAAAGACAGGGCTCCGAATCCAAAAAGAAAAATCCTGCCTTCCAGTCCGGCATTCTTTTTATTTCGATACCAGAGGCTGAAGATATATAAGGCAAAAATACCGACATAAAACCATATGAGGATGCCCCAAATCGTTGGAGGCGGTTCGATATAGGGATGATCGAGCCATAAAAATTTTCTGTGAAGGAATTCCCGGCGGAAAGTCAGGCCGGGCCAGAATATAACCCCTAAAAGGACAATACTAACGACAGCCGATATTTTTGGCAAAAGAGCCGGTTTCAGGTCCAGATAATGCAGAGACAGGCGATAACAGATATAGATCAGCAGAACAAAGCAGGCCGTCTGGATGTGCTCACAGATCAGATTCAGGGTGCCTTCCCCAAGATTATATTGCAAAAAAACACAGGCACTGTGAAAAAAAACAACACAGGAAGCTGCAAAGCCCCATTTATTCGAAGCGTCCTGTTCAAGCCGGACAGACATGATCGCATGAAAAACACCGAGAAAAACGGCTGCTGACGCAACAATAACGGCGCCGATGGATGCGGGTATAAAATTTGTCATGATAAAATCACGCTCCGGAACAGGGAAACGGCCTATGTCAAGTCATATATCAGGGCAGGGGAGAAAACAATAGGTAATTTTTTTGTTGTGTTTACGGTCGGACTTTTGAAGTTTTCAGGTTTTGGCAGCCTGTTCTTCGGAAGACATTTGACTTTTTCTCGGGGCTGTGTATCATAATTTATAACCGATAATTTTTATTGGAGGAAAAAGATGAAATCAAAACTATCCATTTTGTTCATGATGCTGTCCATTTGGGTTTTGTCGGCCGCTGCGGGCCTTGCCTATACGCCGGAAGGAAAGCTTGAGGTTCTGGTACCGGGGCGTGACGCTAAAATTACATTCCAAGAGATTGATGACAACAAAGTTTTGGCTTCGGTCCTGGATGCCCAGGAGAACCCGGTCAAAGATCTGATGACGGAAGATTTTAAAGTGATCAAGGGCGGTATAGACGCCATCGTCACCAATGCCGAAATTCTGAAAAGCAGGAAAGACGTTCCCATCAATTATGTTCTGATGGTGGACAATTCCTATTCCATGAAGGAGCGAAAAGCGGTGGAGCCTCTTCTGGCGGCCCTGGATGAATTCTTAAAAATTGTCCGGCCCATTGATGAGGTCCAGGTGGTGGTGTTTGACAATACGCAGAATTTCCAGGTGGATGGCCATAATTTAAGGCTTGCGACTTTTAAATCGGACAATATTAAGGGGCTGCAAAGCTTTTTCCAGAGAAGTTTCAAAGAGGGCATGAGCGGCCAGACCTATTTATATGAAGGGATCCTGGGCGGGTTGGACCTGGTTTCAAAACTGCCTGAAAAAAATAATAAATTCCTGGTGGTTTTTTCCGACGGGGAAGATCTGAACAGCGAGATCAAAAAAGACATCATCGCTCCCAAGGCAAAGGGGTTAAAGAATTTCAGGGCCTTCAGCATTGATTTTATGCCCACCCAGGAAAAAGACGCCTTTTTAAACTCCTTTGCTGAAGCCACCGGGGGAAAATGCTGGAAAGCCACTTCAGCCGCAAATCTGCTCCCCATCTTTCAAGAGGTTTCCACAACCCTGCTCTACCAGTATGTGGTTGAATATACCTTTGTGAATCCGCCTCAGGGTTCCCTGGGAGTTTATCCGTCCGATGTGACCATTGAAGAGCTGACCATCATCGACAGTTCTCCCCTGCTCAATTATATTTTCTTTGACCAGGGTCAGAGCACCATACCGGAGCATTACCATTTATTAAAAACCCAGGCCGAGGCAGGGGAATTTGATGAAAAGATGCTGCGGGATACCATGACAAAATATTATGATGTATTGAATATCATCGGAAAAAGGCTTGTTGAAAATCCCGAAGCCAATGTCGAACTGGTGGGATGTGTCAGTGACAAGGGCGAAGAAAAGAATAACTTGTCCCTTTCCCGGGCAAGGGCGGAAAGCGTAAAATCCTATCTCCAGTATATATGGAATATTGATCCGGGCAGGCTCATTGTCACGGCCCGAAAATTGCCTGAAATCCCCAGCACCAGCAGGGTTCAAGAAGGAATCGTTGAAAACCAGAGGGTGGAGATCCGTTCCGATTCGCCTGCGATCCTGGATTCCATAAAAAGCACCTATACCTTTGAAGTGGCGGATTCCAACGAGATTACGATCCAGCCGAATATAAAGCCGGGATATGATTTAAAAGAGTGGAAGATTTGGGTCAAGGGAGACGAAACCCTTTTAAAATCCATCGAAGGCCAGGGAAATACGATCCCGGATGCGACCTTCAACCTTGTGGAATACGGGCTCAGCAAAATAGGCGCTTTTAAAACCCTTTCCACCGGTGCTACCCTAACCGATATTACAGGCCAGACCTTTGAAACAGATGTCTTCAAGACGAACGTCAAATATATCACAAGGGTGGAAAGCAAGGCCCAGAAGCTTGAATACAAGGTGGTGGAAAAATATGCCCTGATTCTGTTTGATTTTGACAGTGCCGACATCAAGGAAAGGAATAAAACCGTCATCGACCGGGTGACGGCAAGGATCAAAGAACTGCCCGAGGCATCCGTCACCATTTTGGGACAGACCGATATCATCGGCACGGAAGATTATAATGTCGCCCTTTCCGTTCGCCGGGCCCATTCGGTTAACCAGGCCGTTATGGACAGCGGCATTTCATCTCCGGAGCGGGTCATGTCTAAAGGCAACGGCCCCCATGATCCGCCCTATGACAATGCAACGCCTGAAGGGCGGTCCTTTAACCGGACGGTGATCATCACGATAGAGTACGAAACAACGGAGTAAGCAGTATAATTTCCAGGCCTTTGAAGAACAAATCTGTTTTTCAAAGGCCTGGATTTTTTTAAGGGGGATCAGCCTAAACCGGCGGCCATACCGGTCAGCTTTTCCACATGGGTTTTTTCTTCCCGGATGATGGCTTTCAGGCCTTTGTGAACCTCCTCCGTTTCAATGAACATGTCCAGCAATTCATAAAACCGGATGGTTTCCTTTTCAAATTCAATAAAGGTGTTCAGGAGTTCCAGGGGGGTGGAGATTTTGTCAAATTCCACCTCATCCAGGGAAAGGGCGTTTTCTCCCATCATATCCTGAAGTACCTCGGGGATCATTTCCTTTAAGGCTTTTTCTTCGGGATGAAGGGCCAGGCGTTTTTTTTGTTCCAGGAACCAGCGGCCGTGGGCGGCTTCTTCCGCCGCCATCCAGGAGAGAAGGTCCGTCAGGGCCTTCCGGCGTATTTTTTTCAGGGATTTCCGGTAAACCGCCTCCCCGTTTTTTTCCATTTTTACGGCCACTTCCAAAAGGTCATCCATGGTGAACATGGGCGTGTTTCCTCCTTTCCTTTTCCGTCCAGTCGATGCGGCTCATGAGGCCTTCGATGATCTTTACCTCCCGTGAGCTGAGCCCGGCAACGCCAAAGATCCGGCGGAAGGTCCGCAGCAGGTGGTCCGGATTCTGTTTGTCGAGAAATTCAATGCTGAGCAGGGTTTCCCGCATATGGTCCACCATATGCTCGATTTCATCGCCCCCGGCCAGTTTTTTAGCCGGCAGGCCGGCCGGTTTTTTGATTTTTGCCGAGAAGATGGAAATTTCATAGAGCAGGATGGCCAGGCTATGGCTCAGGTTCATGGAGGGAAACCCGTCGTGGGTGGGGATGGTGATAAAATGGCGGCAAAGGCTCAGGTCACTGGTTTCCAGGCCGTTGTCCTCGGGCCCCAGCACCAGGGCGCAGGGGATGCCGGAAAAATCCCGGGTTAAGGTTTCGGCGGCCGCAGCCGGGGTAAAAAAATTTTCCCGGTATTTACCGAACCTGCGGGTGGTGCCGAAGGCCACCTGGATATCCGAGAGGGCCGACCTCAGGTCATCGAAGACCTGGGCGGTTTCAAGCACCGGAAGGGCGGCTAGGGCCATTTTTTTGGCCTCCAGGGACAGGTATTCCGGTGTGGGCTCCACCAGCCTCAGCCGGGTAAAGCCGAAATTCATCATGACCCTGGCAACGGACCCGATATTGATGGGACCCTGGGGTCTGACCAGGACGATGGAAAGATTATCCGGGCTCATTTGTTTTCGAGTCCTTTTTCTTTGGTATCCTTATCTTTCGTATCCTTCTCTTTAGTATCTATGACCAGGGTGACAGGCCCCTGGTTGACCAGGGAGACTTCCATCATGGCCTGGAAAACGCCCGATTTTGTCTCAACCCCCAGTTCCCTTGCCCGGCGGATAAAATATTCGTAGAGCCGGTTGGCCTTTTCAGGGGCGGCCGCCTTGATATAGGAGGGCCTTCGTCCTTTCCGGCAATCGCCCAAAAGGGTGAACTGGGAGACCACCAGGAGTTCTCCCCGGACATCCATCAAAGAGATATTCAGTTTGCCGTTTTCGTCTTCAAAAATGCGCAAATGGATGATTTTTTCCACCAGGAAATCCGCATCCTTTTCCGTGTCGTCCTCCGATACGCCCAGAAGAACCATGAGCCCTGGGCCGATCCGGGAGACAAGGGCGCCGTCTACGGTCACCTGGGAATTTTTAACCCGCTGAACCACTGCCTTCATGATAATTCGCTTCCTTTATTCATATCCGGTGATCAGGACCGGGTCAGGCCAGTCTGTGCCGAAGCCTTCCGCTGTCAGTATGGCAACGGCCTTTTCCACATGGCCTCCGGCCTCGGTCACGCCGTGGGAATCATCTCCCGGAACCAGGGGGATACCCATTTCCCTTGCCGTTCTCCGAATGGAGGCGGTGAGGTACGGCTCTTTTTCCCCCCGTTTCAGGGGCCGGAGGTTGAAATCCATAACCAGGCCCAGGGATTTGATGAGCTTCAGGTTCCGGAGGATCTTTTCCCGGACTGTTGGGACTGCCAGTCTTTTTTCATAATCCGGGTCAAAGATCCGGATAAGGTCGAAATGGCCCACCACAAATGGCTTCAGGGTCAGGATCATGTCCTGCTGAAGATCAAAATACCGCTGGTACAGGGCCTCGTGGGAACCGCACAGGGAAACCATCCGGTCGTAATCTTCCTTGCAGTAGTCAAAGCAGACATCATCCACATGATGGACCGAGCCCACCAGATAATCGGGCTTGAACCGTCGGATGAGATTTTTGATATGGGTCCCGTATCCTGTATAGGTTTCCGTTTCCATCCCGGCAAAGATCCTGATCCGGGAGGCATATTTTTTCTGAAGGCCTCTAATGGTCTGAAAATAGGCTTCAAACCGTTTCTCAAGATCGGCAACCGTCAGGCCCAGGTTTCGCTCATCCGGGTAAAGAAAATCTTCCCGGCTCGGCGGGACATGCTCGGTAATGCCGACCCGGGTAAAGCCGAGATCCATATACCTTAAAAGGATATCTTCCAGATCGTCTTTGGCATGGCTGCAGAATTGGCCGCTGTGGCCGCCGTGCAGGGATATGAGATTTTTATTGGTCATGGACGGCAACCTAACATCAAAAAGGGGATAAAATCAAGAGGGTTTGAGGCTGGGGGAGGAGAGGCCGGGATCAAAGGGATGGGATTGGGCAAAATCGGGCCGATAGGTGCCCCTACTATCCAGATCCTGGACCCAGCCGGTTTCAAGGCCCAGAAAATCCATCTCATCCAGCACCTCATCGTATTCCGCCTGGGTCACCCCCCGGTCCAGCCCTTTTTGGCCGGCCACATGGGGCGTGGGAGAATACTGGGCCATGATGGAAACCGTGATGTCCGGGGAGATGTCCCCGGCCAGGAATCGCAGCACCGCCTTGCTGTTCTCCACCTGGCCCGGAAGCACCAGGTGGCGCACGATGACGCCTTCTTGGATCTCGCCCTCGCCGTTTAATCTCAGGGCCAGGCCCTTCTGCCGGACCATTTCCCGGATGGCGGCCGTGGCAACGGCAGGGTAGCGGGGGGCATGGGAAAGCTGCAGGGCCAGGGCCTCATCCATATATTTCAGGTCCGGGAGCCAGACCCGGATCAGGGGGGCCAGGGCCTTCAGGCTTTCCACCCGGTCATAGGCATGGGTATTGTAAACCGTGACCGGGGTCCGGCCTTTTTCCCCCAGGGCCCGGATCAGGGCCCGGACTTGGGGGATCACATGGGAGGGCGATACAAATCCCAGGGCCTGGGCGCCCTGGTCCAGAACCGTTTCAATCCGCCGGACAACCTCGTCTAGGGTCAGGGTATATTCGATCTGGGGGTCTGCATTGCGGCTGATTTGGTGGTTCTGGCAATAGACGCATTGAAGATTGCACCGGGTGAAAAATACATTGCAGATGCCGCGTCCGCCACCGAAAACCGGTTCCTCCCCCTGGTGGAGGCAGACGGCCCCGATCTGGAACCCGGCCCCGGTGCGGCAATATCCCAATTCCCCGGCCAGGCGGTTCACCCGGCAGTCCCTGGGGCAGCACCGGCAGGAGCCAAGGGCTTCAGAATCAGAGCCAAAGGGCAGGGGGTTGTGGCGGAGCGTCATAGGGTCATAGCCTCTGGATCAGGTATAAAAAAGTGGGAAACCGGCTCAGGGATTTCAGCTTATAAAATTCATACAAAACCTCCCGGGAGGGACTGGCAAATTTCAGGGGGGAGAGATAAATGCTGCCCTTGGGACTGGTTCTCCGGCTGTCCGGCCGGAGGAGGGACAGCAGGGACTCGGCATGGGTCGGGGGCAAACCCTCATCCATGATAAAATTGCAGGAGATCTCCACCTTGGGCAGGGTCCGGTTGATCTGTTGGGCCTTTTCAAAGGCGGCCCTGACCTTTTCCGGGGTGAGGGGTTTCCCGATGCGCTTCAGGGTGGTTTTATCACAGGATTCAAGGCCCAGATTGATAAAGGTCTGAAAGGGAAGTGCTTTAAGTCCCTCAAAGAGAAGGGGATCGGCATTTAAAAAGGAATCCGCACTGCCGAAGATGAAAAGAAAAGCCTCTTTCATAAAGGATGAAGCAAACCCGAATTCTTCATGGGCCTTTTCCAGGGTTTCAAGGATGAGGTCCGCAGGGGCATTCAGGGCATCGTGCTCTCCGAGAAAAAGGGCGTTGTAATTGATGATGTCCCTTCCGTACAGGGTTTTCAATTCAGCGATCTGGCGGTGGATATCGGACCGGGACCTTACGGAAAACGGTTTTTTGTTCTTAATCTTGCAGAAGGCGCATTTGTAAAGGCATCCGTCGGCAATGGTCAGGGGAATGAAATTATAATCCGTATGCCGGGCATCGGGCGGCATCACCGTTACCCGTGATCCGATGATGTCAAAAAGGGCCTGGGCCTTTTCCGCAAGCCTTTCAGGGGTGTTTTCCCGGAGGTGTCGGAGCCATTCGGAGAATTCATCGGGCAGGCCTTTGTCCGGCAGGCCCGTCAGGATATCGGGCCAATGGGTGAGGATCTCCTGAATTCCCTCTTCTTCAAAAGGTTTTCCCCCGAGAAGGGAATTGGTGGGATAGGTGAGGTTGGGAAGATAATACTCCCCCAGGGCTTCATAAACCCCGGAGTACCCGCCGCTGGAATAATATACCCAGTCGTTTCCCAGGGTCCGCTTCAGCCATTCGGAAGGATGGAGCCAGGTATTTTTTTTGGACCGGGCATGGCGGATCTCGTGGTTGAGATTGAATTCCAGGATATGGTCGCGGGTTTCAAGCCTTGAAAACAACCCGTATTTGACGGGATAACTGACCTTGGTATAGCGATCGTTTCCTTTGCAGCAAAGTTCCATGGAAAATTCCGGGGTTGTGTAGGTCCGGGGCAAATTTTCTATGGGCAATGGCGCAGTCATGATTCACGCTCTGTGTTTACACGTGAAATCACAATATGGCAATATTTTTTAAAAAAGAACAGGTTCAACGATTTCCATTAATTTACCATAACTGTCAACCCTGTCATATCTGACATTTTCAGGGGCAATGGTTCGATTGATCTCATCAAAAAATTTTCCGGCGCATTGGATCTTGGTTTTTTCAATTTCCCTGAGTTCCATCGTTGAAAGGGTGCCCTTGGTTTCAGCCACAAAATAAATGTGTTTGACCGATCCTTCTTTGAATGAAATGGCCCAGTCCGGATTGTAATGGCCCACCGGTGTCGGGATGTAAAAACCTTTGGGAAGTTTTGCATACACCACCACTTCGGAGCTGACGTCCAGCTCTTTTACAAAAACCCTCTCTGCTTTTGAATCCGTTACAACATAGTCATAAATATGGCGTTTGAGAGGTTCTCCGGTTTTGCTGAAGTCCTGCCGGGTCTGCCCGGCCGTAAAGATATCCATGTCATGGGTTTCCGAAATTGTATCATAGGCCAAGTGCTCAATAATGATGGTTGCTTTCTGCTCTTTGATCAACCGGGCCGCCTCGGTAATAAAGTTTTCAGGATTGGTTCTGAATAGAGCAAAGACCGGTTTTTCAATCCCGGCCAGAATATCTGTTACCGTTTTTCGGGTCAGGATAACCGCTTCTGCAATTTTTCCGATCAGATCATATGTCACGGCAGACTGAATGGAATGAGCATTGTATCCGGTCATGGTCTCGCGGACTTCAAACCCGGCGCCGTTTTTTATTTCATCGTAACTGATGCCGTCCTTCTGCTCACCGCGCTGGATGGTGTATTGAAGCGGAGAGATCCTCAGCTCCCGGTTCAGGGTGTCGATGCATTTTTTAACCAGTTCCGAACTGTCAAAATGGACGCTGTAAACCGCTTTATGATTGATCCTGTCCCAAAGCGCCCTGAATTCTTTTTTGTGAAAATTGGCATTCAGCGGGTTGGTTTTAACCATCCGGTCATCTTCAATCTGAGGCAATGCCGCATCGCTGTAAACACTGTCGATCAAATGAAAAATCTGCTCCCTGTAGGGCAGGAGGCTTTCCGGCAAAGGAGCCAGGGTATTGTCTTTGACCGCTTCATGATAAGCCGGGGAAATGCGGTCTTTGTCGTCGGTATAATCATTTTTCAACAGATATTTATAGATCTGCCGGGCCATTTGCGGTGTTACTTCAATTTTTTCATCCTGAACCCGTAATATTTTCCCTGTAAAATAGGCTTCATCCGCTACACGGGGCCTCTGTGACAAAGATTCACCAATCTCCCGCTGAAGAGCAGTGACAAAGTCTTTGTAACTCTCACCGGCAACCACGGTCAGCACATTGGTCTGGTGTACGGTGAGCGGGTTGTCCTGTCTGTCTCCATGCTGGTTTACGGCAATGCGGAGTCCCCGTCCCACTTCCTGTCTTCGGAGAATGGTATTATCGCTGTGTTTCAAGGTACAGATGACAAATACATTGGGGTTGTCCCATCCTTCACGGAGTGCGGAATGGGAAAAAATAAACCGGACCGGTTCTTCAAAAGATAAAAGGCGTTCCTTGTCTTTGAGAATCAGGTTGTATGCATCCACATCATCCGCCTCCGAAGATCTTTTCCCTGTTGCCGGATCGACCATCCGCCGGCTTTTTTTATCAATGGAAAAATATCCGTTATGGGTCAGATCCGCCCGGATATGATCCAGGTATGTTTTATAGGCTTCGGGGAGAAACAGGTCCTGTTTTAATCCGTTGACGGCATCCTGATATTCTTCTTCAAATATCCCGGCATATTCTCCGCCCTTTTCACCTGTATCAGTATAAACCCTGTATTTGGCCACTTCATCAATAAAGAACAGGGTGAGAACCTTGATTCCCTGATGAAAAAGCACCTGCTCTTTTTCAAGATGCGCCCTGACCGCTTCCCGTATCTGGATACGCCTTAAAGTAATTTCATTCACATCGCCGGCGGCCTCACCGGCCTGTAACCGGTGACCGTTGGTAAATTCAACCGTATCCGTCACGGCATTGATGTCGGCAATGACAAAGCCTTTGTATTGATCCAGACCGTCGGAACGATCATAAAGGTTATCCCCCTTATTCAAACGTCTGAGAGTCCTTTTGATCCCGTTGCTCTGCCTGATTTCCAGTTCAATCCGGGCCACCGGGCTTTGCTTTGAGACTTCAATGCCTTCCAGATACAGATAAGCATTGGTTCCGGACAAGCCTTTCACGGTGATCCCGCGAACGGCAATTTTTTTGACCAGTTTCTGGTTATAGGCATCCAATGCATCCAGACGATGTACCCGGTTATGCTCTGTCTTATGGGTGGCCGAATACCGGATAACAAAAAGCGGGTTAAATTCTTTCAACGAGTCCAGCGTCTGGGTTCCTTCCATTTTTTGCGGTTCATCCAGAATCAGAATGGGGCGGTTGGCCTTGATGACATCAATGGGTTTTCTGCTCTGAAAATCGTCCAGCTCCTCATAAATCCTGCGGTTGTCCTTACCCCTGGCATTAAACGCCTGGACATTGATCACCATGATATTGATCCCCGCATCCGATGAAAAGCTTTCCAGGTTGTGAAGCTGCTTTGAATTGTAGATAAAGAACCGGGCTTTCTTGCCATAGGTTTCCAGGAAATGGTCAGCCGTTATCTCAAGGGATTTATACACCCCTTCCCGGATGGCGATGCTGGGCACCACAACAATGAATTTGGTCCAGCCGAAACGCTGATTCATTTCAAATATGGTTTTGATATAGCAATAGGTTTTTCCGGTTCCGGTTTCCATTTCCACATCCAGGTTCAGCCCTGAGACCTTGGTCTTAACCAGGGACCCGGATTGGGGTAAATTCTGAAATCGTTGAACCGCCTGGATATTTTCAAGCAATTGCATATCATTCAGCACAAGGTCTGCATTTTTAAACCCGGCGGTTTCAAAACCGGGCAATGATGCTCCTTTGGCTTCGGCTCCCGGATCAATGCGGTATCTGCGCCCCGACGCCTTGGGCTGTCCTTTGAAACAGTCCACAACCGATTCCACGGCAAGGGTCTGGTAGTCTTGCAGTTTAAATTTCAGCTTCATGTCCGGTTTCCGTTTTTTGGTTTGCTGGTTTCAATCTGCTTGAGCTCTTGTTCCGCTTCAATAAAATGCTTTTCCACTTCGGTGGGTTCTTCAATCTGTTTCAGTTTTAATTTGTCATATTCTTCATATGCTTTTTGCAGCGCTGCCTCATGGCTCACATTCCCGGCATGGGTTAAGAGTTCGCGGCTCGTCATGGTCAGAAACTGATGCAGGCGATCAATCCAGTCCTGCATGGTCATCGGGTTTTTATTCAGCGCCTGAATTTCTGCCAGTTCAAGGTAAGCTGTCACCATACGGTTAAGGATATTTAATTCATCTTCGCTCAGATAATTTTTGGCAATTTCCACATCCCGTCTGAGCAACCTGCTGCCCGGATAACTGGTAATTCCCATGTTGCGCTGATCGGCGTCGGCACGTTCATAAATTAATTCCGCTGCTGTATGGCCGTGTGCAGCCCAGTGCATCTTATTTTGCACCTGTTTAAAAAAGAGTTTGGAAGCCTCCGATTTCGGTTCATAATCAATACTGGTCGCATAAATGTCCAGCACTTTACGCCAGAACACCTTCTCGGATGACCGGATGTCACGGATACGGGCGAGCAGTTCTTCAAAATAGCGGCCCCCCTGTGGTTCTTTCAGGCGGTCGTCATCCAGGGTAAACCCCTTGACTATGTATTCTTTCAGCCGCTCAGTGGCCCAGATGCGAAAACGGGTGGCAATATGGCTTTTTACCCGGTAACCCACTGAAATAATCATATCCAGGTTATAATACTCCAAAGGTCTGGTGACTTCTCTGGCGCCTTCCTGTCGAACCGTCAAATATTTTTTGACAGTTGCTTCGGGCTGCAATTCTCCTTCTTTGTAAATCCTGCTGATGTGGTGACTGATATTCTGCTTGGAGCTTTGGAAAAGGTCTGCCATCATCTGCTGCGTCAACCAGACGGTTTCATCCTGCAACCGTACATCCAGTTTCACCCGACCATCATCCGTCTGATAGACCAGCACCTCACCCTTGGGTAGTTCAATCTCTTTTTTTTTAGTGCTTCTCATATGGTCCTCACATCTGTATGCGGGCTCATAAGTTTGAAAATCTGCTCGACATTGATTTTCACGCTGTCATCCTTGAATCCGGCATCCCGGAAGACCACACGTAGGGGCCGGCGTTTGGCCAGGGTCTTACAGAAGTCCTCAGTGATCCTGCCGTTTTTTACAAAGCAGGCAGCCAGTGCATTCCCGTCAACAAAAAACACTTCCCTGGCTGCAATGGTTTCACGGGTTACCGGCAGGGTCAGATCCACGCCCCAGTCCAGAAGCACCTGAAAGAGCAGGTCTTCCTCGCTGCGGTCGCTTTTGATGTTGTCGGTCAGTTGGAACAGACCATCCTGGGATAGGGCATCCGGTGTGTAATAGATATCGGCCATATTGCCGGAATCGACTTTGAGGACTCGGAAGCCTGTGTCTAATGTATTTGAACCACGGAAGACACGGAAATCACTGAAATTGTCTTTGGATGGGTCGTTGAATAGATCTTTGGTCCGGTCATCTTTTGTCTTGGGATTTGCTTTGGCCTCCATGTCTTCCAGGATTTTTCTCCCGGCCCGGCGGATACGCTCTTTGCTGATCTCGGCAATGGTTTTATACCCGGCCTTGAACGCCTCTGATTTTTCATCACAGACTTCCGGCAACTGCACCATGATGAATTTCCGGTTCCCGCCGTCTTCAGCATTGAGTTTCATAACAGCATGAGCGGTGGTAGCCGAACCAGCGAAGAAATCGAGGACCACAAATTCATCTCCGCGGTTCATTTTAATAAAATATTCGATCAATTCTAAGGGCTTAGGGTAATCATCAAAGAAAACACCAAGTTCCAAAATTTCTGCGGTTGCTCGTTGAGGGCCACCAAAACCAGTTAACATAGAGATTACGTGGCTAGACTCACCTCTCACCTTAATAGCTTCAATCGTTCCAGTCGGCGTAATTTCAAACCTTGTAGGTTGGCCTTTAAGATCAGCTAGTTCTTTACATCCATTATTAATGAAGTCCAACAATAGCTCTTTAGAACTCCAGCCACTATAAACGTCTGCCGGATGAACTAATTTGGACTGCTCGATTTGCGCATCTGTCAAAAAATGTGGCCAAGCATCTTTGCGCATATTTATGAAACCGCATTCAAATGCAGCCGGGAATCCTGATGGAAGTGTTATTGCACTTGGTGGGTTTTTGGGTCCATTTTTTACTACAGTATTTCTAATTTCAGGTCTGTAAATTTTGCTGTCTTCAGGTATATTTGGATCAACAATTAGAGGGTGAGGGAAGGAAGTTTCTTGCTTAGCGTAAGCTATAACATATTCATGGCAGTATTTGAATTTGGCTTGATTGTCAAAATTACCGTCGGTTCTCCATGCAAACAAGCAAAGCATGTTTGTTTCACCAAATATTTCATCAGCTATTTTTCTCAAGTTACAGATTTCTTTATGATTAATTGATATAAATATGACACCACTATCATCTAATAAGTTGAAAGATAGCTTTAAACGAGAATACATCATAGAAAGCCAGTCGGAATGAATTCGACCATTTGATTCTGGATTTGCAACTAATTTATTGCCAAATTCATCTTTTTGATTTGAACGTAAAAGGAAAACATCTGCATTTTCAGCAAAATCGTCCGCGTAAATAAAATCTTTTCCTGTATTATACGGCGGGTCGATGTAGATCATCTTGATCTTGCCCAGATAGGTTTCCTGAAGAAGCTTCAGGGCGTCCAGGTTGTCGCCTTCAATAAAAAGGTTCTGTGTGGTGTCAAAATTTACGCTTTCTTCCCGGCACGGGCGCAGGGTTTTGGCAATGGGTGCGTTGGCTGTGAGCAGGGCTTCACGCTTGCCCGGCCAGTTGAGATGATAGCGCTCCTGGGGGCCTTCAACGATATGGGGTGACAGCTCCTGCCGAAGGAGGTCGAAATCGATGGATTTTTTCAGGGTGCCGGTTTTGTCTTTGGATTCGGTTACACAATTGGGGAACAGGGATGCCAGCTTGGTGATGTTTTCTTCGGTAAGGTTGGGGCTGTGCATTTTTAGTTTGTCCATGGGTCCTCTTTTTAACCACGAAAAGCACGAAAAAACACAAAAGGTTATAGAACCAGTCTTGTGATGGATGCTTTCGGGTATGAGCCAAAATTAATAAGCAAACCGAGCCTATGCTCAGTTGCTTTCAGATAGTTAATCACTCGCGCTTTATGTTCTGCAACTATTTCTTTGATACGATACACCTTGAAAACAGCACCCTGAATTTTATAAGATTCCCCTTTGAAAATAATTATTTTGTGCTTTTCGTGTGGTTCGTGGTTCATTTTTTTAATTCGTCAATTTCCTTTTTAAGCCCGTTCAGCATCTGATTCATCTCCACCCGCCGGTTAAACTGCCGTTCCCTGTTCATGGCAGCTTCCAGCCGTTCCATTTCCCGCTCAGTATCCCTCAATGCTTCAGCCCTCTGTATCAGGTCTTCCACTCCCTCATCCTTCCGTGGTGCCAGCGGAATAATGCTTTTTAAAATAGCCTGATACAGCATGCCTATATTCAGGGCAATCGGAAGTTCGATCTTCTCCGCCTCATCCGATATCCACCCGGTCTCAATATACCGGCTAACCACGGGCCTGCTCTTCCCGGTTTCTCCTAAGCGCTTGTAAGCCGCAGCATACCGGCTTTTGCCGCCATAGGCAAGAATGAACAGGATGGGTGACAAAATGGCCTTGTCCATGGTCAGCAATACCTCATGACTGCATATGCCCGTTTTGAGGGAAACGCTGAAGACCTGCATCTCCTCTATCCCCTCCCCTGCGGGTAGGTTAATGGTATCCGGGGAGAGTTTGTAAGACCAGATTATTTTTTCAATATCCCGGGTAAACAATTGCTTTACCTTGGCCCCTGGGTCTGCATGATCATAAATCCTGGATTTGGTCAGGGGGCGGCCAAAGGCTGCTTTGGCAGGAAACCGGTAAAGGCGGTTCATCATGCCTAAGCTTCCTGTATAACCAGAAAAGAGATCAGTTCAAAATCATCCAGCCCTTTTATGGTATCCACCAGGGCTGTGGTGCGGGTCCCTGTAAAAAGGCTGTCCATGTCTTTGTCTTCCTGAACTTTTATCATTGAATGAATGGCCTGGCAAAGAAGATCGGAATAAAATTTCATATCCCGTCCATCTCGGGTTTTTGTGTTGAATTGCCGGCACACGTTATGAACCGGAGCACTCTGCCCTTTGCAGTGGGTTCGCACAAGGTCCAGCAGGGTTTTGACCTGGGTGTGGTCCGTAACCACCTTTCCATGACTGTTGATATAGATCAGGTAATAGGGGTGAAGGCGGTTGTGCTGGAGGATGTTTACTGCGCTGTTGCGGTTTCGCAGGGTAAAGATGACCCCTGGGACAAGACCGGTTTCAGAGCAGGGCGGCAGGACGGCATGCAGTCCGTTGGGAAGATGGCTGAGATCTCCGTTGGATTTGATATAATTGAGCAGGTCCATCCTGAAATCATTCAGGCCGAGATCCGTAATATTGACACCGGTTTTCAGGTCTTCCAATTCAATGACTTCATCCTGAAGCCTTCTGAGTTGTTCCTTGCGATAGGAAACATCATTGGCCTGGGAGGAAAGGATGTTATCATCACCGGTTCCGGTCAGATCGACTATATGCATCCGGTTTTCGACCCGTTCCTTAAGGTTGATGTATTCATCCAGGGAGATATCCGGCCAGTAATTGACCAACTGGATGGATTCATTAAATGATCCGATACGGTCCACACGGCCAAACCGCTGAATGATACGGACCGGGTTCCAATGGATATCATAATTGATCACATAATCGCAGTCCTGAAGGTTCTGGCCTTCGGACAGGCAGTCCGTGCCGATCAGGACATCGATTTCACCGGGCTCATCCGGAAAGATCAGATGCTTTTCTTTGGAGCAGGGAGAAAAGAGGGTCAGGATCGACTGGAAATCATATCCGGTTTCCAGTGTTGTTTTCGGGACATCCCTGCCTGTCACTCTTGCGGTTTGGATGCCCATTGAGAGGAGATCCTTGGACAGGTTTTCATACAAATAATCTGCTGTGTCCGCAAAAGCCGTGAAAATTAACACCTTTCTATTTCCCCGGTTGATGGGATGATTAATTTTTTCTTTGATGTGGGCCTTAATATGCTGAAGTTTTGAATCATCCCTGGGTTTTATTTTCTCCATTTCCTCCAGAAGTCCGGATATCTCTCTAAGATCTGCGTTCAAGTCATGTTCCCAGGACGGGAGATCCATGTCTGCGGGATTGACCTGGATTTTCCCGCCAATGGTGAAATCCCCCAGATCTGTGAGGTCTTCATCCTCATTTTCCATGTCTTCATCTATACCCGGAAGAATCTGAAGGAGAGTGGCGGAGCCGGACTTCTTGAATTCGCCAATGGTTCCAAGCATGGCTTTATAATTGTTTTCCAGGGTTGCAAGGGTCAGCCTGAAAGACTGGACCGAGCTTTCAAGGCGCTTCAGGAGGTTGGTAGTCATTAGAGACTGAAGGCTTTTTTCACGGTCTGCCTGTCGCAGTCTGCCTTTCCCACCATCAACCGCGGTGTCATAAAGGGCCTCATATTTTTTTAACCGGCTGGGCAGGATATAGCTGACCGGTGCATATACACAGAGTTTGAGCTGGGTAAGGGTCCGGTAAATATCATTAAAGCCCATGATGTCCCCCAGCATGGTCAGAGGGCAGCGGAATGAAAGCGGTTTTCTTCTTTTCGGAAATGTTCCGATATCCGTGGTGTCGTAAAAGGTTTCAATATGTTTCCGGGAACGGGCAATGGTAACGCTGTCCAGAAGTTCGAAAAAATCAAAATCCAGGGCATCAAGAATAGCCCTGGCTGTCCTGTCTTCCGGTGGCAATTTGGACCACTGATTAAAGGCGGTCTGGGCAACCCTGAAGATTTCTTCAATGCTTTTACCGATTTTCAGCTTGCTTCTCAGGTTTTCTGATTCGCCTTCATAGGCCAGGGCCAGTTGGTTGCGAAGATCATTGAAACGGTTATTGACAGGGGTTGCGGACAGCATCAGCACTTTTGTCTTGACACCGTCCCGGATGACCGAATTCATGAGTTTCCGGTAACGGGTTTCTCTCTCCCGGTAGGCTTCGTTGTTTCTGAAATTATGAGATTCATCAATGACCACAAGGTCGTAATTTCCCCAGTTCACCTTGTTCAGGGGTGTGCCGAATGATTCTCCGGATGTACGCTGCAAATCCGTATGGCAGAGAACATCGTAATTCAACCGGTCTTTTGTGAGGGTATTGGTTTTCAGGTTCCGGTTGTAGTTCAGCCAGTTGTCGGCCAGTTTTTTAGGGCAAAGCACTAGAACGGACCGGTTCCGGAGTTCATAATATTTGATGACTGCAAGTGCTGTAAATGTTTTTCCAAGCCCGACGCTGTCGGCCAGGATACATCCGTTATAGCTTTCAAGTTTATTGATAATCCCGGTTGCGGCATCGCGCTGGAAATTAAACAATTTGTTCCATATTACGCTGTTTTTATATCCTGTCCGGTCATTGGGGAGAACGTCGTCGTTCAGGTCTTCAAGAAATTCAGTAAAGATATTATACAGCATCAGAAAATAAATTTTTTCCGGAGAATTTTCCTGATAAACGGATTCAATATGATCACAGATACTGTTCGTGACATCTTCAAGCTTTGAATGGTCATTCCAGATCTGATCGAATAACTGGACATAGGTCGATGTGAAGGGCGCTTCCATTTTGTTGATAAAATTGGAGACTGCGTTTCCCTGTTGATAGCCGAGATCCACGGCTGTAAATCCATGCAGCGGCATATAGGCGGTTTCATCATTGTCTCCGGTATTCAGGCAGGCAAAGGACTGCATGGGGGATCTGGAAATATTTGAGCGAAATTTTGCTTTTCTTCTGATCCAGTCGGCGCATTCCCTGGCAATGGCTTTCTGAGTGAGTTGATTTTTCAGTCTAATCTCAAATTCACTGCCATAAAGGTTTTTTTCACGCTCCTGCTTCGGGATATGAAATTCCCTTTTTTCTTTTGATATTTTGTCCGTAACTTCATTGGGAATAAAGGCCGGGGCTGTGAAAACAAATTCCAGGGAATCAATCGCTTCCAGTTCCTTTTTCAGGGCTTCATAGGCGTACATGGAAAAGCAGGAAGCAGCAATTTTCAGCCTGCTGCCCAGGGTTAGGCTTTTTTTTAAATCATCGCCCCAGAGCGAGTTGACATTGTCCAGAATCTGCATTAAAAGGTTATAGAAAAACCCAAACACCGAGTCAACAGCTTATTTTGCGAGAATTTTGAGTCCTGCGATATCTCCCGGCTCATCATCCTCTTTGACCCTTATGGAAACATTTATAAAAAAATGAAAATCCTCTTTCTTGAGCCTTTTTTCGGCGGTTCCCATCAGGACTTTGCCCTGGGATTTAAAGCCTGTTCCAGCCATGACATCACCCTTGAAACCCTGCCGGCCCGGTTCTGGAAATGGCGCATGCGTGGGGCGGCCCTGTATTTTGTGAATAAAATCCGGGATTTTTCGTTCTATGACGCCATCCTTACCACGGACATGATGGATCTGACGGACTTCAAGGCCCTGGCAGGCAAACATCTTCCGCCTGTCCTCCTGTATTTCCACGAAAACCAGTTGTCCTATCCCCTGTCCTTTGATGAGAAACGCGATTTTCACCTGGGGTTTACCAATATCGTGTCCGCCTTTGCCGCCGACCGGGTGGTGTTTAATTCAAAATTCCACCTGGATGAATTCATGGGGGCGGCCAGGGCATTGATCAAACTCATGCCCGATGCCAGGCCCGGTTTCATGATGGAGGAGATCCGGAAAAAGGCCTCTGTGATTTATCCCGGCTGCCGGTTTGAACCCGGCCCCATGGCCCTCGGCCAAAGGGATACGGCCCGGCCCCTGATCATATGGAATCACCGGTGGGAACATGATAAAAACCCGGATTTGTTTTTCAAGGCCCTTTTCCGGTTAAAGGAAATGGACGTTCCCTTTTCCCTGGCCCTCCTGGGTGAAAATTTTGAGGCGTTTCCCGATGTATTTAACAGGGCGAAAACGGTTCTAAAGGATGAGATTCTGGTCTCAGGCTATGTGGAGTCCAGGGAGGCCTATCTGTCCTGGCTTAAAAAAGGGGCTGTCGTGGTCAGTTCGGCCCTCCAGGAAAATTTCGGCATTTCCGTTGTGGAGGCGGTCCGCCATGGCTGTATCCCTCTTCTTCCCCAGCGGCTTTCCTATCCCGAGATCATGCCGGAAGATCT